>OFHJ01000125.1_pt1 | contig 31786 bp, 27 predicted proteins | sample 1522001 | NCBI WGS metagenome assembly OFHJ01 (sample SAMEA2464838, study PRJEB22497) | soil metagenome | biome: Grassland; feature: Farmland; material: Clay | place: Australia | collected 2013-02-01 | depth 1.2 m | reverse complement strand
CGGGGGTGCGGTGCCGCGCCCCGGCGCCCGCGCCCCCCGCCCGTGGCCGCCCCCCCCCGCGCGTGGTGGCCCGCGCGCGGGGCCCCGGTGGCGGGTGTCCCCCCGGGGGCGGGGCGGGGCTGGCGGGGGGGGGGCGGCTGGGGGGGGCCTGCGGGGGCGCCCGCCGGTACGTTCTCGACCTGCTGGCGGGCACGCCATAGCGGCCGCGCCCGCCCTTTGGCGAGGGCTTGGCCTCGGACTCCCTCAGGCCCGATAATGCCCGGGCGACGGGCACGGGGCTGCAAGCCCGGCGCGGCGCAGGATGTCCTGCCGCCCGCGCGCTTGACCGTCTCAAGACAGAACAATATCAGGCCACGTCCTGCCACTTAGGGAGGGGTCCTCGTGCACCAGGCGTACGCGCGGGTTTCGGACAAGATCCGGGGAGTACCGGCCGGGGCGCACGCGGTGCGGCGGGCCGCGCGCTGGCTGGCGCCGCTCGCGATGCTGGCGCTGAGCGCTTGCGGAGGCGGAGGAGGCGGCGCGGCTTCCTCGGCTACCGCGGCCAGCACCGCGCCGGCGACGCATGATTCCTGGACACCGGGGGCTTACCTGCCCGCTTCCACGTTTGCGAACGAATGCGCCTCGCCGCGCACGGGCGTCGATCCGTACACCAACCAACCCTATCCCGACGTCCAGGGGACCGTCGCCGATCAGAACAACTGGCTGCGCTCCTGGACCCATGACCTGTATTACTGGTACGACGAGGTGCAGGACGCGGACCCCTCGCTGTACTCGACCTCACAGTACTTCCAGCTGATGAAGACCACCGAGACCGACGCCAGCGGCGCGCCCAAGGACCGCTTCCACTTCAGCTATCCGACTTCGCAGTGGGAGGCCATGGAGTACGGCCAGTCGGTGGGCTACGGGGTCCAGTGGGCGATCGTGCAGGCCTCGCCGCCGCGCCAGGTCGAGGTCGCCTACACGCTGCCGGGCACGCCCGCGGCAGCTTCGCCGGCGGACCTCGTGCGCGGGGACGAGCTGCTCGATGTCGATGGCGTCGATGTGGTCAACGCCACCGACACGGCGGGCATCGACACCATCAACGCCGCGCTGTTTCCCTCGACGGCGGGTGAGACCCACACCTTCACCGTCCTCGATCCCGGCTCGAGCACGCCCCGCACCGTGACGCTGCGGGCCGAGCCGGTCACCGATCAACCGGTGCTGCTGGTGAAGACGCTCTCGAGCGCCTCGGGAACGGTGGGCTACATCCTCTACAACGACCAGGTCGACGAGGCGGCCGAGTCGGAGCTGATCCAGGCCATCGACACCCTCAAGGCCGACGGCGTCACGAACTTGGTGCTCGACCTGCGCTACGACGGCGGAGGACTGCTGGACCTGGCGAGCGAGCTGTCCTACATGATCGCGGGCCCGCAGTTCACCGGCGGGGAGACGTTCTACCGGCAGCAGTTCAACGCCCAGCACCCGACGACCAACCCCGTCACGGGCAATCCCATCACGCCCGTTCCCTTCCTTGCCGCCACGCAGGGGTTCTCGACGACCGCCGGTGAGCCCCTGCCGACGCTCGATCTGCCGCGGCTGTTCGTGCTGACCGGCACGCAGACCTGCTCGGCGAGCGAGGCGATCATCAACGGGCTGCGCGGTGTCGGGGTGCAGGTGTACCAGTTCGGCTCGACCACCTGCGGCAAGCCGTATGGCTTTTATCCGCAGGACAATTGCGGCACGACCTATTTTTCCATCGAGTTCAAGGGCGTCAACGCCCAGGGGTTCGGGGATTTCGGCAACGGCTTCTCGCCGGCGAACACCGTCTCCTCGCCCGGGGTGAGGCTGCCGGGCTGCTCGGTGGCGGACGATTTCTCGCACGCGCTCGGGGATCCGAAGGAGGCCGTGCTGAGCGCCGCACTCAGCTTTATGGCCGATCCCTCGAGCAGCGTCTGTCCGGCGCCGACGGGGCTGGGCTCGCCGGCGCTGAAGCGCCAGCTCGGCCCGCGCATCCGGGTCCGCTCGCCGCTCAGGGACATGCTCATCCTGCGCAAGTAGCGGCCGCGGCCGGCCGCTGGCGGGGACGAGCGCGCGAAGGACGGGCACTGGCCTCGCGGCGGCGTCCCGGGCGATAATGCCGGCACAGAGCCTTGCATTGCCGCGCGCCAGACCCCAGATCGAGCGCAGTACCGCCTTAGAACCCGATCCGGGACTTAGGGACTGAACGTCCAGGACCAAAGTCCGGGTCCGCCACCCGAGAATCCCATGCTCAAACGACTGACCCTTCCCCTGGGGCTTGCCCTCGTGATGCTCGCCGGGACCGCCCTCGCGGCCGATCCCAGCGCCCACCAGATCTACCTCACGCTCAAGGGCGGCAACATCGGCGAAGCCCAGCAGATGATCCAGCAGGTGCTGCGCGATCATCCCCAGAGCGCCAAGGCGCACTTCGTGGCGGCCGAGGTCGATGCCCGCGCCGGCAACTACGGACTGGCGCGCCAGCAGCTCGCGAAAGCCGAGTCGCTCGCGCCCGGCCTGCCGTTCGAGCGCGCCTCCGCGGTGAGCCAGCTCAGGCGCCAGCTCGGTGAGAGGGGCGGCGCCGGCTTCGCCCGCTCGGCGCCGGCGCGCCACGGCTCGAATCTCGGCTGGGCACTGCTGCTGATCGGCGGGGTCATCGTCGTGTGGATGATCGTGCGCCGGCGCATGGCGGCGCGCTACAACACCTACCCGGGCCAGTTTGCTGCGGGCCCGGGACAGGTTCCCGGAGGCATGCCCCCGGGCGGGCCGGCCGGCATGGCCGGCGGCTATCCGCCCGGCTACGCCCCGGGCTATGGCCCGGGCGCCGGCCCGGGCGCCGGCTCGGGGATCATGCGCGGCCTGGGCACCGGGCTGGCGATCGGGGCCGGCATGGCCGCAGGGGAGGAGCTGGTCGATCACATGCTCGGCGGCAACAGCGGCGGCGGGGTGATCCCCGATGCCAACGCCGGCCAGGCGATCGATCCGCAGGTCAACTCCGAGATGGGCGGCAACGACTTCGGCATGTCCGACTCCGGCTCCTGGGACGACGGCGGCGGCGGCTGGGATGGCGGCGGCGGCGGCGACGACGGGGGCGGCTGGACCTGATCCGGTCCCTAGGGACCGTGAGTGGGTAGAGGCTCGGGAGCCGGCGCCGGGCCGACCCAGCGTTTCAACAGGCGCCCGAGCGTGGTGGCCTGCACCAGGATGCTGAAGACGGCGATGAGGTAGGTGGCGGTCACGATCAGCTCCCGGGCCGGCCCTCCCGGCAGCGACAGCGCCAGCGCGATCGACAGCGCCCCGCGCAGCCCCGCCCAGGTCATGAGCTTCACGAAGTGCGGCTCGAATTTCTGGAAAGGCCGTATCAGGCTGATCGGGATCCCGACACTGACGTAGCGCGCCGCCAAGACCAGCGGCAGCGCCGCGGCCGCCGGCAGCAGGTAATGGCGCACGGAGCCGGCGAGCGTCGTCAGCTCCAGGCCCACCAGGGCGAACAGCAGCAGGTTCAGCAGGTCGTCGGTCAGCTCCCAGAAGACGAACAGGCGCTCGCGCGTGGGCGAGGGCGTGGCGAACTTGCGGCTGTCGTTGCCGACCACCAGTCCCATCACCACCGTGGCGATGGGCGCGGAGATCGCGAGCGCATCGGCGGCGGCGTAGCCGGAAGTGGCCATCGCGAGGGTGATCAGGATCTCCACCGTCGGGCTGTCCACGGTGCGCAGCAGCAGCACGCCGGCAAACCCCGCCGCCAGACCGAAGCCGATCCCCCCGAACACCTCACGGCCGAACAGCATCGCCACGTGCTCGGCGCTGGGCGCGCCCACCCCGGTCAGCCCGAGCAGCACGACGAACACCACGACGCCGGTGCCGTCGTTGAACAGCGCCTCGCCGGTGATCTTGGTGAGCAGCGACTGCGGCACGCGCGCCTTGCGCAGCAGCCCCATCACCGCGATCGGATCGGTGGGGGAGATCAGTGCACCGAACAACAGGCAGTCGAGCAGCGACAGCGGCGTGCCGAGCAGGCGCGTCACGTAAAAGAAAGTCCACCCGATCAGTGCGGTCGAGAGGGCCACCCCCACGGTGGCGAGCAGCACCACGACCCAGCGGGCGCGGGCCAGTCCGACCACATCGACGTGCAGGCTGCCGGCAAACAACAGCAGGCCCAGCAGGCCATGGAACACCAGCGCGGGGAAGTTCACCGCCCGGGCCACCTGCACGCCCCAGGCGGTCACCTGGGGAACGAACGGGCCCAGCGCCACGGTGACCACCGAGATCAACAGCGCCACGCCCGTGATGCCGATGGACTCCGGCAGCCGCACGAGCTTGTGAGTCGCGTAGCCGCTCAAGGCGACCACGGCGATCACGGCCGAGACCAGAGTAAAGATAGGCATCCCACGTCCTTAAAGCGCAGCCGCGGACGCCGGATTATTGCATGGCGTGAGTGCGCTCTCGGGCGAGAGCGCCATACGGCGGGCAACGGGCGATGCACGGCGCACGCGGCAATCGCGACACCGCGGCGCTGGCCGTCGACACCCCGGAGGACCCCGAGACGCGGCTCGATGCGCCGCCGCGGACCGAGCCCGGCCGCGCCGTTCACCCCCTACACGGTGAACCCGCCGCTCATCGCCGGCCCGAGGGCGCCTCGCCGGTCAGGACGATCCTCGGGAGAAGGACGGATCGGAGCCGGCGAGGCTCGCGTTGCTCAGAACGCGTTGAAGAGGCTGCCGACCAGATCGTCCGCCAGCCCGAAGCCTGCGCCCATGCCGAGCCCGGACATGATGCTGCCCATGAACCCGCCGCCGCTGCGGGCATAGGGCTGCTGCGCCCAGCCGCGGGTCTGGTAGGTCGGCTGGGGCTGGGAATTGATGTGCGTCTCGAGCGAGTGAATGTACTCGGCCATCTGCTGGATGAGCGCGAGCGAGGATTGGTTCTGCTGCTGCATGGCGACCGCGGCCTCACGCAGATCGAGCATGAGTTCGCGCGAGAGTGAGGGGTCGGTCACTTTGGCCTGCAGCTTCTCGGCGAGCTGCTTGAACCCCTGGCCGACCTGGTTGGCCTGGTTCTGAAGCTGGATGGCTTGGTTTTCCGCGGTCTGATAATCCATGGTGTGCTCCGGTAAAAATCCGCAGGTTCGACCCCGCGGGAAACGGTTCGGTTCCGCTACTCGTGGGGCCGGGCAGCGCGGTTTCAAGTCCCGGCGAATCCGCCGGGATTGGGTCGGTAACTGCCGCGAAGACGCCCGAGGGGTCCCGGCCGCGACCGGTCCCCGTGCCGATCACGAGCCGGCTCGCGCGGCTCTCGCGTGCCATCGTACCGCTTCTTCATGGGTTGCGCCGCCCGGACGGCTGCGGCCGATGCGCTCGCATGAGGCGCTTGGGGCAGATCGCAATCGCGCAGGAGCGCCCGGGCCCGGGGAGATCGAACCGCTCGCCCGGGCGGGGCGGCCGGGACAGGCTTACTGCCAGCAGTCCGGTTGGGGAGAGCCGCTGGAATCGTAGGCGAGCTGCTGACCGGTGTTGTCCACCGTGAACTTCTGGCACTCCGTGTCGCTCGCCTGGGTGGTGCCGCCCACCGGAACGGCCGTCAGGAGGAATGTGTCGGGGTTCGTTGTCGGCACCGACACCGTGACCGTGTAATAGCCGCTGCCGACGGTGATAGAGGTCGGGTCGGTGCCGGCGGCGGCATAGCCCAGATCGGCGAAGTTCTCCGTGAACGCGTTCTGCACGCTGAAGTAGCGCTGCTCGCGCGCGGCCAGATCGAGCAGCGCGGTCCGCGCATCGGTCCGCCGCGACTCGCGCACGTCCCGTTGATAGAGCGGCACGGCGATCGCGGCCAGAATCGCCACGATGACCATGGTGATCACCAGCTCGATCAGCGTGAATCCGGCCGCGCGAGCCCGACGATGTTGTACTCTCATGCGCATATCCTTTCCCTCACCGCAGTTCGGTCCAGGTCAGCCGGTGACCGGTCGGGCCGTGGAAGGTGACCTGGCTTTCGCACACCCGCGAGCTGCCCGCGCTGCAGGTGAAAGGTCCGTTCGCGGTGCTGCTGCCGCTGGTGGAATTCGCGGTGACGGTCTGGGTCAGAACGAACGCGCCGCCTCCGGCGAGCACGACAAACGGGGTGCCGGAGCCGTTGGTGAGCTGTCCGGCGGCGTAGGGGTCGTCGGTGTACGCCGGGAACAGGTGCTCCTGCACGCCGCCGGTGGTCGCCGAGACCGCGATCGTGTCGCCGGTCTCGGTCTGCAGCGAGCAGGCCGCCGGATTGTTGACCGGAGGTATCGTGGTGTTCACGTACAACGTGCCCTGGTACACGAGCGTGTTGTAGATCACCTGCTCGTTGGTGTTGGGCAGCGCGAAGTACCAGCCGAACTGCGGGCTGCTCGAGCAGCTCGATACGTCCGCCCAGCACACGGAGTTGTTCGTATCATCGAGCACGGTGGAGTTCTGCGCCGAGGGGGTGAGGGTCTGCTGCTGCAGCTCCGAGAGCGGTATGCTGGTCGGCGGCGAGGTGAGGGTCGCGTACTTCACCGGCGAGAGGGTGTTCCAGCTCGTCATGTTCGAGTCCCACACGCCGTAGACGTGCTGCACGCCGCTCGCATAGGTCGCCGCGGAGGTGGGGGTCATCGGGACCTTGCGGCCCGTGCCGAAAATCGCCAGCACCCTCGGCTCGCCGGTGCTCACCACGGTCGCCTGCATGTTCACCTTGGTGGTGATCGGGTTGCCGTTCGGGTCCGTGAACACCGGGGTCGGGGTCAGGTGCCAGTCCAGCGGATTGTCGCTGGTCAGATTGAAGCGCCAGACGTTGCCGTTGAGGTCGCCGGCGTATACGAAGTCCGTGATGTTGTCGCCGTCGAGATCGACCGGCGATACGTAGGCGATGCCGTCGTTCTTGCCGGCCTGCCCGGTGCTCAGGTAGTAGAACGTCTTGCTGCCGTCGGTCGGGTTGATCGTCATGATGAAGATGCCCGCATCGCCGGTCGCGCTGTTGTAGCCGTTGCCGAAGATCACCGCCCACATGCCGTCGTGCAGGCGGCGGATCACCGGGGTGCCATAGGTGTCGCCGAGGTTCTGGCCGCAGTTGGAGACGTTCGCGCAGGTGATCGTGGACGGGGTCCATTCCCCCATGACGATGCTCGCGGCGTTCGCCTCGCTGAAATTGGCCGGATTGGTCACATCGAGCGCGTAGATGGCGCTGCCGCCGGCGCCGAGCCCGCCGACCAGCCAGGTATGCCAGGCGTTCTCGTAGTAAAGATCGCCGGAAGCCGGGGTCGCATCGACATAGAACTCGTGCGAGTAATACGGGTTCGAGTAATCGGTCTCGTCCGTCAGGGTATGGATTTTCTGCAGCACCGCCGCGGGCATGTAGGCGAGCACTTCCTCGCCGTCGTTGGGAGTCGCCGAGTCGTTGACGAAGTTTCCGCTGGCGTCATAGGCGCCGGCGCGAAAGCCGTGAACCATGCCGTCGTTCGCGCCGACGTATACCACGTTCAGCCGGGTATCCTCCGCGCCGATGAACTGGTTGTACGACTGCGAGCCGTCCTCCGGGGCCACCTGGTTCGGATACAGGTAGTCCTTCCACACGCCCGAGTACGGCGAGTTCGGCGGTCCCACCCACGTCGGATTCGAGTCGACGATGTCGCCGAGCACGCTCAGCCGGTAGCGGAAGATCCCCTGGCCGCTGGAGTCGATCTCGTTCGATCGGTCGCCGCGCAGATACAGCAGGCGGTCGTCGGAGTTCGGCAGCTGCGGCTCGGTCGGATCGCTGCTGTTGTAGCTGTCGAGCGCGCTCTGCTGGGCGCTCGTGAGGGACTTCCACTCGAACGAGGTGCCCTGCGTGCCGTTCCAGGTGAGGATGACGCGGCTGCTCGGCGATTCGGCCGTGATGGGGCCGGCCTGACCGGTGGTCGCGCAGCTCGAGCCGCTCGCCACGCCGGTGAGCACGCACGAGGCGTCCCAGTTGGCGGTGGCGGACACGGTGACCAGATTCGTGGTCGAATCGTAGAGCAGGTTGTTCGCCGTGAGGTCGCCGGTCCAGGTATTCGGGTTGTAGAAGGCGAGGAAGGCCTGCTCGCCGCTCGCGATCTTGCTCGCCTGCTTCTGGTTGACGCCGAGCGAGGTGTCCGAGAGGTTGCTCGGGCCGGCGCGGAAGCAGAGCAGCTCGTGAACGTTGGTGCCGCCGCCGGTCGATCCGGCGAAGCCGAAGCGGAAGCTCGAGGGCAGCGTCTCGCCCTTGAGGCTCATGTCGAGGTTGGTGAGAACCGGATGGGGCGTTCCGCCGTTGATGGTGAAGGAGATGCTCAAATGGTCGTTCTGCGAGATCGTGAGGCTGTAGGTGATCGGGGTCGCCTCGGGACGTTTCGTCGCGCTCTCGTCGGCGAGGGTCACGCCTTGCGAGGCGAGCGAGCGGTAGGTGATCTCGGGGTAGTCGAGCACCGGGGTGTCGGTCTGCGACCAGCCATACACCGGGTCCCCGTCCCAGTTCGTCCCAGTCTGACCGTACTGCCACAGGTAGCCGCTCTTGCAGGTGTCCTGCACGCCGGCGGCCGCCACGCTGCCGCTCAGCCCGCTCGGATAGTCGCTCGGGTAGTCGTTGTTCAGCGTGTACCAGTTGATGCTGCCCGCGCCGCGCACGCCGATGGCGTCCCACTCGCGCTGGCCGGCGCCGGTCGAGCTGTTGTCTCCCTGGTTCATGAAGTTGCCGAACTCGTCGATGCCGAGCCCGAGATAGCCTCCCACGACACCATCGTAATGCCGGACCGAGCCGTCCGGGTGCAGCTTGCTGTCGTTGTTGACGTTCGAGCAGTCGTATCCCAGGCTGCCGCCGAACGCGCCGACATCGAACTCGCCGTCGTAGGGGGCCTTGGTGGCGCCGTTCAGCAGGAAGAAACTGATGCCGTCGGCACCGTCATGGCTGCTGCTGTCGTAGGAGTTTCCGGCGTAGCTCACCGCCGTGAAGGTGATCTTGACGCCGTTGTTGGTCGGGAGGGTGAAATTGGAGATGATGCCGCCGGCCTGGTTATAGCCGTTATCGAAGCTGCTGCTGGCGCCCGGCGCCGTGCCGTTGGTGAAGCGCAGCGCGCCCTCGCCGACGGGGTCCGGCAAGGTGCCGTTGTAGCCGCCCACCCAGTTCTGGCCCGTGCCGTAGTACGAGGACCCGACGCACGCCGGGATGGCGCCGGCATTGTCCCCGGCGGTCAGACACGCTCCCAGGTAGGGTGTCCAGCTGTTGCCGTTGGTCCCGGTCACCGATGCTCCGGTGAAGTTCGCCGACACGGTCGTCTGGGCCCACGAGGGCCGGGGGGCGAGCGCGGCGGCGGCGAGGATCAGCGCAGTGATGAGAATTCTCTTGGTCATTACTGCATGTCCAGTGAGCGAGTTCCGGTATTGTTCGTCACCACGTAGGTGCTCTGTACCACCGACACGGAGTTGGAGGTGCCTCCGTAGCCGTAGGCGTCGATCTGGTAGATCTCCCCTCCCTGCGCGGCCGAATAGCCGAGGTCGGTGACGTAGAACGCGGGCGGCTTGTAGTACGAGCCCTGCGAGGGCGTGCCGGTGCCGCTGATGGTCTGGGAGGTGCTGAACGGCGTATAGGTCACCCCGGTGGCCCACGGGACGCTGGCGAAATTCGGGGCCGGGCTGGTGGGCTGGCAGATCTCACCGACGTCGGAGCTGACGTAGCCGGTGGCGCACTGCGTGCTCTGGGGCGCCTGGCCGCTCGTCAACCACCACTCCGCGTACTGCTGCGCGCTGATCGCCGCGTTCAGCGAGCGCTGCTTCTCGCGCGTGTTTCCGGCGATCTGCTCCTGGATGCCGAAGCCGCGGAACATGCTGACCGCGATGATGGTGACCACGAGCAGAATGAGCAGGCCGGTGATCAGCGCCATGCCGCCCTGCGAGTCGCGCGCGGGCGGCGTGGCGCGCCGCGAGCGCCCGTTTGCACCGATGCGCCTCATGTGCTCATTCCCGTCATGTTCATCACCGCGATCACGCGAGTGAAGTTGATGTAGCTTTGGGCGCCGCCGGGCTGGGGAACCGGGTTCAGGAACGTCAGGGTGACCTTCAAGGTGCACACATCGCCCCAGTAGCCGTCATGGGTGACCGTGACGGCGTTCATGTAGGTGTCCATGCACGAGCCCGGCGTGGTGTGGCCGGTGTCGACGCCGTACAAGACGGTCATGCCCGCCGGCTCCCCGTTCTGGCCGGTGGCGAGTCCGGTCACGAGGGTGACCACCGAGCCGGCCGCGTTGGTCGCGCCGTTGGTCACCTGGCAGGTCAGATCGCCGTTGCCGTCGACGGCGAAGGCGCTCTCCCAGTCGATGTAGGGGGAGACCTCGCCGGCCCCGCTGTTGGTCTGCCCCATGCAGTTCATGAGGCTGGTATTGCCGGCCCCGGCGGCGAAGCGCACGACGAACTGGTCGTTGCCGTTGGCGTTCGTGGCGCCGATCAGCGACGGCGAGCCGGGATTGCTCGGAAAGTTGTTCGAGGCGGGCAGGGCGACGCCCGCTGAATTGCTCATCGGATCCGGGAAGTAGCCGGCCGACTGGACCACGTCGGTCATCAGCGTCATCGCGAGCCGCTCGTTGTTCTCGAGCGAGGCGAGTTCCCTCTCGTTCGTGTAGGTGGTGTGGATGTTCTCAAGAATGGTCACCATGCCCGCGATCAGGAACAGCGCGATCGTCAGGGCGACCATGAGCTCGATGAGGGTGAGGCCGCTCGAGAGACGCCGGCCCCCGCCGTGGGCCGCGGCTCGGCTTCGAGAGTGTTGCAGCTGCGTTTTTTTCATGGCTCGACGTACAGCGTGTAGGTCGCATTCGACATCGCCGACCCGGCGCCGTTCGGCGCCGTGGTGTTGGTCATCGAGACGACCTGCTCGCTCCAGCTGATGGTGATGAGGCACTCGATGGGCGTGCTCGCGTTGCAGGCGATCTGCGCGCTGTCGCCGGGCAGCAGCGACTTGAGCGAATCGGCCCAGTCCTGAAGATCGTAGGAGGCGAGAGCGGCGGCATCGCATGGTGCGCCCTGGCCCGCCTCGCAGTCCGGAGCGGGCGAGACCGGCAGCGTCGTGACCGCCGATCCTGAGACCTTGATGGTTGCTCCGGAGGCCGTGACGCCCCAGTAGCCCCGATTGGCGTGCATGGAGTCGGCCAGGCTCGCCGCCTCGAGGGCGGCCAGCGAGCGCCGGGTGGCGACGCCGGTGCTCGATAAGGCGAGCGCCTGCATCTTCGCGATGCCGATCAGGCCCACCGAGAGGACGATGAGGGCGACGAGGACCTCCACGAGGCTGAAGCCGCGGCACCCCGCGCGCGCTCGGGGCCGGAACGGGCGCATCACGTGCACTTGCCTCCGTTGTCCATGCCGGTTTGACCGGCGTCCAGGGTCGACATGGAGCCGACTATCGTCACGTACAGGCAGCGGGTGTAGACGCTGTCATCGGTCGAATCGTGCAGCTCGAACATCACCCCTCCCTGCTGCAGTCCGGACGCGAACCCCCCCTGGTTGAACTCGATGAAGGTCGTGGTCCCGTCGGCGGGCGCGAGCTGATCCTCGTTGGCCCCGCCGTAGAACTGGCCTTGCCGGCGAAGGATGTCGGTGCTGCTTTGCGGCCCGCCTGAAGGGCCGGAGTAGACGATCCAGCCACTGTTCCAGGCGGTCGAGCCGGAGCATGAGTCGCCGTCGCTCGAGGCGCATATCGTGACCATTTGACCCTCCTTGATCGCCTCGGAGCGGGCGTACTGCATATCGCCCAGCAGGCCGTTGATCTCCCCCGAGATGCGATTCGCCGTGGTCACGTAGCGGTACGAAGGCACAGCGATGCCCACCAGAATCGCCGCGATGGCGATCGTGATGATCAGCTCCAGAAGGGTGAAACCCCTCGCCGTGGCCGAAAGCGTTGAATTCGAGCGTCGCACGGGAGTTTGCTTCTCAACGACCCGGTGTCATGTGTTCGTTGGCGCGGACTGTACTTGATCAGCGGCGCGACCGCCCCTGCAATGGGTCGCTATTTGGTGGCAATCCGATAGGCGGTCGCCGGCGGCGGATGAGCGGACCGGGCCGGGCAGCACAGTGATGGAGTTCCTTGACTTATCGCGCTCATCGTATGTGCAGCGGCACGGCGCGGGACAGTGGCCTGCGAAACAGGGGCTGCGAGCGAGAGCGGCCCTGAACGCTCGGTGCGCGCTGAGCGCCTCGAGGCGCGGGCCAGCGCCGAGTCCGCGTGCCCATTGCGGCACAGCGAACAGGCAGCGCGTGCGGCGCAAGATCGGCGCAGGATCGCAACGAGCCCGGCGGCAGTGCGGCGGGCGCCACGTCCGGCCCGGCGCCGCAGCGCCAGACAGCGGCCGCTCCCTGGAAAATCAATGGGATACTTCCCGCCCGGGTCCGCAACCGTCGAAGTCGGGGTGTTGATCCGGGGATGGTGTACAGAAGAGCGGATCGCAGGCTTGGCCCGGCGGGCCCACGAGCCGTGCAACCCGTCACAGAATCGACAACCGGGCGGGGCGGGCAAGCCAAGCTATTGACTTGGTCTGATATTGGTCCATCCTGTCGCCCTCCGCCTACTTGGTCTGAGTCCAGGGGGATTCCGGCAAGCCGGGGCGCGGCTCGCGAGCCGCGGGGGGGGGGTTCGGCCGTGGCGCGGACTGCGACAACACCAAGCAGCGAATGCAAGTGGACGCCTCAAATCTGGTCACATCGCTCTCTGAGGACAGGCCGTGCGGTGCGGACCTCGATGAATCCGAGCCGCTGGTGCTGGCGGCATTCGACGCCTACCGTCTGTTCGGACAGATCACCCCGTGGCCCAAGGACCAGCAGCCGGACTGGCGCGAGATTCGCGACCGCGCGCTCGAGGCACTGGCCAAGAGCCGGGATCTGCGCGTGCTGTCCCATCTGGCCGCGGCGCTGTTGCGCACCGGTGGCCTGGGCGCCTTCGGCCAGACCGTCGATGCGGCCTCGAAGTGGCTCACTCTGTGGTGGGATGAGACCTACCCGCGGATCGACGAGGACGCGATCCTGCGCCGCAACGCGCTCAACGGCCTGTCGGACCGATTCGCGGTCGTGGACGGGCTGCGCCGCGCGCCGCTGCTCGTGCACCGCCAGCTCGGCTCCTTTTCGATCCGGGACATCGAGATCGCCCAGGGCCAGCTCACCCCCGGTCCGGAGGAGCCCTCGCGCGATGCCAGCGAGCTCGACGCCATGCTCGCGGCCGTGGAGCTCGACACTCTTCAATCCGTGGCCGCCGAGGTGCGCCAGGCCGGCGAGAGCTTTCGCGCGATCGAGGCGACCATGCGCGAGCACGCCGGCAGCGAAGCCGCGCCCGATTTCGGGCCCGCGCTCACGGTGCTCGCGCGTACGCAAACGCTCCTGGATGCGCAGCTCGCCGCGCGCGGGGGCGCGGAGCAAGCGCAGCCGGGCGCGCACGGCGCGCAGGGCGCCGGCGAGGGGGCGGGCGCGCGGGTGCCCGGTGCCATCGGGACGCGGGCCGAGGCGATGAAAGCGCTCGATGCGGTGGCGGCATTCTTCCGCACGAGCGAGCCTTCCAGTCCGGTGCCGATGTTCATCGAGCGCGCCAAGCGACTGGTCGGCAAGGATTTTCTGACGGTGCTCGAGGACGTCGTCCCCGACTCCGTCGCCCAGGCGAAGAGCGTCGGCGGCGTACGCGACGACGAGTGAACCTCATAATCAAGACGGAGACGAGCCGTGGCCAAGCAAAGCAGTCAGAAATTCATCGCCCGCAACCGCGCGCCGCGCGTCCAGATCGAATACGACGTGGAGCTGTACGGGGCGCAGAAGAAGGTCCAGATCCCGTTCGTGATGGGCGTGATGTCGGACCTCTCGGGCGATGCGAAAGAGCCGCTTCCCGGAGTGGACGATCGCAAGTTCCTGAACTTCGACATCGACAACTTCGATGAGCGCATGAAGTCGATGAAGCCGCGCGTGGCGTTCAGCGTGCCCAATACGCTCACGGGCGAGGGCAACCTCAGCGTCGATATCACCTTCGAGAGCATGGAGGACTTCTCCCCCGCGGCCGTGGCGCGCAAGGTCGATGCGCTCAACAAGCTGCTCGAGGCCCGCAGCCAGCTCGCGAACCTCGTCACCTACATGGACGGCAAGGCGGGCGCCGAGGATCTCATCGCCAAGGCGCTGAACGATCCGGCGCTGCTGAAATCGCTCGCCGCGCAACCGAAGCAGGAAGAGTCCGGGAGTTGAGCCATGGCCGAAGCCACCCAAGCCACTGAAACCGCCGCCGCCGCCACCGGAGCCGACCAGTTCTCGGCGCTGCTGCAAAAAGAGTTCAAGCCCAAGACCGATCGGGCACGGGCGGAGGTCGAGCGGGCGGTGCAGACGCTCGCCGAGCAGGCGCTGAGCGAGACCGCCGTGATCTCCGACGATGTGATCGGCACGATCAAGGCGATCATCGCCGAGATCGACAAGAAGCTCTCCGACCAGGTGAACCTCATCCTGCACCACGAGCGCTTCCAGCAGTTGGAGAGCGCCTGGCGCGGCCTGAACTATCTGGTCAGCAATACCGAGACGGACGAGATGCTCAAGATCCGCGTCATGAACGTCTCGAAGAAGGACCTGGGCCGCACGCTGAAGAAGTACGCGGGCGCCGCCTGGGACCAGAGCCCGCTTTTCAAGAAGCTCTACGAAGAGGAGTACGGGCAGTTGGGCGGCGAGCCCTACGGCTGCCTGGTGGGAGACTATTATTTCGACCACACCCCGGGCGACGTGCAGCTGCTCGGGCAGATGGCGCAGATCTCGGCCGCCGCGCACGCTCCGTTCATCGCCGGCGCGGGCCCGACGCTCATGGGCATGGACTCCTGGCAGGAGCTCGCCAATCCGCGCGACCTCGGCAAGATCTTCGGGGCGCCGGATTACGCCGCGTGGCGTTCGCTGCGCGAGTCGGACGATTCGAAGTACATCGGCCTCGCCATGCCGCGCTTTCTCGCCCGGCTGCCCTACGGCGCGAAGACCAACCCGGTCGAGGAGTTCGAGTTCGAGGAGGAGGCGAGCGGCGGGCAGCACACGCGTTATTCCTGGGCCAACGCCTCCTACGCGATGGCCGTCAACGTCAATCGCGCCTTCAAGCAGTACGGCTGGTGCACGTCGATTCGCGGCGTTGAGTCCGGCGGCGCGGTCGAGGGGCTGCCGGTGCACACGTTCCCGAGCGACGACGGCGGCGTGGACATGAAGTGCCCGACGGAGATCGCGATCAGCGACCGCCGCGAGGCCGAGCTCGCCAACTGCGGGCTGATGCCGCTCATCCACCGCAAGAACACCGACACCGCGGCGTTCATCGGCGCGCAGTCGCTGCAGAAACCGCAGGAGTACATGGACCCCGACGCGACGGCCAACGCGCGCCTGGCGGCGCGCCTGCCGTACCTGTTCGCGAGCTGCCGCTTCGCGCACTACCTGAAGTGCATGGTGCGCGACAAGGTGGGCTCGTTCAAGGAGCGGGCCGACATGGAGCGGTTCCTCTCCGACTGGATCATGAGTTATGTAATCCTGAACCCGGAGAACGCGGGGGAAACGGCCCGGGCGCAGAAGCCGCTGGCGGGAGCGGAGGTGAAGGTTGAAGAAATCGAAGGCAATCCCGGATACTACTCGGCGACCTTCCACCTGCGGCCGCACTATCAGCTGGAGGGCGTGAACATCTCGATGAGCCTGGTCTCGAGGCTCCCCTCGCAGCGTCAGGGCTGAAGGGGCGCGGGGGGACCCGGTGCGGCGCACCGGTGCGGCCGGCGGCTGACGATCAACGACCAATCGAAACGAACGATCAACGAGAGGAGCTGGGCTTATGGCAGTCGATATGTTTCTCGAGCTCGACGGAATCAAGGGCGAGACCGCCGACAAGGCGTTCAAGAGCAAGCACGCCATGGACATTCTCGCCTGGAGCTGGGGCATGTCCAACTCCGGGACGTTCCACACCGGCACCGGCGGCGGCGCGGGCAAGGCGAGCTTTCAGGACATCAGCGTGACGAAGTACGTCGACCTCGCCTCGCCGAACCTGATGCTGTTCTGCGCGAACGGCAAGCACGTCAAGCAGGGCGTGATCACCGTGCGCAAGGCCGGCGAGAATCCGCTCGAGTACCTGAAGATCACGATGAAGAACATTCTCGTGACCTCCTACTCGACCGGCGGCAGCGGCGGCGAGGACCGCCTCACGGAGAACGTGTCGCTCAACTTCGCGCAGGTGAAGATCGAATACGCGCAGCAGGCCGAGGCCGGCGGCAAGTCCGGCACGAACGACTTCGACTGGAACATCGCCGAGAACTCCAAGAGTTGAGCGGCTCACAGCAGCTGTTCCGGGAAGGAAAGCTCCGCGAGTGTCTCGCGGCGCTCACGAGCGAGGTGCGCGCTTCGCCATCCGATGCGAAGCTGCGCATCTTTCTCGCGCAGCTCGCAATGCTGCAGGGCGAGTGGGATCGGGCCGCGAATCAGCTGCAGGTGGCCGCGGAGCTCGATCCTGCGGCGCTGCCGATGAAGCACGCCTACACGGCCGCCATCCACTGCGAGCGGCTGCGCACCGCGGTGTTCGCCGGCGAGAGGCGGCCGTTGATCCTCGGCGATCCGCCGCTCTGGATCGCCGCGCTGCTCCAGGCCCTCGCGGCGCTCGCACAGGGCAGGACCGAGGAGTCCGCGTCGCTGCGCGAGCGGGCGCTCGAGGAGGCCGAGGCGACCCCCGGGCGCATGAACGGCGGCGCGTTCGACTGGGTTGCGGATGCGGATTCGCGCCTCGGCCCGGTGCTCGAGGTGTTCTTGAACGGCGCGTACTATTGGGCGCCGTTCGCGCGGATCCGGCGCATCGTCATCGAGCCGCCTGCGGACGTGCGGGATCTGGTCTGGGTGCCGGCTCAGCTCACCCTGAGCAACGAGGGCGAAGCCATGGGGCTCATCCCCACGCGCTATCCGGGCTCGGAGCTCGCCGAGGACGACGGCGTGCGGATGGGACGCAGGAGCGAATGGCGGGACCTCGGCGGCGGCGCGTTCGCGGGAGTCGGCCAGCGCGTGCTCACGAGCAGCGCCGAGGAGCTCGGGCTGCTCCAGGTGCGAGAGCTCGTGCTCGAGAGCGCCTGAGCGGCACGCGCGTGGCCGAGCTGAGCCTCCGCGAGCGTCTGCAGCCGGCGCTGCTCGATCGGCTGGCCGACGACGAGCGGTTCCTCACGATCTTTCACGTCGAGGCCGCTCGCGCCGAGTTGGCGCGCCTCGGGCTCAGCGAGCGCGAGTGGCTCGACATCCTCTTCGCCCAGGGGCTGCGCACTCTCGAGGAAGAGGACGGCGGCGCGGCGGGGAGCGCCGGCGAGGACACGCTTCACTGGCGGCTCATCGCCCCGAGCGGCCGGGTGAGCCCCGCGCACCTCAAGGCCCTCGTGTTGAAGCCCCCCGGCGCCCCGCAGGGGGTCGCGGTGCAGGAATGCTGCCGGATCGAGACGCACAACGTGCCCAATGCCATGCTCGAATCGAGCGAGCATCGGGTCCTGTCGATGCGGCGGCTGCGCGAGTGCGTGCTGCGCGATGTGGCCGCGCTCCTGAACGCGCTCAACCTCGAGGCGAGCGTCGATCTCAAGCGCTATCCGCGCGTGCAGCGCTCGGTGTTGAACTACGGCATGCGCTCGCTCGCCGGTCTTTCGGCCGTCGCGGTCGATCCGGTAAGGACCGCCGCGGGCATCGAGGAGGCCATCCGTCGCTTCGAGCCGCGGTTGCGCAAGGTGCGCGTCGCACCCGAGTCGAGCGGCGAGCGGCCGGAGGGCCACCAGCTGTCCTTTCGGATCGACGCGGAGCTGTGGGGCCAGCCGGCGCCGCAGCAGATCGTCTTGAGCACCCGCATCGAGACCGATACCGGCGATGTCATCGTCAGCGATTCGGGCGCGGGTTGAGCCGATGGACCCGCGCATCCTCGAGTACTACAACCGCGAGCTGCAGTTCATCCAGGAGATGGGCGCGGAGTTCGCCGAATCCTATCCCAGGATCGCCGCGCGCCTCGGGCTCGAGGGGCTCGAGTGCGCCGACCCGTACGTCGAGCGGCTGCTCGAAGGCTTCGCATTCCTCGCCGCGCGCATTCAACTGAAGCTCGACGCGCGCCACCCGGACTTCACCCGGCATCTGCTGGAGATGGTCTACCCGCATTTCCTCGCGCCCGTGCCCTCGTGCACGGTCGTGGAATTCGCTCCGGACCTAAAGGAAGGCGCTCAGCTCGCCGGCGTGAGGATTCCCCGCGGCGCGCTGCTCAGGACACCGCTCGGCAAGGGAGACCGGACGGCGTGTGAGTTTCGCACCGGCCACGACGTGACGCTCTGGCCTTTGACGGTCGCCGAGGCGAAGTATCTCGGCGGCACCGGCGCGCTCGCCATGCAGGGCATTCCGGTCGACGGGGGTGCGCGCGCGGCCATCCGCCTGCGCCTGAAGGCGGCCCCCGGCGTGCGCATCGACACGCTCGACCTCGATTCGCTCACGTTCTTCCTCAAAGCGACGCCGGGATTGACCCAGGCGCTCTACGAGCAGATCTGCGCCGACTGCCTCGGCTTTTACCTGCGCTCGAGCGAGCAGGGCGCCCCGGTCGTGGCGCGCTCGGCCGCGAGCGTGCGTCAAGTCGGATTCGAGGACGAGGAGGCGCTGCTGCCGGTCACTCGACGCGGCTTCCAGGGCTATCGCCTGCTGCAGGAATACTTCGCCTTCCCCGAGCGCTTCCAGTTCTTCGCGCTCGATGGCCTGCGCGAGGGCGTGCGCCAGTGCGCGGGCGGGGAGCTCGAGATCCATCTCACGCTCTCCCGGGCGCACCCGGCGCTCGAGAACGCGCTCGATGCGAGCCACTTCCGGCTCTACTGCGCGCCGGCGGTGAACCTTTTTCCGCGCACCGCCGATCGCGTTCACCTCGACCTGTACGACACCGAGCATCACCTGGTGGCCGATCGCAACCGGCCGATGGACTTCGAGATCTTCGCCATCGAGCGCCTGACGGCCGTCGGCACCGACGGCGAGCCGCTTGGCGAGATTCGCCCCTTCTACTCGGCCGATCATCACACCGACGCGGGATCCCCGGCGCTTTACTACACGCTGCAGCGCCGGCCGCGCCTGCCCTCGGCACGCCAGCAGCAATACGGGACGCGCTCGGCATATGTCGGCAACGAGTGCTTCGTGTCCGTGGTCGACAGCGCCCAGCGCCAGCTCGAGGGACGGATTCGCCAGATCGACGCACAGGTGCTGTGCACCAACCGCGACCTGCCGGTGCAGCTCGCGGTCGGCCAGGGCCGCACGAGCTTCCTCATCGAGGGAGGCATCCCGGTCGAGTCGGTGAGCTGCATCGCAGGACCGAGCCCGCCCCGGCGCTCGCCGGCTTTCGGCGACACGGCCTGGCGGCTGATCAGCCACCTCTCGCTCAACTATCTCTCGCTCATCGAGCAGGGCGGTCCGTCCGGCGCGCAGGTGCTGCGCGACATGCTCTCGCTCTATCGCGATCCGAACGATTCGGCGGCCGCGCGCCAGATCGAGGGCGTGGTGGGCGTGGGCTACCGGCCGCAGGTGCGGCGCATGCCCATCCCGGGCCCCATCAGCTACGGACGCGGCCTCGAGATCACCCTGACGTTGGATGATGCCCCGTTCGAGGGCACCGGCATCGTCGCGCTCGCGAGCGTGCTCGAGCGGTTCTTCGCGCGCTACGTATCCATCAATTCCTTCACCCAGATGCGCCTCGAATCCGCGACGCGCGGGACGATCAAGACATGGCCGGTTCGGGCGGGCAGACGTCAGATCGTATGAGCCCGCAGGCGCCCGTGCAGGCGCGTCTGGGCTCGGGAGCGCTCGAGCGCCTGGGCGCCGAGCCGCATCGCTTCACGCTGTTTGCCGCCTTGAGACTGCTCGAGCAGTGCTTCCCCGAGCGGCCGCGCCTCGGGGAGTCGCGCCGCGCCGCGGACGACGCAGTGCGGTTCGGGCAGCGGCCCACGTTGTCGTTCGCGCCCTCGGATGTCGCCGGCTTTCAGTCCTGCGCGGGCGATGCGCCCGCCCGGCTCGAGCAGTTCTCATTCGGCATATTCGGCCCGAACGGCGCGCTGCCCGTGCACCTCACCGAGCACGCCTATGAGCGCTATCGGCAGCGCGAGGACGCCACGCTCACCGACTTCGTCAACCTCTTCCAGCACCGGCTGACCTCCCTTTTCTATCGCGCCTGGGCCGAGGCCGATCCCGCGACGAGCTTCGACCGTCCACACAGCGATCGCTTCGCGCTCTATGTCGGCGCGCTGCTCGGTCTCGGCACGGCCTCGGCCCTCTCCCGGGACGCCGCCCCCGACCGCGCGAAGTTGAGTCGGGCGGCGCACTTCGCGCCGCAGGCTCGATCCGCCGACGGGCTGGAGAGCATCCTGGCGGACTATTTCGGGCGCGCCGTGGAGGTGCGCCAGTTCGTCGGTGAGTGGATGGGGGTGCCCGGGGAGCTGTTCTGCCGTCTCGGGCGGGATCCGGCCTCGGCCGCGCTCGGGCGCACGGCGGCGCTCGGAGCGCTGAGCTGGCAGTGCCAGCACAAGTTCGAGATCGTCATCGGCCCGTTGGCGCTCGCAAGCTTCGCGGACCTTCTGCCCGGCTCGCGCGGACTCGCCGAGCTCGCCGCCCTCGTGCGCCTGTACACCAACGATGAGTGGAGCTGGCAGCTGCGGCTGCTGCTGCGCGACGTGGAGGTGCCGGGGGTGAGGCTCGGGCAGGCCGGTGAGCTCGGATGGACCACCTGGCTCGGGGGGCGAGGGCAGATGGCGGACGATGTGGTGATACGCGAGCCGGCTTCGGATCGCATTGAGCGGAAGAGAAAACATGAGTGACATCAGTCGTGTGGCGCTTTTCGGCAAACTCAACAGCCTTGCCTACAAGGCGATCGAGAGCGCCACCGTATTCTGCAAGCTTCGGGGCAATCCATACGTCGAGCTCGTGCACTGGCTGCACCAGGTGCTGCAGCTGCAAAACTCCGACGTTCATCTGATCGTGCGCGCCTTCGGCGTCGATCCGGGCAGACTCGCGCGGGACATGACCGAAGCGCTCGACCGGCTGCCCCGCGGGGCGAGCTCGATCTCCGATCTGTCCGCGCACATCGAGGACGCGACCGAGCGCGCCTGGGTGTGGGCGACCCTGAAATACGGCGAATCGCGCATCCGCACGGGCCACGTGCTGGTGGCCCTGTCGAAGACGCCCGGCTTGCGCAACACCCTGCTTGCGATGTCGCGCGAGTTCGAGAAGCTCAACCCCGACCAGCTCTCGGACGATCTTGCGAAGATCGTGGCGAGCTCGCCGGAAGAGGCGCTCGGGGCGAGCGACGGCAGTCAGCTCGCCGAGGGCGCGGCTCCCGGGGAGGCGAGCGGAGCGCTGCCGCCGGCCCAGCTCGGCAAGCAGGAAGCGCTCAAGCGGTTCACGGTGGACCTGACCGAGCAGGCGCGGCTCGGCAAGATCGATCCGGTGGTCGGCCGCGACGAGGAGATCCGCCAGATCGTCGACATCCTGATGCGGCGGCGGCAGAACAATCCGATCCTGACGGGCGAGGCGGGCGTCGGCAAGACGGCGGTCGTCGAGGGCTTCGCGCGGCGCATCGCCGCCGGGGACGTTCCCCCCGCGCTCGAGCAGGTGGCCCTGCGGGCGCTCGATGTGGGACTGCTGCAGGCCGGGGCGAGCATGAAGGGCGAGTTCGAGCAGCGCCTGCGCCAGGTCATCGACGAGGTGCAGGCGTCGCCGAAGCCGATCGTACTGTTCATCGACGAGGTGCATACCCTGGTCGGCGCCGGCGGCGCGGCCGGCACCGGTGATGCGGCAAACCTGCTCAAGCCCGCGCTCGCGCGCGGCACCTTGCGGACGATCGGCGCGACGACCTGGGCGGAATACAAGAAGTACATCGAGAAGGATCCGGCGCTCACGCGGCGGTTCCAGACCGTGAAAATCGAAGAGCCGGGCGAGGAGAAGGCGGTGCGGATGATGCGCGGAGTCGTCTCCGTGATGGAGAAGCATCATCGCGTGCAGGTGCTTGACGAGGCGCTCGAGGCCGCCGTGAAGCTCGCCCATCGCTACGTGCCCGACCGGCAGCTGCCGGACAAGTCGGTGAGCCTGCTCGACACCGCGTGCGCGCGGGTGGCCGTGAGCCATCACGCGACGCCCGCGGAGGTCGAGGACTGTCAGCGCCGGATCGAGGCGCTCGAGACCGAGCTTCAGATCATCGGCCGGGAGGCGGCCATCGGTATCGATGCGGCCGAGCGCGCCGAGAGGGCCGACGCTGCGCTGGGCGAGGAGCGCGGGCGGCTCGAGACGCTGCAGGCGGCCTGGGCGCGCGAGAAGTCGATCGTCGATGAGATCCTCTCGCTGCGCGCGAAGCTCCGGGCGGGCGGGGGTTCCCCGGAAGCGTCCCCGGCGCCGGCCGAGCCGGCTGCCGAGTCCTCTTCGGGATCGGCCGAGGCGCCTGCGCAAACGGCCGGCGCGGAGGCCGATACGCCGCTCAGCGAGGCCGATCGGGCGCAGGCCCGCGCCCGCCTCAAAGCGCTTCAGGCGCAGCTCGCCGAGGCGCAGGGCGAGCGGCCTCTGGTGCTGCCGAGCGTGGACGAGCAGGCGGTCGCCTCGGTGATCGCCGACTGGACCGGCATCCCGGTCGGGCGCATGGTGAAGGACGAGGTGGCAACCGTGCTCACCCTCGCCGCAACGCTCGGCCAGCGCGTCGTCGGCCAGGATCACGCGCTGGAGATGATCGCCAGGCGCATCCAGACCTCGCGCGCCGGCTTGGAGAACCCCAACAAGCCCATCGGGGTCTTCATGCTCGCCGGGCCCTCGGGTGTCGGCAAGACCGAGACGGCGCTCGCGCTCGCCGAGGCGCTCTACGGAGGCGAGCAGAACCTCATCACCATCAACATGAGCGAGTTCCAGGAGGCGCACACGGTTTCCACGCTGAAGGGCGCGCCTCCCGGATACGTCGGTTACGGGGAGGGCGGGGTGCTCACCGAGGCCGTGCGCCGCAGACCCTACAGTGTCGTGCTCCTCGACGAGGTGGAGAAGGCCCACCCGGACGTGCACGAGATCTTCTTTCAGGTCTTCGACAAGGGCGTGATGGAGGACGGGGAGGGCAGGCTGATCGACTTCAAGAACACCCTCATCATCCTCACGACCAACGTCGGCACGGACCTCGTCATGGGAATGTGCAAGGACCCGGAGCTGCTGCCCGAGCCGGATGGCATCGCCAAGGCGCTGCGCCAGCCGATGCTCAAGACCTTCCCGGCGGCGCTGCTCGGCCGGATCGTGGTGATTCCCTACTATCCGCTCGCCGATGCGGTGCTGCAGAGCATCATCCGCCTGCAGCTCGACCGGGTGGTGGCGCGGATCCGCCGCAACCACGAGGCCGCGCTGCGCTACGACGACGATGTCGTGCGGCTGATCGCCTCGCGCTGCAGCGAGCCCGAGAGCGGCGGGCGCATGATCGATGCGATTCTGACCAATACGCTGCTGGCGCAGGTGAGCCGCGAGTTCCTCGAGCGGATCTCGCAGGGTGTGGCGACGCGCGAGGTGGCGATATCGGTCAACGACGGCGAGTTCGGATATTCGTTCGCATAGGGCCCCGCCGACGATCAATGATCGGTCGAGCTAGTCCCTGTCCAAGTCTGCCACGCTGGAGGTAAGCATGAGCGTGTTCACGGTCTACTGCCATGGAACCGGCTTCAATCGCGTCAAGGGAACCGAAAACGACGAGCTGGTCGCATGGTTCCACAACCATACCGATGGCGTGGAGGCCCGGTTGTCGAACGCAGCGGTGAGCGCAGGGAACTACATGATCAACGAAGGACCCGGACACGGCGGCAGCGGCGGAATCGTGCAGCCGCAGCAGATCAACCCCATGACCGGCGCGCCCAGGCGCAACCTGTCGCTCAAGAAGACGTTCACGGGACCGACCTTCGCCGATCACGCGCGGGGCAACACCGGCGGACCGAAGCGCTTCGCCGACCTGAAGGGCAAGCTCTCCGGACAGGGGTGGGATGAGAACACCCAGCGTACGGTGAACCTGATCCAGGACCTGAAGTTCGACAAGGGGCAGGACATCGATACGGTGAACCTGGTCGGCTGGAGCCGCGGCGCGGTGACGTGCCTGCGGATCGCCAACCTGCTGTACGAGGTGTTTGACACGACATTGAGCTGCAACATCTTCGCGGTCGACCCGGTGGCCGGGCGCGACGCCGGCGAGAAGATGCAGGATACGAAGACCCTGCCGGCGAACGTGAAGGACTATGTCGGCATCCTCGCCATGCACGAGATGCGCGGCACCTTCAAGCCGCAGGATTGGAGCCGGGTCAATCTGGCCGGCGGGCACACGACGTGCATCTTCCTGCCCATGCCCGGCGTGCACAACTCGCAGGTGATGGCCAAGACTCCGGCGGAGTCGGCCTACATTACGCGCCACCTGGGATACGCGCTGCTCACCGAATGGGGCACGAAGATCAATACCATTCCGTACGGCAGACTGCGCACGGCCGATGCCATGTGCGAGGATTATGCGCGCCTGGTCCTGTCGCTCTCGGAGCACAAGGGCTACCAGACCTCCGGGTTCGGCAGCCGGGTCGCGGGGGGAATGAGCCTGCGCCGCCGCGATTTCGCCAAGCACTCCAAGATGGACACGTACACGCGTGGAGGCAAGGAGAGCTACTGGATCAATGAGCACCACCGCGCGTGCTTCGCAAAGGCCTTCCCGGATGCGTACCAGCTCATCTTCGAGAGCCGCGGGTCCGGCGAGATCAAGTTGACCGCCCGTTCGCGCTTCGCGACGTTCTTCGAGGCGGTGAACGCGAGCGGACCGCTGCAGCGGTCTTTGATGGCCAAGGGGCTGCTGAAGCTGGATGGGAGCGAGCTGTGGGTTGGCGCGGGGACGGGACGGTACAGCAACCAGCTGCAGTGCTCGTGGCCCGCTGACTTCCCGCTGCACGCCTGAGCGAGGGCCGACTCCGATGCGGGTCAATCTGACATGACACCCGGCGGCACTGCTTTGCCCGACTGCCCACCGGGGGGCGGCGGCGCCGGCGCGTTCCGGATCCCCGGGCCGGAGGGCCTCGATCCGGGGCTGCCGCCACGGCAGGGACCGGGGGTCCTCGGCACGCTCGTCGCAGGCGCGCGCCGGGAGCGGACACTCAGCCCCAAGGGACTGCGGTTCATCGAGCAGCACGAGGGATTCAGGCCCGAGGTCTACGCCGACCAGGCCGGGTACCGCACCATCGGATACGGCCACAAGATTCTGCCGGGCGAGAGCTTCCCCAGGGGCATCACCCGGGCGCAGGCTGCCGTGCTGCTCGGGCGGGACGTGCGCAGCGCGGAGTCGCAAGTGAACCGCGCGTTGAAAGTGCCCCTGAGCCAGATTCAATTCGACGCGCTCGTGGACTTTGCGTTCAATTGCGGGCCGCGCTCGGTTGCCGGCTCGCTCGAGATGATGACCGCCGTGAACAACGGTCGCGTCACCGAGCGGAACTTCACGGCCTATCGATACATTACCGTGAACGGCAGACAGGTCGTCGATGAAGGTCTGCTCGCGCGCAGGCAGGCCGAGTGGCTGCTCTACTCGCAGGGCGTATACGCAACGTGAGCGCCCGGGCGTCCGTTGTTCGCGGTGCGTGCATATTGACGGTGTGCCTCCTGGTCGCCGGCGCAAGCCCCTGGGCGCCCCGCAACGCTCCTCCGGCGTGGTTCTGGGGGTGCTGGCGCGTGAAAAGGTTGATTCCCGTGACGGACATCAGCGGCCTTTCCCCGGCGCAGGTGAAAGCCCTGATCGGCGAGCGGCTGTTCTTCGGGCGCGCCTGCGCCTGCTCGGGCCGCACGCTCATCCGCTCTCCGCGCTATTCGGTCAGGGTGCTGTCCAACCGGGAATTCTTCGCAGGGTATTACATCCCGCTCACCCAGATAGGCGTTCACTCGCGCACGGTCACCGAGGTGCAAGTGGCCCTGCCGCCCAATCTGTCCGATCTCGATTTTCCCGGCAGCGACGTGTACCTGCGCGCAAGAGACATCGTCATCGCGGTCGAAGGCGATTTCTTCGAGGCGCAGAAGACGACCTCCGGCGCCCACGGCTGTGCGTGCGGGGAGAGGCCGTGAGCCGCCGGACTTCGACGCTGCCCGAGGCCATCGCTCAGCACAAGGCGGGACATCTTGCCGCCGCCGAGGCGGCGTATCGGGGCGTCCTCGAGCACCGCCCCGGGGATCCTGATGCGCTGAACTTCCTCGGCATGCTGCGCTGCCAGGCGGGCGATGCGACGGAGGCGGAGGGTCTGCTGCGCCGCTCGGTGCAGGCCGAGCCGTCCAATCCCCACGCCTGGCTCAATCTGGGGAACGTGCTGGTGATCCTCGGAAGGCAAGAGGAAGCGCGCACGGTGTTCACACGCGCGACGGAGCTGGCGCCGCAGCTCGCCATGGCGTGGTTCAATCTCGGGGTGTGTCTCGGGCGCTGCAAGCAGCCGCTCGAGGCGGCCTCGGCCCTGCACCGGGCGCTGAAGATCGAGCCCGGGCACCTCGCGGCGTACGAATCTCTCGGCCTGGTTCTGCACCGTCTGGGCAACTACCCGGAAGCGGCGGAAGTCTACCGCGAGTGGCTCGCCCACGATCCCGGCAACCCCATGGCGCGTCACATGCTGGCGGCCACCTCGGGGACGCAAGCGCCGCCTCGCGCCGCCGACGAGTACGTCCGGCGCCTGTTTGATGACTTCGCCCCATCGTTCGATGAGAATCTGGCGGCGCTCGGGTATCGCGCGCCCGAGCACGTCGCGCAGCGCCTCGAGCGGGAAGCCTCAGCGCACGCAACGCTCGATGTGCTCGATGCCGGCTGCGGCACCGGACTGTGCGGGCCGCTGCTGCGCCGGCTCGCGCGCAGCCTGGTCGGCGTGGACATCTCCCCGGGAATGCTGGAGAAGGCCCGCGCGCGAGGCGGGTACGATGAGCTGGTGGCCGCAGAGCTCTGCGAGTTCATGCGCTCGCGCCCCGCGGCCTTCGATGCGGTGGTCTCGGCCGACACGCTGGTCTACTTCGGCGCGCTCGAGGAGCCGCTGCGGGCCGCACGCACGTGTCTGCGGCAGGGCGGACGGGTGGTGTTCACGGTCGAGCGGCTCGCGCCGGACCGCGGCTCGGACGAGGGGGAGCCGTCGTACCGTCTCGAGACGCACGGCCGCTACGGCCACTGCGAGAGGTATGTCCGCTCGGTGCTGGAAGGGGCCGGTTTCGGCGCGATCGGCATCGAGACCGCGATCCTCCGGCGGGAGCGGGGAGCCGAGGTCGCCGGGCTCGTCGTGCTCGGACGAGCCCCTTGAGCCCGCACCGCCGCGCCGAAACGAGGGGAACCTCGCACCGGGCCGCAGTAGTCCTTGATGACTCATGGCTTTTCCTGCTATTTGTAATTCAATATCAGCCTCGTTTGGAGCATCGATGGCGCGCGCGAAGGTAGTCGATTTCGACTATTACCAGTTCATCGGGCTCCTGCGCCGAGCGACCGACGCGGGCAAGCGGATTGACAAATCGGATGGCAAGCGCTGGATGGACTACATAAAGGCCAATGGAATCAATGAAGTAGCCGCCACTGCCATCGCCCGACAGAAGTTCGAGAATGCGATCCCCGTGATCATCGACGAGGGCCGCGAGACCGACGGTCTTTACTTCTACTGCAAGAACGACGAGGGTTGCCTGCGCCTGCAGGCGATCACCTGATCGGCGCGCCGTACCGATCGCGGCGTGGAGCAACGGCCAGTCCGCCCGGGGAGGGCCGGTCTGGGGGAACGAGAGCACCAATGGCCACGAAGTACCAGGACAACCGGTCCGTCAAGGTGACGAGTCCCTTCGGACCGAACGCGCTCGTGTTTGCGCGCATGACCGGCACGGAGCACGTGAGTCAGCCTTTCCAGTGCGAGATTTCCCTGCTCAGCGAGAACGGAGACCTCGACGCGGACCGGATACTCGGCAAGCCGCTGGTCGTTTCGCTCGCGACGACGGGCGAGAGTCCGCTGAGGTACTTCCACGGCCTGGTCACCGAGTTCGAGCAGGTCGGCTACGACGAGCGCCTGCACGAGTACCGGGCGGTCACACGGCCGTGGCTGTGGTTTCTCACGCGAACGGCCGATTGCCGCGTCTTCCAGCAGATGAGCGCGCCGGAGATCTTCCGCGAGGTCTGCCAGAAGGCGGGCTTCAGCGACTTCGAGATGCACCTCGGCACCCATCCGAAGCGCGAGTATTGCGTGCAGTACCGCGAGACCGACTTCAATTTCCTCAGCCGGCTGCTCGAGCACGAAGGCATCTTCTACTACTTCGAGCATTACGATAACAAGCACGTCATGGTGCTCACCGACGACGTCTCGAACTGTAAGCCGGTCGAGGGCTACGACACCGTGCCGTTCTATCCGGCCGGCACCGCCGATGCGCTCAGGGAGCGCGATCACCTCAAGACCTGGTCGCTGCAGAAGTCCTTTCAGCCGGGCGGCTTCGCGGCCCGCGATTACGATTTCGAGCGTCCCTCGCCCATTCCCGCGGGCACCTCCTCGATCTCGCGCCCGTACGAGGCCTCGAAGTACGAGGTGTACGATTACCCGGCCGATGCGGACGAGGCCGGCGCGGGCGGCTCGCAGATCACCGCCTCGGGCGTCGAGCGGATCGCGAAACTGCGCGTGCAGGAGCTGCAGGTCGCGCAGACGGCCGCCCGCGGCGGCGGCGATGCCGCGGGGCTCGCGGCAGGACACGTCTTCAAGCTGACCGGTCATCCGCGCGCCGGCCTCGATATCCAGTACCTGGTCGTCTCGACATCGATCGTGCTCGACTCGCAGGCGTATCACGCCGGCTCGGGCGCGCAGACGCGGTTCTCGATCGGTCTGCAGGCCCTCGAGGCGCGCGAGCCGTATCGGCCGGCGCGCATCACACCGAAGCCGATGATCTACGGCACACAGACGGCCGTGGTGGTCGGGCCGAAGGGCGAGGAGATCTACACCGATCAGTTCGGGCGGGTGAAGGTGCAGTTTCCCTGGGACCGCTACGGCCAGCTCGATGAGAAAAGCTCCTGCTTCGTGCGTGTCGGGCAGCTCTGGGCCGGCAAGAGCTGGGGCGGGATCCACATCCCCAGGATCGGCCAGGAAGTGATCGTCTCGTTCCTCGAGGGCGATCCGGACCGGCCGATCGTCATCGGCAGTGTCTACAACGGCGCGAACAAGCCCCCGTACACGCTCCCGGACAACAAGACCCAGAGCGGCATCCGCTCGCGCAGCTCGCTCGGGGGAACCGGCGAGAACTTCAACGAGCTGCGCTTCGAGGACAAGAAGGGCTCGGAGCTGGTGCTGCTGCACGCGGAGAAGGACCAGACTCTCGAGGTGGAAAACGACGAGAAACACTCCGTCGGACACGACCGCACCAAGAGCGTCAAGAACGACGAGACCACCTCCATCGGCAAGGATCGTACCGAGACCGTCGGCGGGAACGAGGGCATCACGGTAAGCAAGGACCGCACCAGGAGCGTCAAAGGGAACGAGACGATCGACATCGGCAAGGACTACTCGAAGAGCATCTCCGGCAAGCGCTCGCTCTCGGTCGCCAAGGACGAGTCGATCGCGGTCAGCGGCGGACGCACCGACGAGGTCGACAAGAGCGAGCAGGTGAGCATCGGCCAGAACCGCACTCACAAGATCGGCAACAATGATGTGCTCTCGGTCGGCAAGAAGCTCGCGATCGACGCCGCGGAGGCCGTCGAGATCGTGACCGGATCGGCAAGCCTCACGATGAAGCAGGACGGCTCGATCACCGTCAAGGGAAACAACATCACTCTGTCCGGCGACGGTGACATCACCATCAAGGCCGGCGGCAACGTGGTCATCAAGGGCAGCAAGGTCACCCAGAACTGATCGGCACTCCGGTCGCCGGCTCCCGGCCCGAGACCGGCACGGCCAACGCACCGAGGAAAGCATGAGCGCAAACCCATTTGACACGCCAACGCAGGCCGTCGGCGCCGAACAGAGCACGGCGCCGGGGCGCGGGGAGCTCGGCGCGCTGCTGCGCGCCGAGTCGGCGCGCACGCAAGCGGCGGCGGCGGCCGTAGTGCTCGCGAAGATCGTCACGGTGGACGCCGAGGGCAGCGTCCAGGTGCAGCTTGCCGGCACGCCGCAACCGCGCCCCGCGCGTCTGGGAGCGCCTCTGTCGGCGAGGGAGCTGGCCGCGGCCGCGGCCGCGGGCGTGGCGGCCATCCTCGCCTTCGAGAACGGCGATCCGACCCTGCCCATCGTGATGGGCTTGATGCGCGCGGGCGGACCCGCAAGCGAGCACGGCGGAGCCGAACCCGGTGCAACGCAGGCGCAGGCGGGCGCCGCGCACGGCGCCAAAGAGTTGCGCGCGCAGGGAATCGACGCCCAAGTGGACGGCCGGCGCGTGCGTATCGTCGGTCAGGATGAGATCGTCCTCGAGTGCGGCAGCGCTTCGATCACGCTGCGCCGCAACGGCCGTGTCGTGATACGCGGCGACTACGTCGAGACCTACTCCGAGGGAACCAACCGAATCAAGGGCGGGCAGGTGCGGATCAACTGAGGCGCCCGCGATGAACGCCGTACGCACCGCCGCCGAGCCTTACTGGGATCTGGTGCAACAGAGCCTCGAGGAGGCCGCCTTTTTCTGGAAACGCTGGGAGGCGGATCTGGAGAGTCTCACGCGCAACCTCGATGAGGTCGGCTCCTGGACGGAGGAGCGGCTGCACGGCGCGCTCGACGGCGTGCGCGTCGCCGGCGAAAGAGTCGTCGAGGCCACCGAGGCGGCGTTGCGCGGAAAGGACCCGGCGGCACAGACCGCCGCGGCACAGGTGCTCGCGGCCGGCACGCCGGAGCGCGCCCGAGGCGCCCTCGCCGGCGCTGTTCGGGAAGCGCGCGGTGCGCCGCTGCAAGCGCTGGTGCGGGGGATCGAGACGGCCTCGCTCGATGGAACCTTCGCCCCGGTGACCGCCGCGCTCGCCGGTGGCGGCCCGGAGCACAGCGCCGCGCTCTGCCGGATCAAAGCCTTTCGGCGCGTGGCTCCCGGCCGAGAGGCGAGCGACGCTCTGGAATCTAACCTGCCGCAGCCGCAGGCGCAGGCATGGGCCACCGACGGCATCAGCGCCAGCCATGCCGCAGCCATCAGGGCCAGGGCCCTGCTCATCTTGCATCCATTCATCATTGATTGCCTCCTCCTGGCATTGTTGATGGCGGCATGCTGGGATCGGGCCGGAAATTGGCAATGCGGCAAATTGTCGCGATGGGGTTTGATCAGTCCGCCGGGCGCAACCGCTGCCGGGCGGCGGCAAGCGCCCAGATGGTGGCGAACATGGCGATGACCGCCAGCCCCAGCATCCCCGGATCGGCCGTCGGGCCCGCGCCCAGCATGCGGCCGGCCTCGAGTGCAGCGACGGCGATGGCGACCCCGACGGAGAGCAGCGTCAGCGCCCGCGCATAGCGGCGTCCGCCCCCGGCCCAACCATAGGTCCGGAGCATCAGGGCGCTGTCCAGGGTGTCGACCAGGGCCATGCCGGCGGCGAACAGCAGCGGGAAGAGCATGGTGGTCCACGGCGAAAGCCCGTGCGCGCCCTGGATGGCGGAGATGCCGAGCAGGCCGACCTCGCTGGCGGTATCGAAGCCCAGGCCGAACAGCATGCCGAGCGGCAGCATTTGCCAGCTGTGCGCGATCGGAGCGAACAGTCGCCGGCGCCCCGGCCGGAGCAACCGCATCAGATTCGCCGCGGCGATGGCGAGCAGGAAACCGGCGGATACGGCGGGGCCGAAGCCGTCGCCCAGGGCCTTCAGGGCGGCCAGGCCGGGCAGCGAGGCGGCGGCGGG
>OFHJ01000124.1_pt1 | contig 31831 bp, 26 predicted proteins | sample 1522001 | NCBI WGS metagenome assembly OFHJ01 (sample SAMEA2464838, study PRJEB22497) | soil metagenome | biome: Grassland; feature: Farmland; material: Clay | place: Australia | collected 2013-02-01 | depth 1.2 m | reverse complement strand
GCGATCAATCTTGAGAACATGGCCGTGAGTTCCACGGTTGCAGCCTGTGGAGAGGAAGGCTCTGGCCCGACGCGCAAGCGCCGGACGAAACCGGCCTCGGCGAAGCAGGAAGTCAGCTTTGTTCCTGTTTAGGCAGCAATGTGCAGGTCTGACGGAACGGTAGAGCCACCTCAAAGGCCGCCAGAAACGCCGCCTCGCGTCGGCAGCCTGAGATCGCGGTGCACAGAGACGCAAAGAACCAAGCCGAAGGCGAACATCAGGGTCAGGAGCGCAGTGCCGCCATAGGAAACCAGCGGCAAGGGCACGCCGACCACCGGCACGAGGCCGGTCACCATCGCGATATTCACGAAAACATAAAGGAAGACCATGGTCGTGACGCCGAGCGCCACCAGCCGGCCGAACTGGTTGCGGGCGCTCAGCCCGATGGCGAAGCCATAGGCGAAGATCAGAGCGTAGAGGGCGAGGAGCGTCAGTCCACCCACCATGCCGAATTCCTCGGCAAGGGTGGTGAAGATGAAGTCGGTCTGCTTCTCCGGCAGGAAGTCGAGATGGCTTTGTGTGCCGCGCAGGAAACCCTTGCCGAAGACGCCGCCCGAGCCGAGGGCGATCTTAGATTGGATGATGTGGTATCCGGCGCCTAAGGGATCGCTTTCGGGGTGAAGAAAGCCCAGAAGCCGCGCCTTTTGATAGGCGTGCAGGAAGTGCCAGCCGACCGGAATCGCGGCGACGACGAGGGCGAGGGCGATGGCGAACTTCCACCACCGCACGCCGGCGAGAAAGAACATCGCAGCGCCGATCATGGACAGCAGGAAGGCGGTGCCGAGGTCGGGTTGGCGCAACACGAGAAGCGTCGGCACGAAGATCAGGGTAAGGGGCGCGAGCAGCCGCCGCGTGCGCACCACCTCGTCGATCGGCAGCCCGTTGAAGTAGCGGGCGAGGGCGAGAACGAGGGCGACTTTGGCGACTTCCGAGGGTTCGAGTTGGACCGGGCCGAGCGCGATCCAGCGCTTGGCGCCAAGCCCGATCGTCCCCGAGATGTCGCCGAGAACCAGGAGGAGCAGGCTGATGAGATAGATCACATAGGCATATTTGAGCCAGAACCGCAGATCGGTGAGCGCCACCGCGAACAGGATCGCAAAACCTTCGGCAAAATGCAGGAGCTGGCGTGTCGCCCACGGCCGCATGTGTCCGTTGGCGGCGGAATAGAGCATGGCGATGCTGATGGCGCCGACCAAACAGAGCAGAAACACGAGCCCCCAGTTCACCACCAGGAGTTTCCGCGGAAGCGTAAGGTTTCCCGGCTCGTGGGTGAAGCTGTCGTCCATTCGGTCAGCTCGTCTCTCGTGTCACGCCGTCGAGCCCGCTGGCCGCCGGCCGTGCGAGCGGCGCGAGAAGTTGTGCTTGCAGCATTACATCATGGGCGATCGCCGCGGCGCGTGAGCTCTCGCCACCATGCTCGATGACAAAGGCCGCGGCGTAGCGCGGCGTATCTTCCGGCGCGAAGCAAATAAACAGTCCGTGATCGCGCTCGATCCAGGGCACCAGCTTGTAGCGGCCGAGGCCGATGGTGCGGATCTTGAGGTGGCGCGCTTGAGCAGTGCCGGTCTTTCCGGCCATGGCGAATTGGGGCTCGATGATGCGCTGGTCGTAGGCGGTCCCATAGGGGTTGCTGGTGACCAGTTTCATCGCCGAGAGAACGAGCTCGACGTGCGCGCGGTTGAAGCCGAGCGGGGTGTGTGTCGGTCGGGCCAGGCTTTGCGGCATGTCGTTCGCGGCCATGACGGCGGGGTTTCGCACCATCCGCGGGGTGACGCCGTGGCCGCCGTTCGAGAGACGGGCGGTCATTACCGCGAGTTGCAACGGCGTCGTCAGGACATAGCCTTGGCCGATGCCGGCGATCAGGGTTTCGCCGGGTTCCCAAGGACGGCCGAGCGTCTTCTCCTTCCAACTCGGAGTCGGAATCAGCCCCGGCGCCTCGCCGGGCAGGTCGATTCCAGTGGGACTGCCAAGGCCGAAGCGCCGCGCCATATGGGCGATGTTCATGATCCCGGTACGATGCGCGACATTGTAGAAATAGACGTCGCAGGATTGCTCGATTGCGCCCTGCAGGCCGATCCAGCCGTGGCCGCCCAGTTTCCAGCAGTGGAATACCGCGTCGCCCAGTTTGTAGTACCCGGGGCAGAAGAACTTGGTGTCGGGTTGAATGGCGCCGCATTCGAGCCCAGCCATGGCGACCACCGGTTTGAAGGTCGAGCCCGGCGGAAATTGCCCGGTGATCGCGAGATCGTTGAGCGGGTGTCGGTGGTCGTCGTTAAGTTGGCGCCATTCGGCGTTGGTAATGCCGAGAACAAAGTCGTTGGGGTTGTAGGAGGGGACCGACGCCATGGCCAGGACATCGCAGGTGGCGGCGTCGAGGACGACGCCCGCGGCGACGCGGTGGGCGGCGAGGCGCTGGCTTAGGAAGCTTTGCAGCCGCGCGTCGATGGTGAGGTTGATGTTACATCCGGGGGTGCCGTTGTTGCGCTCCAGCTCGCGCACCTCGCGACCCATCGCATTGACCTCGACGCGGCGATAGCCGGCCTTGCCGCGGAGCGCCAGATCGTACTGCTTTTCGATGCCGGTCTTGCCAACCTGGAAACCGGGCAGCTCGAGCAAGGGATCGTTCTGCACGTTCTTTTGCGTCGGGGCGCCGACGTAGCCGAGGATATGAGCCAGTTCGGTGCCCAACGGGTAGTGCCGCGTCAGGCCGACGCCAAGCTGCACGCCAGGCAGCGACGGGATGCGAACGTTGATGCTTGCGAATTGCTGCCATGTCAGATGGCTCGCCACCGTGACGGGAATGAACGCATCGCGCTCGCCGATAAGGCGCTCGATGTTCCGCCGTTGCTCCGCGTCGATCGGAAGCATGTCGCTGAGTTTATCGAGCGTCGCGCCGACGTCGTCAGTCTGCTCCGGGAGAAGCAGCACGCGGTAGTTCCGCCGATTAGTGGCGAGTTCGGCCCCGAAGCGATCGAAGATGCGGCCGCGGATCGGCACGATAAAGCGCAGGCTGATGCTGTTGTCTCGAGCAAGGAGCTTGTATTTCGACGCCTGCACGACCTCGAGGTCGTAGAGCCGGCCGACGAGGATGCCGATCAGTCCGATTTGCGCGCCGCCGATCAGCACCGCGCGGCGCGTCAAAACCTTGTAGCGATCTGCGTCGCGGCGATCCATGGCCTAGTAATGTCCCATGACACGCTGTTCGATGCGGCCGAAAACCCAAGCGAACGGTGGATAAAGCGAAACCGTCAGCGCGACGCTGGTCGCGACCGGCGCGAGGCTAAGCAGCCGCTCGAAGAAAGCGCAGCCGATCGCCCAGCGAAACACCTCCGCGCCGATCGCCACCAGGGCGAAGCCGGCCCAGCCGACGACAAATGGATTGCTGGCCAGAACCCGGCGTTGTGAAACTGAAAGCTGTCGCACCACGACGAATACCAAAGCGGTCAGGCCGATAATGCCTCCGCCAATCAGATCTTGCAGCAAGCCGAGCAGGAATACCAGGACGACCGGCATCAGCGTCGGGCGGTAGACGCCCCAGTAATACACCGCCGTCAACGCGAGTAGCGGCATGATCCGCGTGAAGTACGGGATTTCGAGCGGAACGACGCTGAGGAGGATGAGGGCGAGAGTGGTGACGGCCGGTGTTACGGTTTGAACGCTACGCCGAAGCCGCTCGCCGAGCGGCTGAATCATCGCTTCGGGAGCGTGTGAGGGTGCCCCGAGGCGCCGGCTGCTAGGCTCTTTATCGTGCCGTCCTCGGGGACCGGCAGGCGATAGCGAACGACACTGACGAACTCCACTTGGTCGTCATCCACATAGGGTCGGACATAGACCGCAGGGCCGACGATGCGCGTTACCACACCAACGGGCAAGCCCGGCGGAAACAGACCGCCGTCGCCCGATGTCACGACCTCCTCGCCGGGATGCGCCTTGGCGCGGGCCGGCAGATAGGTAAGCACGGCTTGCGACGAGTTGTTGCCGACCAGAATGCCGCGGTAGCCGGAAACCGCGAGGCGTACCGGAATTCGCGAGTTGAGGTCGGTCAAGAGCAGGATGCGGGCGGAGCGGGTGCCGACCTCGACGATGCGGCCGACCAGGCCGTCCGCCGTGATCACCGCCTGATTCGGCTTGATGCCGTCCTTGGCGCCGGCGGCGAGCAAGAGCGTGCGCACGAACGGGCTGCCTGAATCGCCGACGACGCGGGCCGAGATGAAGGTCGGAACCGGGCCCCGCGCCAATTTCAGGAGACGGCGGAAGTCGCGGTTTTCGCGTCGATAGCGGGAGGCGAGTTGCTGCCAAATGCGAAGATGCGCATTCTCTTCCTCGAGGCGCCGGTTTTCGGCCCTCACATTGGCCCAGGATCGCGCCTCCGCGATGACCGCGCGCGCCGCCCGTACCGGTTGCTGAATGACGGCAAGCACCGGCGTCACCGTATCGGCGATAGAAATCCGCCAGTTGGCGATCAGCGGGGCGTCGGCCTTGCCGAGAACGAGAAGGCCGAGGGCGGTCATGACAAGGAGCGCGGCGGCGAAGCGATGCGCCGTCGTCTTCAGCGAGAGACCGAGGGTAGAAATGCCGTTGCCCCTTAGACGCACGTCTCGCCTTTCGCCTCTTCAGTGCAGCCCCAACCGGTGCAGCCAGTCCTCGTTCTTCTCCGCGTCAAGCCGTCGCGACGGACCTTTTTCCTGCGGCCGGTGTTCTCAGTTACCTATGGACAATCCCTTGCTGACCCGATGACCCATCAATAGGGCGTGTACAGCACGTGACGCAAGCTCCGCATGTCCTCGATGGCACGTCCGGTGCCGAGCGCGACGCACGACAGCGGCTCGTCCGCGATGGTGACGGGCAGGCCCGTCGCATGGCGCAGCACGTAGTCCAAATTTCCGAGCAGAGCGCCGCCGCCGGTCAGCACGATGCCCTTGTCGACGATGTCGGCCGCAAGCTCGGGCGCCGTATGCTCGAGCGCGACCTTCACCGCCTCGACAATGGCGCCGACCGGCTCGGCCAGGCTCTCCGCGATCTGCCGTTGGCTCACCACCAGTTCCTTCGGCACGCCGTTCATCAGATCGCGGCCCTTGATTTCCATGACCAGGCCGTTGCCGTCCTCGGGCGGACAGGCGGAACCGATCTGCTTCTTGATCCGTTCGGCGCTGGCCTCGCCGATCAGGAGGTTATGGTTGCGCCGGATATAGGCGATGATCGCCTCGTCCATCTTATCGCCGCCGACGCGGACGGAACGCGAATAGACGATGCCGCCAAGAGAGAGCACCGCGACTTCCGTTGTGCCGCCGCCGACGTCGACGACCATGGAGCCGGTCGGCTCGGTCACCGGCAAGCCGGCTCCAATCGCCGCCGCCATCGGCTCCTCGATGAGATAGACGCGGCGAGCGCCGGCGCTTTCCGCCGATTCTTGAATCGCCCGCCGTTCGACCGCCGTCGAGCCGGAAGGTACGCAGATGATCACCTGCGGCGAAGCGAAGGAACGCCGGTTGTGTACCTTGCGGATGAAATGCTTGATCATCTCCTCGGCGATTTCGAAGTCGGCGATCACGCCGTCGCGCAACGGGCGAATGGCCTCGATGTTCCCGGGGGTGCGACCAAGCATCAGCTTGGCCTCGTCGCCGACCGCGAGAACCTGTTTCTTGCCGCGAAGGTTGACGATCGCCACCACCGAGGGTTCGTTGAGAACGATGCCGCGACCCTTCACATAGACCAGCGTGTTCGCTGTTCCGAGGTCGATCGCCATATCGGCGGACATCATGCCGAGCAGTTTGGAAAACATACGGTCTCCGTTCGACGCCTAACCAGACGGCAGCCGACTCAACGGTCAGTTTGGCCGCTGGGCCGGCTGCTGAGAAACAATCCCTCGATGCCCTTCGGACCCGGGGTTACGCCAATAATGCGGTCGGAGCGCTTTTCGTGCGCTTGACCAGTATCTTGTTTAATGCGTTCAAATATGCACGCGCGGCCGAGACCAGCGTGTCCGGGTCGGCCGCTTGGCCGTTTGCCGTGCGGCCCAGCTCCTCGAGCCGCACCGTCACCTCGGCCTGGGCATCGGTGCCCTCGGTCACCGCATGAACCTGGAACAGGCGCAGGTTTGCGCTATGGGGGAACAAGGCGTTGATGGCGTTGAAGGTCGCGTCCACGGGGCCGTTGCCGGTCGCGGTCGTGCTCTTGCGCTCGCCGTCGATTTCGAGCTCGAGGGTTGCGGTCTGGGGCCCTTCGGAGCCGCAGACCACCTTCAGGCTGATGAAGCGGATGCGGTCCTCGCCGCGGAAGACGGTATCGTCAACCAGCGCGATGATATCCTCGTCGAACACCTCCCGCTTGCGATCGGCGAGATCCTTGAAGCGGCGGAAGGCGTCGCCGAGAGCGTTCTCGCCCAGGCTGTCATAGCCGAGCTCGCGCAGCTTCTCGCGGAACGCGTGGCGCCCGGAGAGCTTGCCCAGGACGAGCTTCGATTGGTTCAGACCGACCGATTCCGGCGTCATAATCTCGTAGGTGCCGGCGTTCTTCAGCATGCCGTCTTGATGAATGCCGGATTCGTGGGCGAAGGCGTTGGCGCCGACGATCGCCTTGTTGTTCTGTACCAGGAAGCCGGTGACCGAGGAGACTAGGCGCGAGGCGCGGGTGATTTCCTCCGTGTGGATGCCAGTCTTGAACGGCAGAAGATCGTTGCGCGTGCGGATCGCCATCACGATTTCTTCCAGCGCGGCATTGCCGGCCCGCTCGCCGAGGCCGTTGATGGTGCACTCGACCTGGCGGGCGCCGGCCTGGACCGCGGCCAGCGAATTCGCGACCGCGAGGCCGAGATCGTTGTGGCAGTGGGTCGAGAGCCGCGCCTTGTCGATGTTCGGTACGCGCGTGAGCAGCGTGTGGAAGAGCCGCGAATACTCGTCCGGCAGGGTATAGCCGACGGTATCCGGGATGTTGATCGTCGTGGCGCCGGCCTTGATGGCGCTTTCCACCAGGCGGCACAGGAAATCGATGTCCGAGCGGGTGCCGTCCTCGCAGCTCCATTCCACGTCGTCGCAGAGGTTGCGGGCATGGGTGACGCTCGCAATCACCGCCTCATGCACTTGCTCCGGCTGCATCTGGAGCTTGTATTTCATGTGCAGCGGCGAAGTGGAGATGAAGGTATGGATGCGCGGCCGCGCCGCGGGCTTCAGCGCCTCGGCAGCGCGGTCGATATCCTTGCGGCCGGCCCGGGCGAGGCCGCAGACCGTGGTCTTCTTCAGTAGCTTGGCGATGCTCTGCACGGCCTCGAAATCGCCGTTCGAGGAAATCGGGAACCCGGCCTCGATGACGTCGACGCCCAAGCCTTCGAGCGCTTCTGCGATCTTCAGCTTTTCCTCGAGATTCATGCTGGCGCCCGGCGATTGCTCGCCGTCGCGGAGCGTCGTGTCGAAAATCAGAACTCGGTTCTTGTCGTCAGCGCGATTGTCCGCGCCATTACTGCTGTTTTTGCCGCTCGCCGCGGGAGCCACAGGCGTGTTCATTGTTCCTATCCTTCAGAGATCGAGTCCCTTTCATGCTCAGTCCTTGTTGCCCCTGCTCGGTCGCCGGCCGTAAGCCGACCTCCCGCTCAGGGGCGACTAAGCGAAAGTCGAAGGGTCTCGTGGCCCGTGGCGGCAACGGCGAGAAAGCGCGGCGCAAAGCCAAAAAGCCGGCAGGCCTGGGGCGCTCCGGTTTGACTTTCCACGCTGCCGATCTCGTACGTCACGTCCGTTTCCATCCTGCCGCACACAGACACAGTCTCAGAACACTGCCTCGACAGTTTCGCAATATGGGGTTAACCCAAGGTTAAAACCGCCGACAAGAGAATTAACACTTGTACGCCGAATTTACCACGTGTCGCAATAGCTTTATATGCTTAACGGTAAAAATTAGGGCAAATATAGAGGGCGGCGCGGACGCCGAGCGGTCTTGGCGGTCGCCGGCGCCGGGAGCCCCCCGGCGCGAGCGCCCCGCGTCGTCGTGACGGCGCGGGGCGGTCAGGCGCTGGCTTACCGAACGCGCTCGGCGACGGGGCGCGTCGCCAAGCTTCGGAGGGACCTGTTCCGTGGCAGGCGCGGGGGTTAGTTCCGCGCCTTGTCGACCAGCCGGTTTTGGCCGATCCACGGCATCATGGCGCGCAACTTCTCGCCGACCTGCTCGATCGGATGGCTGACCGAGCGGTGGCGCATGGCCTTGAACGAGGTCTGGTTGACGCGGTTCTCCAGCATCCACTCGCGGGTAAACTGGCCGGACTGAATTTCGTTCAGGACGCGGCGCATTTCCTCGCGCACGGCGGCGTTGACGATGCGCGGGCCGCGCGTGTACTCGCCGTATTCGGCGGTGTTGGAGATCGAGTAGTTCATGTTGGCGATGCCGCCCTCGTAAATCAGGTCGACGATCAGCTTGACCTCGTGCACGCACTCGAAATAGGCCATCTCGGGGGCGTAGCCGGCGGCGACCAGGGTCTCGTAGCCGGCGGTGATGAGCTCGACCAGACCGCCGCACAGCACGCTCTGCTCGCCGAAGAGGTCGGTCTCGCATTCCTCGCGGAAGGTCGTCTCGATGATGCCGGCGCGGCCGCCGCCGATGGCGGCGCCATAGGAAAGACCGATCTCCTGCGCGTTGCCGGTCGCGTTCTGCGCTACGGCCAAGAGGCAGGGCACGCCGGCGCCGCGGAGGTATTCCGAGCGCACAGTATGGCCTGGACCCTTCGGCGCGATCATGAAGACGTCGAGATCGGCGCGCGGCTCGATGAGATTGAAATGGATATTGAGCCCATGCGCGAAGGCCAGCGCGGCGCCCTGCTTCAGGTTGGGGCCGAGGTCGGCGCTATAGAGTTCGCCCTGGGTCTCGTCCGGAGTCAGTACCATGACGACGTCGGCCCAGCGCGCCGCCTCGGCCGGCGTCTTCACCTCGAAGCCCGCGGCCTCCGCCTTCTTGACGCCCGCCGAGCCCGAGCGCAGCGCGACGATCACGTTCTTGGCGCCGGATTCCTTGAGGTTCAAGGCATGGGCATGGCCTTGGCTACCGAAGCCGACGATCGCTACCTTCTTTCCCTTGATCAAGTTCACGTCGGCGTCGCGGTCGTAATAGACACGCATGGGTCTCTCCTTCTGCATAAAGATTGTCCGGGCTCGTCCCAGAGCTTGTTGCGATGGCTTTTTCCATCCCGCCCGACGCGCCGGCGAGGCCGGGCCTGGGGCGGAGGGTTACATGCTGCCGGCCCCGCGCTGGATCGCGACCGAGCCGGTGCGCGACAGGTCGACCATGCCGAGGTCGCGCATCAGGCCGATGAAGGCATCGAGCTTCTCGGTCGAGCCGGAAATCTCGAAGACGAAGGAATCGCGCGTCGAGTCGAGCGCGCGGGCGCGGAAGATATCGGCGATGCGGAGTGCCTCGACGCGTTTCTCGCCAGCGCCGACGACCTTGACCAGGGCCAGCTCGCGGCTGATGAACGGCCCCTCCGTCGTGAGGTCCGAGACTTTGTGCACCGGCACCAGCCGGTAGAGCTGCGCCTTGATCTGCTCGATCACCATCGGCGTGCCGGAGGTGACGACGGTGATGCGCGAAAGGTTGTTCGCCGGGTCCACCGAGGCCACGGTGAGACTCTCGATATTGTAGCCGCGGCTCGAAAACAGGCCGATGACGCGGGCGAGCACGCCGGCCTCGTTGTCGACAAGCACGGCAATGGTGTGTTGCTCGATCGTCTCGTTTCGCGCGTTGCTCACAGTAATCCCCTTCGCCAGACTGGTCCCGCGCGCCCCTCCCGGCGCGAGCCGGGAGCGCGACGGCCCTCGCAGGACTATACCAAGGTCAGGCCTTCGTCGCTCACTTTGGGCAGTGGCGTCGTTTCCCCGTCGGCGCCGAGGATCATCTCGTTATGGGCCGCTCCCGAGGGCACCATCGGGAAGCAATTCTCGGCCGGATCGACGGCGATGTCGCAAACCACGGCGCCGGGATGGCTCAACATCGTCTCGATCGTCTTGTCGAGTTCCGACGGCTTGGTGGCGCGCAAGCCCATCGCGCCGAAGGCTTCCGCGAGCTTTACGAAATCGGGCAGCGAGTCCATGTAGCTCTCGGCGTAGCGGCCGCCGTGCAGCATCTCTTGCCATTGCCGCACCATGCCCATGTAGCCGTTGTTCAAGATGAAGACCTTCACCGGCAAACGATACTGGGCGATGGTGGAGAGCTCCTGAATGTTCATCAAGATCGAAGCCTCGCCGGCGATATCGACGACCAGCGCGTCGGGGTGGGCGACCTGGACGCCAAGCGCCGCCGGCAGGCCATAGCCCATGGTGCCGAGGCCGCCCGAGGTCATCCAGTGGTTCGGCTTGTCGAACTTGAAGAACTGCGCCGCCCACATCTGATGCTGGCCGACCTCCGTGGTGATGTAGACGTCGTCGCGAGCGCGGGTTGCCGCATAGAGCCGCTCGAGGGCGTACTGCGGTTTGATGATCTTGTCGTCCTGGCGGTACCTCAGGCAATCGCGGGCCCGCCAGCGGTCGATCTGCGCCCACCACTTGTCCAAGGCGTCGCGGTCGCTCGCGCCTTTCTCCTTCTTCCATTGCGCCAGCATTTCCTCGAGCACGCGGCTCGCGTCGCCGACGATAGGGATATCGACGGGCACGCTCTTGTTGATCGAGGAGGGGTCGATGTCGACGTGGATCTTTTTCGAGCTTGGCGAGAAGGCATTGAGCCGGCCGGTGATGCGATCGTCGAAGCGCGCGCCGATCGCGATCATCACGTCGCAGTCGTGCATCGCCATGTTGGCTTCGTAGGTGCCGTGCATGCCGAGCATGCCGAGCGCGTGGCGGTCGGTGCCGGGAAAGCCGCCGAGGCCGAGCAGCGTCGTGGTGATGGGAAAGTCGGTGGCATGCACGAGCTGGTGCAGCAGTTTGGCGGCCTTGGGGCCGGCGTTGATGATGCCGCCGCCGGTATAGAACACCGGCTTCTTGGCGCCGCGCATCAACTCGACGGCGGCGCGAATGCGCTCCTTGTCGCCTTCGACCTGCGGCCGGTAGCTGCGGCGCTGCACCGCCTCGGGCGGTACATAGGGGCCGGGCATCAACGTGATGTCCTTCGGCAGGTCGACCAGAACCGGACCGGGCCGCCCGGTGGTCGCGACGTAAAAGGCCTCGTGCATCACCCGCGCCAGGTCATTCACGTCCTTCACCAAGTAATTATGCTTGGTGCACGGGCGCGTGATGCCGACGGTATCGGCCTCCTGAAAGGCGTCGTTGCCGATCATGTGGGTCGCCACCTGGCCGGTCAGGCAGACCACCGGAATCGAATCCATCAACGCGTCGGTCAGGCCGGTCACGGCGTTGGTCGCGCCAGGACCCGACGTGACGAGAACGACGCCGGGCTTGCCGGTGGAGCGGGCATAGCCCTCGGCGGCGTGCACCGCGCCCTGCTCGTGGCGGACCAAGATATGACGCAGACGGTTCTGCTTGAAGATCGCGTCATAGATCGGCAGCACGGCACCGCCCGGATAGCCGAAAATCACCTCAACCCCCTGATCGACCAGGGCTTGCAGGATGATTTCCGCGCCGGTCATGGCTTCACGCTCCGCCATTCTCTCACGTCCTTCCAAAAAACCGTATCCTCGGGGCTCTCAGGATAAAGCGTCCCGCCTTTTCCAAAGAGCGCCGCTGGGTTTTCGCCAAAAAGCCGAAAAAAGGCAACCTAGACGTTCATTAAGGGGCGGTCAACAAAAACTGGCGAATAAACGAAAAGATTTCAGGGCTGAAACTTTCCGAAAATTGCGCGTTTTGAGGGCTGCTCAACGCCAGGCGGTGGCGGAACCAGGTCATCTGCCGCTTGGCATAACGCCGGGTCGCCTGTTGGCCGGCCGCGATGGCCTCATCCAGGGTCGTTTCGCCGCGGAGATGGCGGCCGAGCGGCGCTACCCCGACCGCCTTCACGGCGGGCAGGCCGGGATCGAGGTCAAGGGCGAGCAACGCCGCGACCTCCTCGAGCGCGCCTTCGGCCACCATGGCGGCGAAGCGGGTGTCGCAGCGGGCATAGGTTTCGGCCCGCGGCGGATCGAGATGGATGGTGGCGAGCGGCGCGCCGAAGGCGGGCTCGCGTGGCGGCACCGCCTGCCAGGCGGCGAGCGAGCGGCCGGTGGCGACGACGACGCTAAAGGCGCGCACTAGGCGCTGGCGGTCCGAGGGACGGAGCCGCGCCGCCATTTCGGGATCGCGGGCGGCCAGCGCGCGGTGGAAGCCTTCGGGGCCGAGTTCGGCGTGCAGCGCCGTCGCCTCGGCGACGACCGACGGCGGGATCGCCGGCACGGGCGCGAGGCCGCGGTAGAGCGTTTGCAGATAAAGCCCGGTGCCGCCGACCAGAATCGGCAGCCGGCCGGTAGCCCAGGCGGCCTCGATTTCGGCCAGGGCGCGGGCGCGCCACGCGGCGGCGGAGCCGGCCTCGGCGGCCGGCAGGATGCCATAGAGCCGGTGCGGGGCGCGGGCCTCCGCGGCGGCGCCGGGGCGCGCGGTGAGAATCCGCAGCTCGCGATAGAGCTGCATGCTGTCGGCGTTGATGACGATGCCGCCGAAGGTTTCGGCGAGCCGGATCGCGAGATCGGACTTGCCGCTTGCCGTCGGTCCCGCGACGACGAGCGCGGCGCGCCATTTCCGCTCGCTCTGCTTGTTCATGCTTCCGCCTCGGATTAGAAAGGGGCGCCCCGCCGCATTCACTGGTTTCGGACCTCATGGAATATGTGTTGAGCCTGATTGGCAATCCCGCCGGGCCGCCGATCGAAGAACGCGACGTGCGAGACGCCCTCGCATGCCTCGATGACCTCGATGCCACAAGCGGCACGCCGCTTTGGCTCGCGCCCGCTATCGCAGTCGAGGTCCGGTTTGCCGGCGTGGCGCCAGGCGAGGCGACGGAGGCGTTGCGCCGGGGGCTCGCCGGGCGGCCCTTCGATATCGCGACGCTGGCTGCGTCCGACCGGCGCAAACGGCTTCTTCTCGCCGATATGGATTCCACCATCATCAATGTGGAATGTATCGACGAGTTGGCGGATGTCGCCGGCGTCAAGGCCGAAGTCGCGGCCCTCACCGAACGCACCATGCGGGGCGAGGTAGATTTCACTACCGCGCTTCATACCCGCGCGGCCTTGCTCAAGGGGCTGCCGGAGAGCGTCTTCGAAAGAATCTTCCGTGAGCGGGTGCGGCTCAATCCGGGCGCGCGTACGCTGGTCCAGACCATGCGTAACAACGGAGCCGCGACGGCGCTGGTCTCCGGCGGCTTTACCTATTTCACTGGCCGGGTGCGCGAGGCGGCCGGTTTCGATTGCGATCACGCCAACCGGCTCGAGGTGGTCGACGGCGTTCTCACCGGCCGGGTGCTGGAACCGATCCGCGGCGCCGAAGCCAAGCTTGCGACCTTGCAGCAACTGGTGCGCGACCAAGGCCTGAGCCTTTCGGAAAGTCTCGCGGTCGGCGATGGCGCCAACGATCTGCCGATGTTGCAGGCCGCCGGGCTTGGCGTCGCCTACCACGCGAAACCGCTGGTCGCCAACAACGCGAAGGTCCGCATCGACCACGGCGATCTGACGGCGCTGCTTTATTTGCAAGGCTACCGACAAAGCGAGTTCGCGGGCTGAGCGTCGCGATCCGTCGCGAATCGTCGCGCCGAGAGCGGGCGGGCGCCGAGGCAGGAGTTCTCAGCTCCGCCCGACCCCCGTCCGCCGCCTCAATATCCGCCTGTCGTCGGGACTGACGCTCAGTTTCCGGCTTTGAGCGGCAGCGCGACGAACAGCCGCTGCTTGGCCCGTTCGACCATGAACAAGACCGCGCCGCGCTTCGCCTTGCGCGCCGCCTCGATCTCCGCCACCGCCTTGCCCGCGGTGCCGACAGGGATCTGCGACACTTGCAGGATCACGTCGCCGGGCTGGAGATTTTGCGACGCCGCGATGCCGTCGGGCTTGACCGCGGTGATCACCACGCCCTTGACCTCTTTGGCGAGGTGATATTTTTCGCGCAGGGCCGGGGTGATGGTGTTCAAGGTCATGCCGAGCGTCGGCAAGCCCGGCGGCAGAGCAGGTTTGCGTTCCTGTTCCTTTTTCGGCTTCGTGCCGGCCGAGGGCTTCGCTGGCTCTTTCAGTTCGGCGATGGTGACGTCGAGCGTCTTGCGTTTGCCGTTGCGCCATACTTCGACTGCGACCTTCTTGCCAACCGGCGTGCCGGCGACGAAGCGCGGCAGTTCGTCCATTTCGCCGACGTTCTTGCCGCCGAACTTGAGGATGACGTCGCCGGCATCGAAATGGGCATGCGACGCCGGGCTGTCGGGAATCACCGCGGCGACCAGGGCACCTCTCGGTCGATCGAGGCCAAGGCTCTCCGCGATATCCTCGGTTACGGTCTGGATGCGGACGCCGAGCCAGCCGCGCCGGACCTGGCCGTGAGCGAGCAGCTGCGCCACCACGGGCTCGGCCATGCTCGAGGGGATGGCGAAACCGATGCCGATCGAGCCGCCGCCCTCGGAGAAGATCGCGGTGTTGATGCCGATCACCTGGCCGGCCATGTTGAGCAGCGGGCCGCCGGAATTGCCCTTGTTGATTGGAGCGTCGGTCTGAATGAAGTCGTCGTAGGGGCCGGAGTGTAGATCGCGGCCCCTGGCCGAGATGATCCCGGCGGTGACCGTGCCGCCGAGGCCAAAGGGATTGCCGATCGCCAGCACCCAGTCGCCGACCCGCGAAGCTTCCGAATCGCCCCACGTGAGCGCCGGCAACGGATGCGGCGGCTTGACCCGCAGAACCGCAATGTCGGTCTTGGTGTCGACGGCGACGATCGTCGCCGGCAGCACGGTGTGGTCGTGCAGGATGACGCGGATCTTGTCGGCGTCCTTCACCACATGATTATTGGTGACTATGATGCCCGAGGCATTAATGATGAATCCCGAGCCGAGCGAAACCACGGGCGGCGTCGGCTGGTTCTGTTGCCGCTTGAGAAAGTCCTTGAAGAACTCCCGGAACGGCGAATCGGGCGGCAACTGCGGCAGCTGATTCTCGAGCTGCGACAGATCGCCTCGCTTCTCGACCGCGGAAACGTTCACTACCGCGGGCGAAACCTTTTGCACGAGATCGGCGAAGCTCGCTGGGGCATCCTTGGCATGGCCGACGACCGGCAGGCAGAGGACCGCCATTATGGCGAAAAAGGCCGATATGCCGCGCATGCGGTCGCCGAGGCGTCGAAGCGGCGAGACCGCCGTGTGGCGTAGTTCGGTCATCTCAGTTCTCCCAACCGATCAGATGTCACAAGCCTCTTGCCGACCGTCGCAGGCATATAGCCTCGGGCGGCGGAGGGGCCGACGTTACCTGGTGCTTCCCTGTACCTTGCCGGGGCTGCTCTGGCGCATTCGGCCTTCCGGCCGAGCTTATCTGGTTTTTGCTTAACGCGCCTTGTTCATTTCTTTCGCCGCCGCGTCTCCGGCATTGTTCGGCACGCCGTTCAGATAACGGAAAAACTCCGAATGGGGCGACAGAACCAGCGTCGTATGGTCGCCGGTCAGGGCCCGGCGGTAAGCCTGCAGCGAGCGGTAGAAGATATAGAAGGACGGGTCCTTGTCGGCGGCATCGGCGATAATCTTGGCTCGTTCCGCGTCGCCCTCGCCGCGCAGGATCTGGGCCGTCTTTTCGGCCTCCGCCAGGATCACCGTGCGTTGCCGGTCGGCGTCGGCGCGGATCTGGGTCGCGATGGCGGCACCCTCGGCCCGGTATTGCTTCGCCTCGCGTTCGCGCGCGGTCTGCATGCGGCGATAGATGGCCTCGCTGTTGGCTTCCGGCAAGTCGGTGCGCTTGATGCGCACGTCGATGATCTTGATGCCGAAGCCACTCGCGTCCTGGCTGAGGATCTCCTGGATGCGCGCCATCAGCTGATCGCGCTCGGGCAACAGCAGCGCCTGCAGGGGGACTTGGCCGATGACCTGGCGCACGCTGGCGTTGAGCGAGTTGGCGAGCCGCTCCTGTGCCATCCGGTCCGAGCCGACGCTCTGATAGAACTTGAGCGGCTTGACGATGCGGTAGCGGACGAAGGTGTCGACGAGAAGGCGCTTCTGGTCGGAGGTGATGACCTCTTCGGTCGCGCCCTCGAGGCCGAGGACGCGCTTATCGATGTAGGTGACGTCCTGGATAAAGGGCAGCTTGAACTTCAACCCCGGCTTTTCCACCACCTTTACCGGCGCGCCGAACTGCAGCACCAGTGCCTGCTCGGTCTGGGGCACGGTGTAGACCGTGTTGAAGGCGACGATCAGGAGAACCGCCACCGCGGCGGCGGCGACATAGAGAGCGAGCGGTGAGCGTTTCATCGGCCCACCTTTCCGGCCGCGGGTGCCGGCGTCTTGTCACTGGGTGCGGCGAGCGCGGGGAGCGGCAGATAGGGAACGACGCCCGGGCCACCTTTCTGGTCGATGATCACCTTGTTGACGCTGCGGAGAACCTTTTCCATGGTTTCGAGATAGAGCCGTTTCTCGGTGATGCTTTTTGCCGCCCGATACTGCGCGTCGATGGCGAGGAAGCGCGCGGCCTCGCCTTGCGCTTCGGCGACCACCTTCTGTTTATAGGCCTCGGCCTGTTGCAGGACGCGGTCGGCGTCGCCGTGGGCACGCGGCACCACGTCGTTGCGATAGGCTTCGGCCTCGTTGCGCTCGCGATCACGGTCGGTCTTCGCCGCCTGCACGTCGCGGAAGGCCGCGATCACCTGGCTCGGCGGATCGGCCTTGAGCAGGTTTACTTGCGTAATTTCAATGCCGGCGTGATAGCTGTCGAGGATCTTCTGCATCGACTGCCGGGTCCGTTGCTCGATGACCGAGCGTCCTTCGGTGAGGATCCACTGCAACGGGTTCTCGCCGATCGTTTCCCGCATGGCGCTTTCGGCTACCGCCTTCACGGTCGCCTTCGGGTCCTGGACGTTGAACAGGTAGTTGCCGGCGTCCTTGATGACCCAGAAGACGGTGAAATTGATATCGACGATGTCTTGATTGCCGGTGAGCATCAGGCTCTCGCGTGGGATGTCGCGCACCGAACCGTCCGCGCCATGCCGAAAGCCGACGGAGGTTCGGTCGACGCGGGTTACGCGGGGCGTCAATACGGTCTCGATCGGGTAGGGCAGATGATAGTTGAGGCCCGGGCGGGTCGTGTTCACCCAAGCGCCGAAGCGCAACACCACGCCCTGCTCGTCGGGCTGCACGCGGTAAAAGCCGGAGCCGAACCAGACCAGGATCAGGGCGATGGCGACCAGCGCATAGCCGCGCTTGCCGCCCCATCCGGGCGGCAAGACGCGGCGGAGCCGGTCCTGCCCGCGCCGGACCAGGTCTTCCAGGTCCGGGGGCTGGCCGCCGCCGCCGCGCGGGCCCTGGCTCCAGGGGCCGCGACCGCCGCCTTGCCAGCCGCTGTTGTTTGACCAGGGCATGCTTGAGGGTACCTCGGATTTTGCCGGCGCTCGGCAATTTGCTTGGCCTTGCCCCGCGCGTTATATCTCATTCGGCAGCGGCATACAAACCCTCACGCCGAGCAAATAGTTGGCCCTATTCATAGGATCCTGAAATATGTCGGAGATAAACGAGGCCGAAGTATGGCAAGCCTTGCGCGCCGTGGTCGATCCGGAGCGCGGCGGCAATGTGGTCGACCTCGGGATGGTTTCGGGGCTTGCGGTGCGCGACGGCCGGATTTTCTTCGCGATCGAGGTCGCGCCCGGCGAGGGCGGTCGCCGCGAGGCGCTGCGCCAAGCGTGCGAGACCGCGGTGAGGGCGCTGCCTGGGGTGGGCGCCGTCAATGCCGTGCTGACCGCGGAACGAAGCCCATCGGAGGCGCGCCCGACGCCCGACGCGGCGCCTCGTCAGGCCCGGGTGGCGGCGCACGCCCATGGGCCAAAAGCGCCCGGATCGCCGGCGCCCGGCGTACAGCTCGGGAGCAAGCCGGAGATCCCTGGCGTGCGCGCGATCGTCGCGGTCGCCTCGGGCAAGGGCGGGGTCGGGAAATCCACCACGGCGGTTAATTTGGCGCTCGGTCTCGCCGCGCTCGGGCATAAAGTCGGGCTTTTGGATGCGGATATTTATGGCCCCTCGGTGCCGCGTCTGCTCGGTCTCTCCGGCAGCAAGCCGCAGGCGGCCGACGGCAAGCGCATCGCGCCGCTTGCCAAGTGGGGTATCGTCGCGATGTCAATCGGCTTCATGGTGCCCGAGGATACGCCGACGATCTGGCGCGGACCCATGGTCATGGGCGCCTTGGAGCAGCTCTTGCGCGAGGTTTCTTGGGGCGATCTCGATTTTCTCATTGTCGATATGCCGCCCGGCACCGGCGATGCTCAGCTTACCCTGGCGCAGCGGGTGCCGCTGACCGGCGCGGTCATCGTCTCGACGCCGCAGGACATCGCCTTGATAGATGCCCGCAAGGGGCTCAACATGTTTCGTCGCGTCGAGGTACCGGTTTTCGGCATTGTCGAGAACATGAGCTACTTCCTCTGCCCGCATTGCGGCGAGCGCTCGGACATTTTCGGCCATGGCGGCGCGCGGACGACGGCAGCCGAACTCGGCTGCGATTTCCTCGGCGAAATTCCGCTTCATATCGACATCCGCGAGAGTTCGGATGGCGGCGAGCCGATCGTCGCGAGCAAGCCCAAAAGCGCCGAGGCCGGCATTTATCGCCAGCTTGCGAGCCAAGTCGCCGCGAGGACGGCTGCGGCGCTCGACCGGTCGGCCGCACGGGCCCCGCGGATCGTCGTGCAGTAGCCTTGGAACCATAATAAAATACTTAGGGACTCCAGCGATTTATTTTGATATTTTTAACCATAGGGGCGAGTGGCAGGTGCGTTTGGGGGATAGTTATGGTGGCGATTCCGTCGAGCCGGCCATCGCGCGCCGAGCTGCTGTTCAATCCGATGTCGCCCAGTTTCATCCGCAATCCGTACCCCGCCTATCACCGGTTGCGTGGCGAAGACCCAATTCACCGCTCGCCGCTCGATTGCTGGGTGATGACCCGCCATCGCGACGTCGACATGGTCCTTCGCGACCGGCGCTTCGGCAAGAACTTCATCGGCCGTGTGACCCGGCGGCTCGGCGACAAGGGGCTTGCCGAGCCGGTCTACGAGATGATGAGCCGGCAGATGCTGGTGCTCGATCCGCCCGACCACACGCGCTTGCGCGGCCTCGTGGTCAAGGCCTTCACGGCGCGCCGCATCGAGGCGATGCGCGGCCGCATCCAGGAAATCGTCGACCGGTTGATCGATGCGTCGGCCGCGAGCGGTCGCATGGACCTCATCCAGGACTTCGCCTTTCCGCTTCCCGTCACGGTGATTTGCGACATGCTCGGCATCCCGCCGGACGAGCGCGAGCAGTTCATCGCCCAATCGCATATTTCCGGGCGGCTTCTCGATCCCATTCCGCTGACGCGCCAGGAGCTGGATTTCTGCAATACGCAGACCGCGTTTCTCAACGACTACTTCCGGCGCCTGTTCGATCTGCGGCGGCGCCGGCCGGGCGACGATCTGACCACGATGCTGGTGCAGGCGGAAGATGCCGGGCAGAAGCTGAGCGAGGCGGAGTTGATCTCCAACATCATCCTGCTGTTCGGTGCCGGGCACGAGACGACGGTCAATCTTATCGGCAACGGGTTTTTGGCGCTGCACCGCAATCCGGGCGAGCTTGAGCGGTTGAAGCGCCATCCGGAGATGATGCCCGACGCGATCGAGGAACTGCTGCGCTACGATTCGTCGGTGCAAATGACCGGTCGTTCGGTTCTGGTCGATACCGAGCTGGACGGGGCGCAGCTTCGCGCCGGCGATTCGGTGATCGTTTTGATCGGCGCCGCCAACCGCGATCCTGCTGTCTATCCCGATCCGGATTGTCTCGACATCGGCCGCCAAGGCGAGCGCGTGATTTCCTTTGGCGGCGGTATTCATCGCTGCCTCGGTGCGCAACTTGCGCGTCTCGAGGGCGAGATTGCGTTCGAGACCCTTCTCCGACGCCTGCCCGATCTTCAGCTCGACAACATCGAGCGGCCGGAATGGCGGCCGACCTTCGCGCTGCGCGGCTTGAAAACGCTGCCGGCACACTGGTAGCCGCGCCGCGGCGCCATCCGCGACACGACCCGGCCTCCGCCGGCCTCCCCGACTTGCCTCAGGCGCCCTACTTGCGGCGCCGGGTCGGAGTCTTTTTCGCGCGGCCCTTGGGCGCTTTTGCGGGCTTCGCCGGCTTTGTCGCCCTGGCCGGCTTGACCGACTTGACCGCCTTCGCGGTCTTGGCGCCTTTTTTCGTCGTCGCCTTGGTCGCCGCCTTTGCCGGCGGCGATTTCTTGGCGGATTTGCCGGCCGGTTTGGCTTTTGCCACGGCCTTGCGGGCAGGTCGGGCCTTTGGTGCCGGCTTGCGGGTCGCTGCCTTCTTCGCCGCCGGCTTTTCGTCGGCGATGGCGGCTTGGGCCGCCGCGAGGCGGGCGATCGGCACGCGATAGGGCGAGCAGGAGATGTAGTTCAGGCCGATCTCGTGGCAGAAGGTGATCGAGGCCGGGTCGCCGCCGTGCTCGCCGCAGATGCCGAGCTTGATGTCGGGGCGCGTGGCCCGGCCGCGCGCGGCGGCGATGCGGATCAGCTCGCCGACGCCGCTCTGGTCCAGGCTGACGAATGGATCCTGGGGCAAGAGAGCCTGGCGCAGATAGGTCTCGAGGAAGCTCGCGGAATCGTCGCGGCTCAGCCCGAAGGTGGTCTGCGTCAGGTCGTTGGTGCCGAAGCTGAAGAATTCGGCGCCGGTGGCGATCTCGCCGGCCATTAGGGCCGCTCGCGGCAATTCGATCATGGTGCCGAGGCGATAGCGCACCGGCGCCTTCGTCTCCGCCTTGACCTCGGCGGCGACCTCGGCGATGCGCTCGCTGAGAAGGTCGAACTCGGCCTTGGTCGCGATCAGCGGCAACATGATCTCGGGCACGACGGCGCGCTTGGTCTCGCGGCCGACGAGGAGGGCGGCCTCGAAAATCGCCCGCGCCTGCATCATGTAGATCTCGGGGAAACTGATGCCGAGACGGCAGCCGCGGTGCCCGAGCATGGGATTGACCTCTTCGAGCTCGGCCGCGCGGGCGCGGAGCGCGTCCACCGAGACTTCGGTCGCCCGGGCCACCGCGAGGAGATCCTCCTCGGTCTTCGGCAGGAACTCATGCAGCGGCGGATCGAGCAGGCGGATCGTCACCGGCCGACTTTCCATGATGCGGAACAGGGCGACGAAATCCTGGCGCTGCATGGGCAGGAGCTTGGCCAGCGCCGCCTCGCGCGCGCTGCGGTCGTTGGCCAGGATCATCTCGCGCACGGCGGCGATGCGGTCGGCCTCGAAGAACATATGTTCGGTGCGAGTCAGGCCGATGCCCTGGGCGCCGAAATCGCGCGCCGTCTCGGCGTCGCGTGGCGTCTCCGCGTTGGCCCAGACCTGAAGCTTGCGCACCTGGTCGGCCCAACGCATCAGCTTGGCGAAATCGCCGGACAGCTCCGGCTCGACCGTCGGCACGGTGCCGAGAATGACCTCGCCGGTCGAGCCGTCGATGGTGACGATGTCTCCGGCCGCGACCGTATGATGGCCGGCGGTCATGCGATTGCCGGCGTAGTCGATGCGAAGTTGGCTCGCGCCCGAGACGCAGGGCCGCCCCATGCCGCGCGCCACCACCGCGGCATGGCTCGTGGTGCCGCCGCGGGCGGTGAGAATGCCCTTGGCCGCGTGCATGCCGCGAATGTCTTCGGGTGAAGTTTCGATGCGCACCAGGATCGCCGCTTCGCCGCGCTGCGCCAGGGCCACCGCCTGCTCGGGATGGAACACCACCTTGCCGCTGACCGCGCCGGGCGAGGCGGCGAGGCCGCGGGCGATGACGTCGCGCGGCGCCTTCGGGTCGGGGGTCGGATGCAGGAGTTGGTCGAGCGACGTCGGGTCGATGCGCATGATCGCCTCGCGCGGGCTGATCATGCGTTCCGCCACCATGTCGACGGCGATACGGATCGCGGCCCGGGCGGTGCGTTTGCCGGTGCGCGTCTGCAGCATCCAGAGCTTGCCCTTCTGGATGGTGAACTCGATATCCTGCATGTCGCGGTAGTGCTGCTCGAGCCGCTTCTGGATGCGGGTGAGCTCGGCGAAGGCTCCCGGCATCAGCTCTTCCATCGCCGGCTGCGGATCACCCGAGGCTTCCTTGTTCGCCCGAGTCAGATGCTGCGGCGTGCGAATGCCGGCGACCACGTCCTCGCCTTGGGCATTCACCAGATATTCGCCGAACAGGCGCGGCTCGCCGGTTGCCGGATTGCGGGTGAAGGCGACGCCGGTCGCCGAGGTCTCGCCCATGTTGCCGAACACCATGGCCTGGACGTTGACCGCCGTGCCCCAGTGCTCGGGGATGTGATTGAGTGCACGATAGCTCAAGGCGCGGTCGTTCATCCACGAGCCAAAAACCGCACCGATCGCGCCCCAGAGCTGGGCAGAGGCGTCCTGCGGGAAGGGATGGCGGGTCTCGGCCTTGACCATCTCGTGGTAGCGCACGATGACCTGACGCCAGTCTTCCGCCGTGAGCTCGGTATCGAGGGTAAGGCCGCGCTCGTCCTTGGCGGTCTCGATGATTTCCTCGAAGTTCTCGTGCGGCACGCCGAGCACGACGTCGGAATACATCTGGATGAAGCGGCGATAGCTGTCGTAGGCGAAGCGCTCATCGTTGGCGAGGCGGGCCAAGCCCTGCACGGTCTTGTCGTTGAGGCCGAGGTTGAGGACGGTGTCCATCATGCCTGGCATCGATGCCGGTGCGCCGGAGCGGACCGAGACAAGGAGGGGGTTTTCGGCGTCGCCGAATTTGGCGCCGACGATGCGCTCGACGCGCGCGAGCCCTGCTTCGACCTGGTTCGCGAGATCCTGCGGATAGCTTCGTCCCTTGTCGTAGAACCAGGTGCAGACTTCGGTGGTGATGGTGAAGCCGGGTGGAACGGGCAGGCCGAGGCGCGACATCTCCGCGAGGTTCGCGCCCTTGCCGCCGAGCAGCTCGCGCATCGCGGCGCTGCCATCGGCGGCGCCGTCGCCGAAGCTATAGACCCATTTGTGCCGGATCGCGGCCTTGGCCGACCGCGCCGATTTTACCGCCTTGGCCGCGCGCTTGGGCTTCGCCGCCGTGGCCTTGTTGGTTGGCGCCATTGCTCGCTTTGCTTTCACTGTGGCCATCGTCCGCCCTACCCCTCGATTCTCGAAAAGTCTGCCAGGATATCCAGTTCGCCGCGAATTCCGGCGAGAATCCGAAGACGGTTGGCGCGGAGCTCGGCGGCCTCCGCGTTGACCGTAACACCATCGAAAAACGCATCGACCGGCTGCCGCAGGCCCGCTAGGGCGCGGCCGGCCGCCGCGAACTCCTCGGCCTCAAGCGCCGCACTGGCCGGTCCCGCGACCTCGTTCAACCGGGTGAAGAGTGCGCGTTCCTCCGCTTGGGTCAGAAGATGCGCGTCCGGCTCGCCGTCGTAGCTCGTGCCGTCCTTCTTCTCCTCGATGCGGAGAATATTGGCGGCGCGGCGATAGGCGATGAGAAGGTTAGTGCCGTCCTCGGTGGCGAGGAAATCCTGCAAGGCCGCGACGCGGGCGCGAAGCCGAACCAGGTCGTCCTCGGCTTGCCGCCCCTTGCCCTGCTCGAACACGGCGGCGACGAGATCGTGGCGTACGCCCTGCTCGCGAAGATGAACCTTGAGCCGGTCGGCGAAGAACTCGAGAAGCGCCGCCCCTGGGTCCGCGCCCAGCACCATGTCGTAGCGGCGGTAGGCGCTGGCGAAAAGACGGAGAAGCGGCAGCCGCAGCTGGTTTTCCAGGATCAGCCGGATGACGCCTTGCGCCGCGCGGCGCAGGGCAAACGGGTCCTTCGAGCCGGTCGGCCGCTCGTCGATGGCGAAGAAGCCGACCAAGGTGTCGATTTTGTCGGCGAGCGCGAGCGCGACGCTGACCGGCGCCGTCGGGCAGCGTTCGCTTGGGCCGAGCGGCGCATAGTGCTCGGCGATTGCCGCGGCGACGGCCTCGGGTTCGCGATCGTTGCGTGCGTAATAGCCGCCCATGACGCCCTGGAGTTCGGGGAATTCGCCCACCATGCCGGTCGAGAGATCGGCCTTGGCAAGCTCCCCCGCCCGCCGGCAGAGATACGGATCAGCGTCGATAGGCTCTCCGATCTCGGCCGCGAGGGCGCTGATGCGCCGAGTTTTTTCGGCCAGGGTGCCGAGCCGGGCGTGAAACACCACCTCGCCGAGCGCCGGCACGCGCGAGGCTAGGGTCACCTTGCGGTCCTGATCCCAGAAGAAGCGGGCATCGCTGAGCCGCGCGCGCAGCACGCGCTCATTGCCGGCAACGATCTCCCGTCCGCCATCCGGCGCCACTTGATTCGCGACCAAAAGAAAACGTGGGGCGAAGGCGCCGTTCTGCTCGCGCAGCGGAAAATATTTCTGATGCACCCGCATGGTGGTGACGAGGACCTCTTCCGGCAGGTCGAGGAACGGCCGGTCGAAAGCGCCCATCAGCACCACCGGCCATTCGACCAGTCCGACGACTTCTGCGAGCAATGCCGGGTCTTCCACCCAGTGCAGATTTTCCGCCGCCGCGGCGGCGCGCGCCGCGGTCTCGATGGTGCGGCGGCGCGCATCCGCATCGAGCTCGACGAAGGCGCGCTGCAGCCGGCCGCGATAGTCGGCGAAATCGGCGACGGCGAAGGGCGCTGGGGCGAGAAAGCGGTGGCCCTCGGTCTCGGCGCCGGCGCGGACTGGGCCCAGGGCGAAGGGAACGACGGTGCCGTCGAACAGGCAGACGACGCGGCGAAGCGGCCGCACCCAGCGGAAATCGTGCGTTCCCCAGCGCATCGACTTTGGCCACGGCAGGCCGCCCAGGGCCTCGGGCAGAATCTCCGCCAGAACCGTCGCGGTGGGACGGCCGGGCTTGCGGATAATGGCGAACAAATAGGAGCCCTTTTCGGTTTCCCGCTGTTCTGCCTGATCGCGCGAGACGAGGCCTGATGCGGCGATAAACCCGTCCACGGCCCTATCTGGCGCGCCGACGCGCGGGCCTTTGCGCTCTTCCACCGTCTCCGGCTGGGCCAGCGGCAGGCCTTGCGCCACCAACGCAAGCCGGCGCGGCGTGACGAAGGTCTCGATGCCCTCGACCTGCAAGCCAACGGCCGTCAAGGCGGCCTGCACCCGCGTCGCCAGAACCGCCGCCGCGCCCTTTTGCATCCGCGCCGGGATTTCTTCGGAAAACAGCTCGATCAGAAGCTCGGCCACGGCCTTACGCCCTTTGTCCGTCGAGATGGCCGCGCACGCCGAGCCAGGTTTCGCAGCAGGCCTTGGCAAGCGCCCGGACGCGGCCGATATAGGAGGCCCGCTCGGTGACGCTGATGACGCCGCGCGCATCGAGCAGATTGAAGACGTGGCTCGCCTTCATGCACTGGTCATAGGCCGGAAGCGGCAGCTTGGCCGCGATCAGGGCGGCGCATTCAGCCTCGGCGTCGGCGAAGTGGCGGAACAGCCGCTCGGTATCGGCGCGCTCGAAATTGAAGGCGGAGAATTCCCTCTCTGATTGCAGATAGACGTCGCCATAGCGGACGCCGCGGCCGTTCCAGTCCAAGGCATAGACGTTGTCGACGCCCTGGACATACATCGCGAGCCGTTCCAGGCCGTAGGTGATCTCGCCCGAGACGGGCGCGCAATCGAAGCCGCCGACTTGCTGGAAGTAGGTAAACTGGGTGACTTCCATGCCGTCGCACCAGACTTCCCAGCCAAGGCCCCAGGCGCCCAAGGTCGGGCTCTCCCAGTCGTCCTCGACGAAGCGGATGTCGTGGTTGCGGGCCTCGATGCCGAGAGCCGCCAGGCTGCCGAGATAAAGCGCCTGGATGTTGTCGGGCGCCGGCTTCAGAATCACCTGGAACTGGTAATAGTGCTGCAGCCGGTTCGGATTCTCACCATAGCGGCCGTCCTTCGGGCGGCGCGAGGGCTGCACATAGGCCGCATTCCAGGGTTCCGGCCCGAGCGCCCTTAAGGCGGTCGCCGGATGGAAGGTTCCGGCGCCCATTTCCATATCGTATGGCTGCAAGAGAACGCAGCCCTGTCCCGCCCAATAGTGCTGCAGCCGCAGAATCAGGTCCTGGAACGAGGACGGCGCAGCCGAAGCTATTTCCGTCATAGGGAGAGCATTTCTGAGCGGTTGCGCACGCTGCGCCGCAACTTAATCGGGGCTCCCCGCGGGGTCAACCGGGACGTGACCCTTTGGGGGCGAAAACTGCAGTTTTCCGTCAGCGGTAGGGGCAATCCGCGCGGTCGCAGGCGGCCGGGCGTTTGCTCGTCACGTAAGTGCCGCAGACCGGGCAGGGGATCATATCCTCGGCCTCAACGCGGGGCGCTGCGCCGCGCTGGCGCGGCGCCTCCGGCTGCCGAGGGGCCGATCGCGAGCCGCCGCGGCTGGCAAACCAGACGAGGGCGACCACCGCCGCCAGGATGACTAGCTTGCCGAAGCTGAGTTCGAACATGTTCCGCTTGTAGGGGTGGGACGGGTGGCGGTCAAGCCGATCTTCGCCCCTTTCCGCTCAGGCCGCGGCTCGCGGCCGCGCCCGCCGGCGTCCCGTAGCGGCCCCGGATCAAAGCCCGTAGCGCTCCCAGACCGCGCGCTTTTCGGCCGCGGCCAACAGTCCTTCCGCCCAAGCGCCGCCATGGGCCTCGGCTAGGCCGAGCCGGCGGCGGAGCCAGGAACGCGGCGCGCCGACGCCCCGCAGTTGAACCTTGTCGCCGAAGCGTTTGCGCATCACCGTGCGGAGATGGCCGATGCCGTCGATCAGCCCGATCTCGAGGGCGCCCTGGCCGGTGAATATCTCGCCCTCGAACACGCCGTTCGCCCCGGGGTCCTTGAGCTTAGCGCCGCGGCGCTCGCGCACCAGCTCAATGAAGCGCTGATGGATCTCCTGTTGCAGGCGGCGGAGGCGCTCGATGTCCTCGGGCTTTTCCGGCCGGAAGGGATCGAGCAGGGATTTGCGTGTCCCTTCGGTATGAAGACGCCGCTCGACGCCAATGCGGGCGAGCAGGTCGCTGAAGCCGAAACCCGACGAGATGACCCCGATCGAGCCGACGATCGAGGTCTGGTCGGCGAAAATCTCGTCGCCCGCGAGCGCCAGCCAATAGCCGCCCGAAGCCGCCACGTCCTCGGCGAAAGCGAAGACCGGGAGCTTCTTTTCGGCGGCAAGCTCGCGGATGCGGGTGTGAAGGAGGGCGGATTGCACCGGCGAGCCGCCCGGCGAGTTGATGGTGAGCGCCACCGCCGCGGCTCCGGCTGCCGAAAACGCGTGTTCGAGTTGTGGCGCGAGCGTCGCGAGATTGACAATCCTGGTGCCGAGCGGCGTGCCGACGCCGGCGATCAGCCCCGCCAGCCGGACCACGGGAACCACCGGCGGCAGGTTGCGGAAAGGCTTGAACGGCAGTTTTCCGGCAAGCCGTCGAAAGGTCGGTGAGGCGAGGAGCGACATGGCGGGAACCGATTCCGATCAAAGGGAGGTGGCGAGGCGGCGTCCTGCCGGCGACGGCGCGATGGGCTTGGCCAAGCTCTCTGCTTTGCCAGTTATTTGGCGCGGCGGCTTGGGCTTGCGTTCAGCCGCGGCTTCTATGTCGAGTGCCGCGCCATCGCGAAGGATGGCGGTGGCCGCTGCCGTATAGGCCGTGCCTTCGCCATGCAGCACCAGACCCGGCAAGAGGCGGAACGGCGCGCGCGCGCCTTTCCGCCCTTGGACGATGACAAGCTTGGCGGCGCGGCCGGCGCGCGGCCAGAGCGGAAAGACGGAAATGCCGCCGAAGCGGCCGGGAAGACCGGCGAGGAGCGCCGGTAGCCGTTCTGCGCGCCAGATCACCGTCAGGCTGCCGCGCGGCCTGAGCACATGGGCCGCGAAGCGGAGCCAGAGGTCGAGATCCCGGCCTGTCGCGACGCGGGCGCGCCGCCGTTTCGCCTCCGTCGGCGGCGCCACCCGGCCGGCCTCGAAAAACGGCGGATTGGCCAAGACATGGTTAAAGCTTGCTTGCGGAAAATCGGCAAAAAGGTCGGCGATATCCCCGGTTTGCACGGAGACGGTTGTGGCAAAGCCGTTCTTCGCCGCGTTGCGGCGGGCGAGTTCGGCAAGCTCGGGCTCGATCTCGATTCCGAGCACCTCTGCCTCAGGCACCCGTGCAGCGAGGCAGAGCATCGCCGCGCCCGAGCCCGAACCAAGCTCGACAACGCGCTCGCCCGCTCTCGCCGGAGTCGCGGCGGCGAGAAACACGGCGTCGGCGCCCGCTCGCGCCCCGGTCCGGGGCTGCGACAGGCGGAGGCGCCCACCGAGGAAGAGATCCTCCGTCACCGCCTCCGGCTCGCGCCCGGCGTCTAGCCTCGGCACGGGATGCCCGCCTCGGCAAGAAGCTTGCGCGCGATTTCGAGATCGCCGTCCGGCACCATGACGCGGCTCGGCAGGAAACCGCCGACCGTGGCGCTCATGTGATTGTCCCACACGGCGGCGGCGATGCCGGCGTCGGCAAGCAGGGTCGAGACATAGGATAAGAGCACCAGGTCGCCGGCGCGGAGAAGCTCAACCATGCGAGCGGCACCCTTGACCGTTTTCGCCATCGCTCTATGCTGGCGAAAAATCGCGACCCGCGCAAGCAAAGGGGATTCTTGGCGTGGCGGTTAATGTTTTGCCTAAAGACGGTCGCGATTCTACGCGGCCGCCTGCGCTTGATTTCCTACAGAGCTTGATCGGCGACGACCTCAAGCAGGTCAATCGCGTGATCCTCGAGCACATGAGCAGCCGGGTGGCGCTGATCCCGGAACTCGCGAGCCATATCATTGCCGCGGGCGGCAAGCGGCTGCGGCCGATGTTGACCCTCGCCTCGGCGAAGCTTTGCGGCTATTCCGGCCTGCGCCACGTCCCGCTCGCCGCGAGCGTGGAATTCATTCATACCGCGACGCTCTTGCACGACGATGTGGTCGACGGCAGCGCGCTCCGGCGCGGCAATTCCACGGCCAATGTGGTGTGGGGCAATCAGGCTTCGGTTTTGGTCGGAGATTTTCTGTTCAGCCGCGCCTTCCAGTTGATGGTCGAGGACGGCTCGGTCGAGGTGCTGCGGATTCTCGCCAACGCCTCCGCCGTCATCGCCGAGGGCGAGGTGCACCAGCTCATCACCGTGAGCGACATGGCGACGACGGAAGAGACCTATCTCGAAGTAATTGCCGCCAAGACCGGGGCACTTTTCGCCGCCGCCTGCCGGATCGGGGCGGTCGTCGCCGACCGGCCGGCGGCGGAAGCCGACGCGCTGGAGCGCTTCGGCGCCAATCTCGGCATCGCCTTCCAGCTCACCGACGACGCGCTGGACTACGCGGCGCCGGGAAACGACCGCGGCAAGAACGTCGGCGACGATTTCCGCGACGGTAAGATCACCCTGCCGGTGGTGCTAGCCTACCAGCGGGGCAACGAAAGCGAACGCGCCTTCTGGCAACGGACGCTCGAGCGGATGGAGCAGGCGCCGGGCGACCTCGAGGAGGCCAAATCCCTTTTGGAGCGGCATGGCACGATTCGGGCGACGGTCAATCGCGCCCGCGACTACGGCGCTATCGCCCAAGAGGCGCTACAAGGCTTCGCGGACGGCCCGGTGCGGCAGGCGCTCTCCGAGATCGTGGAATACGCGATCGAACGGACACTCTAGCCCTAAGGATTTTGAGAAAGTCGGACTTTCGTGTCAGGACCGCCTTGCGGCTGGAGCCTAAGGCGGTATATAACGCGCGCGGTCGGAGGCGGAGTGTAGCTCAGCCTGGTAGAGCACTAGCTTCGGGAGCTAGGGGCCGGTGGTTCGAATCCACTCACTCCGACCAATCTTTCCCCGCCTTCGCCCAAGCTTTCCCTTAGGCCCGACCTGGCCGCGCGCTCAGAGCGGTGCTTCGCCCGGCGCGCGGTTCCAATAGGCGACAGTCACGGCGCCCTTGGTGACGATCAGCTTGGCGAGCAGGCCGGTCTTCATCTTGGCCGCCTCGGGGGCAAGACCGCCAGCGCGGGCGAAAAGCCGCAGGACGCCGTTGCTGGTCACCAGGAGCACCCGGGCCTCGGCCGGGAAGCGGCTGGCGAGCTCAGCGAGAAGGCTCTCGACGTGGCCCGCGATCTCCGCCTCGTTATCCCGCCAATTGGCGGATTTCGGCCAAATTCCCTTGTCGTTCCAGGCCTTGAGTTCGTCCCGCCACTCTGGCCTGGCCTCGATTTCGCCGTTCGAGAGGCCGGTCCAGTCGCCATAGTCGATTTCATCGAGGCGCGAATCGACGATGGCGGTGTCGTCGGCGGCGATCTCGTCGACTACGATCAGGGCGAAGCGCCGGGTGCGCTGGAGCGTGCTGCAGAAAATGGCGTCGGGCATGAGGCGCTGGCGCCGGAGCGCCGCGCCGACGCGGCGCGCCTGGGCCTCGCCTTCGGCGGTCAGCGGCGGGTCGCTGGTCTTGCCGACCCAAACCGCGGTCTCGCCCGCTTCGAAGGTATTGCCGTGACGGGCAAGGAGGATTTCCATGGGAACGCTTTCGTTTGGTCGGTAGGGGCTTGAGTCTTGCGATCTTATCCGTTGCGCGGTCAGATTTGGACGGCCACCAGCTCGCCCTCGCGGGCGATGATCTCCTCAACCTTGCCGATATCCGCTGGCACGTCCACCGACCAGTGGGTGCGGCCCCGATAGTCCACCAACACGACCCGGATCGGGATGCGATTTTCCAGCGCCCGGAGCTGTTCGAGTTGCTCGGCCTTCTCAAGCGGCGTCTCGTCCAGGCCCGAAAGCCTGACCAGGGCGTCGAAGGCATAGCCGTAGATGCCGATGTGGCGATACAACGGCGGCGGGTCCTGTCCGGGGTCGCGGAGGAAGGGGATGATCGCCTTCGAGAAGTAGAGCGCGTCGCCCTGACGGTCGAAGGTGACGAGCGTGCCGCTCGACGGCGCCCGCGCCTTCATTTCCTTGAGCTCTGCCCATTGCGCGAGCGAGAGCCGCACCGCCGGCGTCACCAAGGCGAGATTCGCCTGGGCATGAAAGGCGTCGACCATCGCCTGCACCACCCAGGGCGGCGTCAAGACAGCATCGCCCTGGAGATTGATCACCGCATCGGGCCGGAGATCGAGCATCTTCGCCGCCTCGAACACCCGATCGGTGCCGGTGCGGCATTGGCTCGACGTCATCAGCACGGCGGCGCCGAAGCCCTGCGCATGTTTGGCGATACGCTCGTCGTCGGTTGCGACATAGACGCCGGCCACGTTGTCCACCGCCTTGGCGATGGCGTACGTGCGATGGAGCAAGCTCCGGCCCGCGACCAGGGCCATGGGCTTGCCCGGAAACCGGCTAGAGCCGTAGCGGGCGGGAATGACGATGACGATCTTCATGGCCTCGGCGTTTCTTGGTTCGGCCTCAGCTTATTTCAGCTTCCGGCGCGAAGGCCAAGGGCGAAAACTCATGTGCCGGTTTGCCGCGGCCGTCGGGATCTCCCCAATCGAGATCATGACGCCATCTCAAATCCGGTCACGTTGCCGCGCCTCGGCGCGCACGGGTGCGATTTTCGCCATGCGGACGGAGGTGACGGTCCGCCCTTTGGCCAACCAACCCGGCGCCGGGACGGCGGCAAAGGTCGCAATTGGGCCCGGAATTTGGCGACCGCAATGAATAACTTATACCAATCTGCATTGATCAGAACTCATGAGCCCACTGACGTCGCCCGATGGAGATGATTTTCCAGGGCTGCTCGATAAGGTTGTTCCAGGCGCGACAAGCCAAGGCGACGATCTGCTCGTAGTCCT
>OFHJ01000123.1_pt1 | contig 31906 bp, 26 predicted proteins | sample 1522001 | NCBI WGS metagenome assembly OFHJ01 (sample SAMEA2464838, study PRJEB22497) | soil metagenome | biome: Grassland; feature: Farmland; material: Clay | place: Australia | collected 2013-02-01 | depth 1.2 m | reverse complement strand
GACGTGGGCAGTGCACCCTCGTTGTCAATTTGATAGTCAACTTCGCTAGCTGTCAGACCAGTGAAGGCGGAAATCCGTTCTCGCGAAGGGATGCTCAAGTGGTCCCAATCGCGGATGCCGCTCTTCACATAAACGCTTCGTGCGACGCCGGCAAACTCGTCGAATCGAATCCCGGCATGGATCAACAGGCGTGCGAGCGACCTCAGTACGCGCCGCAGAGCAAAGAGAAGGGGGCTGTGTGTCTGGAGGCGCGTCACGAGACTGTGGTCCGGCCACTTGGCGGGCTGGGGCTCCGGCTCGGTCGAACCATGGCCGATAGATCTCTTGGGTCCGGAGGGGGTTCAACATAGAAGAATACATTGACTCCGGTCTCTATCCGCGGCCCTGCTTGACGCGCAATCGTGTCGGAAAACCGGGCGAGCCAGTCATCGATGTCGAAAAGAAACTGGTCGGTGCGCTCCCTCGCAAAATCCTGGAAGTCCCGGAGCAGGTGTTTCGGAAGGCCGCGGACTGGAAACACGGAGCGATCCAGGCGCTTGTTATTAGCGTTGGCTGGATTGAAATTGTGTTCGTGTGTCTCTATGAGATGCATCAACGTGGAGCCAAAGTACTCGATGCTCGTGACGCTGTCTCCCTGCCAGATAAAGTAGCGCGTAAGGACGCGGATTCGCCTTTCTTCCGACCAGGACACGGACTTGGTCGTCAGCAGTTCGTCGAGCACCGTGTCGGGGTTTGCGTCGGCCTTGATTTCGCCCACGAGACCCCGGAAGCTGGGTCCGGAAGCCGCATCAAATTCCAGCTCCAGGGGAACCCCTGAGGAGCCCAGGTAGCTGGGGTAGGTATGCCACTTGTGCAGGAGCTCGGACATTACGTCCGACTGTTGAGTGGTGGGAGCAGGAAGTGCCCCCTCATCGTCGATGTAATGGTCCACGCGCTGTCTGGGAATGCCTGTGACGTGTGCGACCTGCTCGCGCGTCGGCTTGGCGCCATGGCTGACAGCATCCCGGATCGCGCTCTCGACGTAGGCGCCCCGCGCCACGTCGGCGAACTCCGCGTAGCCAATGCCATGGCGGATCAGCAGCCTGACGATGGGCCGCAGCACGCGCCGCAGCGCGTGCAGAAAGTGACGGCGCGCATCGATCGACAGTGCCGGATCGACGCTGGACATGCTAGGTGCGCTCCGCGGGGTCAAACAGCCGCCGGTGCTCCAGGATGGCGTACCGGTCGGTCATGCCGGCGATGTAGTCGGCGACCGCCCGGGCGCGGCCGGAGCCGCCCCGTTCGCTCTCGCCCCGGGCGGCGAGCTCCTGATGCTCCGGCGGCATCAGGTGGGTGTCGGCCATGAAGGCCTCGAACAGCTGCGCGACCACCCGTCGGGCCTTGGTGGTCATGCGCAGCACCTTGTAGTGGCGATACACGTGCTCTCGCAGGAAGCGCATCAGCTCCCGGTGCTCCTCCTGGGTGTCCTCGCCCAGCGCGATCAGCGGCTGCGGCAGTGCGCGCACCTCGTCGATGGAAGCGGGCGCGGCCTGCTCGATGCGCGCCTGACTGGCGCGGATCAGGTCCACCACGATGTGGTTGATCATGCCGCGGATGATTTCGTGGACCAGCCTGCGGCCGCCGAGTCCGGGGTGGCGCGTGGTGACGCGCTCGTACTGGCGGCGGAACACCGTCATCTCCCGCAGCTGCTCGAGGTCGAGCAGACCCGCCCGGATGCCGTCATCGACATCGTGGTTGTTGTAGGCGATCTCGTCGGCCAGATTGGCGATCTGCGCCTCCAGACCGGGCTGACGGTGGCTGAGGAAGCGCTCGCCGAGGTCGCCGAGCTCCCGTGCCACGCGGGCCGAACAGTGCTTGAGGATGCCCTCGCGGCACTCGAAAGTGAGGTTGAGTCCCGGAAAGTCCGCGTAGCGCTCTTCCAGCTCGTCCACCACTCTCAGGGACTGCAAATTGTGCTCGAAGCCGCCGTAGGACCGCATGCACTCGTTGAGGGCGTCCTGGCCGGCGTGCCCGAAGGGAGTATGCCCCAGGTCGTGCGCCAGGCTGATCGCCTCGGTGAGAGTCTCCTCGACGCGCAGCGCCCGGGCCACCGAGCGGGCGATCTGCGCCACTTCGATGGAGTGGGTGACGCGGGTGCGGTACAGGTCGCCCTCGTGATTGACGAAGACCTGGGTCTTGTAGACCAGGCGCCGGAAGGCATTGGAGTGGATGATGCGATCCCGGTCGCGCTGATATTCGCCGCGGTACTCGGGCGCCGGCTCCGCGTAGCGCCGGCCGCGGGAGCGCTCTTCACAGGCCGCATAGGGCGCCAGGGTCCGGGCATCAACTTCCTGGTGTTTCATCCGGCCCGCCCCGCTCGTCAGCCCAATTGGGATTCCAGAGTGCGGCGCAGGCAGCTCTCATCGTAATCGGCCGTGACGAAGGCCTCGCCGATGCCGCGCAGCAGCACCAGGCGGATTCTGCCCGCCTGCACCTTCTTGTCGATGCGCATGTGCGCAAGGATCGTCTCCGGGGCGATGCCGGGAACGCGCGCCGGCAGGCCCATCCGCCCAATGAGCGTCGTGATCCGCTCCAGGTCCTTGCCGCTCAGCAGGCCGCTTTCCTGAGACATGCGGGCGGCCATCACCAGCCCGGCGCCGACGGCCTCGCCGTGCAACCACTGAGTGTATCCGGTGGCGGACTCGATCGCATGGCCGAACGTGTGCCCGAGGTTGAGCAGCGCCCGATCGCCGTGCTCCTGCTCGTCCCGGCCCACGATGGCCGCCTTGATCTCGCAGGAGCGCAGGATCACCCGCGCCAGCGCGGACGGCTCGCTGGCGAGCAGATCGTCCGCATGGGCCTCGAGCCAGGCGAACAGCTCGCTGTCGCGGATGAGCCCGTACTTGACGACCTCCGCGAGGCCCGCGCGAAGCTCTCGCGCAGGGAGCGTGGCGAGTGTATGGATATCGGTGATCACCGCCGCCGGCTGGTGAAAGGCGCCGATCAGGTTCTTGCCGCCGGGATGGTTGACGCCGGTCTTGCCGCCCACTGCGGAGTCGACCTGCGCGAGGAGCGTCGTCGGCACCTGCACGAAGGCTACGCCGCGCTGGTAGATCGCCGCGGCGAACCCGGCCGTGTCGCCCACCACGCCGCCGCCGAGCGCCACGACGGCGCAGTCCCGGCCGAATCGATTGGCGACCAGGACGTCCACGATCCGCTCGACGACGGTCAGGGTCTTGTGCGGCTCGCCGTCGGGGAGGAGCGTGGCGACCATCCTGCGCGGCTGCAGGCTCTCCTCCAGCGCGCGCAGGTAAAGCGGCGCAACCGTCGTGTTGCTGACGATGAGCAGGTCGCTCGCGCTGACGTGCCGGCGGAACACTTCCGGATCCGCAAGCAGCCCTTGCCCGATCAGGATCGGGTAGCTGCGGCTGCCCAGCTCGACGCGCAAGGTGTCCATGGGCCTCAATCTAGCGGATCGTTTCGATGATGTCGCGCACCACGGTCTTGATCTGGCGTCCGTCGGTGGACAGGGTGAGGTCCGCGATGGCGCTGTAGAGCGGATCGCGAATTTTCATGAGCTCGTTCAAGCGGGCATGGGTATCGTCCACCCCATTGAGGAGTGGCCGGTGGCGGCCCGGCTTGACCCGCTCGGCCTGCTGGGCGACCGACGTCTTGAGGTACACGACCCAGCCGTTCTCGGAGAGGAGGCGGCGATTCTCGGGCAGCAGGATCGCGCCGCCCCCGGTGGCCAGCACGATGCGGCGCAGCTGGCTCAGCGCGGCGATCGCCTCCCGCTCTCGCTCGCGGAAGCCCGACTCACCCTCCTTCTCGAAGATATAGGGGATGTCGACCCCGGTGCGCCGCTCGATCTCGGCATCGCTGTCATAGAACGTCACGCGCAGGTGCCGCGCGAGGCTGCGGCCGACCGCGCTCTTGCCCGAGCCCATGGGCCCGACGAGGAAGATATTGAGAGGCTTGCCCGGCATCATCTCCGAGCATAGCGGAAACCGTGCGTCCCGGGGACCGGCCCGGTCCCGCATCCCGGTGACACTTCCTCCTTCGTCGGGCGGGCCTCAGGGGGCACCGCCACATCAGTCTATGGCCGTGTTCTTCTGAACGATCTTCGGCGTGATGAACACCAGCAGCTCGTCCTTGTTATTGGTGCGGGCGGTGTTCTTGAACAGATGGCCCAATATGGGTATGTCGCCCAGCCACGGCACCTTGTTGACCACGTCGCGCGCGGTGGTCTGCAGAATGCCGCCGAGCACCACCGTCTGACCGTCGTCGACCAGCACCTGGGTGCTGACCCGGCGCGTGTCGATCGCCGGCACATCGACGCCTCCGGAGGCCACGAAGGTCTGGCCCACCTGGTCGTCGCGGACATGCAGATCGAGGATGATGTGGTTGTCCGGCGTGATCTGCGGAGTCACCTCCAGCTCGAGCACCGCCTTCTTGAAGGAAATCGAGGTCGCGCCGCTCGAGGCGGACTCCTGGTAGGGGATCTCTATGCCCTGCGAGATGACCGCCTGTTTCTGGTCCGCGGTGATCACCCGCGGCGAGGAGACGATCTTGGCCTGCGTCTCCGCCTGGGCCGCCGACAGCTCGAGGTCCACCAGGTAGTTGCCGGTCAGGATGCCGAAGGCGATCGAACCCGCCGGGTTCGACACCGGCAGATTGACGTTGTAGCGGTTCGAGGCGCTCGAGCCGGTCGGAATGCCGACCTGATAGTCCGCGGGATTACCCGCCTGGGTGTTGCTGATCGCCGAGCTGATCATCGTGTCCGCGCCCGCGGCCGTGCCGGTGGTGACCCCGATGCCCTGGCTGCCGATGGGCGTAAAGTGCGTCACGCCGAGCCGCGTGCCCAGCTGGCGCTCGAAGTCGTTGTTGACCAGCACGATGCGCGCCTCGATCAGGACCTGGCGCACCGGTACGTCGAGCCGCTTGACCAGCCGGTTGATCTGCTCGAGCCGCTCCGGCGTGTCCTGCAGCAGCAGCGTGTTGGTGCGCGGATCGACCGAGACGGTACCGCGCTTGGACAGCAGGGAGTGGCCCTGCGACTTGATCAGGGCGGCGAGGTCGGATGCCTTGGCATAGTTGATCTGCAGATACTCAGAGCGCAGCGGCATGAGCTGCTGTACGGCGCGCTGGGCGGCGAGCTCGGCCTTCTCGCGCGCGGCGAGCTCGGCCTGAGGGGCGACGAGGATGACGTTGCCCTGCTTCTGCTCGCCGAGTCCTTGGGTCACCAGGATCAGGTGCAACGCCTGGTCCCAGGGGACATTGTGCAGGCGCAGCGTCACGCTGCCCTTGACCGAGTCGCTGACCACGATGTTCGTGTGGCTGGCGTCGGCCAGCAGCTGAAGCACGGCGCGCACGGGGATGCTCTGGAAGTTGAGCGAGAGCCGCTGGCCGGTGTAGCGCGGCGGCTGTACCAGAGCCTGCGCCTGGCTCACCGGGCGCAGCTCCACGACGTACTCGGTATTGGCCTGGTACGCCATCTCATCGAACGCGCCTGTGCCATTGATCGTGATGCGCGAGCCCGAGGGGGTCCGGGCGACCTCGAAGTCGGTGACCGGCGTGCCGAAGTCGGTCGCGTCGAAGCGGCGCAGCAGGTCAACCGGCACCGCAGCCTTGGCAAAGTCCACGACGACCTGGTCGCCGAGCTGGCGCAGGTTGATCGGAATGTGCGGATTGGAGAGCTGGACGATCACCTTGCCGGCACCGTCCGGGGTGCGCCTGAAGTCGATGCGGCGGATCTCCCGGAACGCACCGTTGTCCGCGGCCGGCTCGGTGCTCGCGGCGACCAGGGGCGCGGGTGCCTGAGAGTTCTCGGGCGAGGCGCCCGGAGCCGCGCCGAGGGTCACCAGAATGTCGTTGCCTCGCTGCTTCACCTCATAGGGCACCCGCCTCTCGAGCGTCAGCACGAGGCGCGAGCGATGCTTGGTCTCGGCGGCGAGGATGCTCTCGAGCCCCTCTGATTTGACGGGAATGAGATTCGAGGCCAGCGCGAGCCGAGTGGCCCGCAGGTCGATCACGATGCGCGCCGGGTGATCCATGGTGAAGGAGAGCGGTCGCGGCGCCGGGCCCGAGCGGTGCAGAGTGAGCTGCAGCCGGCCGTGCGGCAGCGGCTGCACGTGGACGGATTGCAGCCGCGCTTCGCCGGCGGCGCGCGCAGGAGTCGCCGGCAGCGCCACCAAGGCGAGCAGCAGCGACACGGCGGCCGTCTCCAGGAACGGAAGTCTGGACGGAAAGGATTTCATTCTTGGACTCCCTGCTGGAGCATTGGCTACCTGTTAGTTCACTGACTGAGGCCCAAGGCGGCCGGCCGCTTCATGTATCCGCCGAGCCCGTCGGGGACGATCTCGACCAGTTGGATCTGGGTCGGCGTGATCCGCACGATACGCCCGTCGCTTTGTCCCATGTAGTTGCCGATCGTCACGCGGTGGACGATGCCGTCCTTGGTCTGCACCAGCCCGTAGAGCGCTCCGCCCATGTGCAGCGTGCCGACCATCTTCAGCGTATCGAGCGGGAACTGCTCGAGATACTGGCGAGGGCGTCCGGCGTCCGGGCGCACGGCAGCGGCGCCGGGCCCTTCGCTCGGCACGAACGGCGAGCGCATGGACTGATCGGCATAGGTGAAGGTTTTGTATACCGGGACCGCCGGCAGCGGCTCGACGTGGCCGCCGGGCTGCCTTTTGGTCTGGGCGATGAAATGCTGCAGATTCTCGTTGCCGCTCGAGCAGGCCACCAGGACCAGGCAGCCGAGAGCCGCGCAGGTGCGTGCCAGAGCTCCGGTTCGGATGGGCATGGTCATTCGGTGCTTACTCCGCGCCTTGAGTCCGCTCATCTGTGCGGAGGATGGGCGAACTTGCCCTTGTGGGATTTCGCATACTGCGCGGCCAGCTCTTCCTGCGTGAGGTAGCGGTAGGTGTTGGCGGTCAGGGTCAGGGAAAGCGAGTCGAAGGCGTTGGGGTGCGTCGGCTTGATGCTGATGTCGTGCAGCGTGACGATGCGCGAGAGCGCGGCGATGTCGCTGGCGAACCGGCCGAACTGATGGTACCGGCCGGTGAGCACCATCTTGATCGGCAGCACGGCGTAGAACGCCTTGTCCGTCTCGTGGCCCGGCTGGAAGAGGTGTTGCTTGAGCCCCGCGGCGGCGGCGGTGTCGGAGATGTTCTCCAGCAGGCTCGGCACTTCGGTCTTGCTCGGCAGCTGGCGCAGCAGGGCGCCGAAGGAGCGGCGCAGCTCCTTCAGCTGCCGCCGATAGACCTTGAGGTTGGCCGCCACGCTGTGCTTGATGACGAACTCCTGGCGCAATTGGGTCTCCTGCGCCTCGCTGCGCAGCAGCTGCGGGCGCACCGTCTGCCAGACGAACAGGTACGCCAGAATCAGCGTCAGCAGGACAAACGTGGCGGCCACCGCGCCGGCGCGCACCGCAAAGGGCCAGCGGCCCGGGTCGCGCGGATCGAGATCATTCAGCTCTTCGATCAGGGCCTTGAGATTCATTTGGCCGCCCTTCCCGCCATTCTCCGGCCCGGCGGCGCGTCTTTACCGTGCTTGGCGCTCTTCGGCGAGGTCACCTTCGCATCCAGGATGAACGTGGAGCCCGGCTCTCCCTTGTCGCCCGTCTTGATCACCTCCAGCTGGGCGTTGGCAAGCCACTGCGAGCCGTCGATATTGCGCATGAATTCCGAGACGCGAGTGCTCGACTGGGCGACCCCTTTGAACTGGATGTGGGCGCCCTTCTCGTCGACTTCCGTCAGGTACAGGCCCGGGGGCACCGTGCGCACGATCTGGTCGAACACGTGCACGATCTGCGGCCGCGCTCGCTGCAGATGCTCGATGACCTGCATGCGGGCGATGAACCGATGCTCGGCCTTGCGCAGAGTGTGGATCTTGCCGATCTGCTGGTCGAGGAGGTTGATCTGGGACTTCAGCAGCGCGTTGCGGGCCTGCTGGTCGCTGATCATCGCGCTGTAGAGCAGGTGCACGCAAAATGTGGCCACGACCGCCGCGAGGGCCGCGAGGACCAGCGCGACCGTGAACTGTTGTTTTCGCTCCTTGCGTTCGGCCTCGCGCCAGGGCAGCAGGTTGATGCGCGGCATCAGTCGAAGCTCCTGAGAGCAAGGCCGCAGGCGGTGAGCAGCGCGGTTGCGTCGCGGTGCACGGCCTGCGTGCGGGCGCGCGCCGAGAGCTTCATCTGCCCGAGCGGCTCGCCTTTTTCGGCGGCGATGCCGACGCGGCTGGCGATCACGTCGGCCACGCCCGGGATGTTGGCGCAGCCGCCGCACACCAGGATCTTCTCGGGCTGCTCGCGGCCGGTCCCGGAGGCGAGGTAGAACTGCAGCGAGCGGTTGACCTGTTGTGTCATGTCGTCGATGAAGGGATCGAGCACCTCGGACTGGTAGTTGCCGGGCAGCCCCCCCTCTTTCTTCGCGCGCCCGGCCTCCTCCAGCGACAGGCCGTAGGTGCGCATGATCTCTTCGGTGAGCAGCTGGCCGCCGAAGGCGAAGTCGCGAGTGTAGAGGACTTTGAGGTTACGCAGCACGCTGAAGGTGGTGCTGCTCGCGCCGAAGTCGATCACGGCGATGGTGTGCTCGATTCCCCCGTCCGGCATCTGGTGCGTCATCAGCCGGCAGGCGTTCTCCAGCGCGAACGCCTCGACATCCACGATCCGGGCAGTCAGCCCTGCGGCCTTGACGGCGGCCTGGCGTTGCTCGACGTTCTCAGTGCGCGTGGCGACCAGCAGCACGTCGCTGGTGTCCGCTTCTTTCTCCGATGGACCGAGCACCTCGAAGTCGTAGCTCACCTCGTCCATGGGAAAGGGGATGTACTGGTCCGCCTGCATCTCCACCTGTGCATCGAGGTCGTTGGCACGGAGAGAGCTCGGCATCTGGATGACCTTGGTGATGGCCGCATCGCCGCTGATGGCGAGCGCGACATCGGTATTCTTGGTGCCGGAGCGCTTGACGGCGCGGCGCACGGCCTCGCCTACCGCCTCGGCGTCCACGATGCTCTTCTCGTTGATCGAGTTGGCAGGCGTGGGCTCGGCAGCATAGGACTCGACCCGATACTGCCCACCGGCCATGCTGAGCTCGATGAGCTTGATCGAGGACGTAGTTATGTCAAGCCCGATCAGGGGTCGGTGCTTCCGCGGGAAGAGGAACATCTTTTTCCTTTTCAGGATCTTACGCCTGAAAATAGCCACCCCTCGTGAATATTGCCGCCAATATATAGCAGCCGAAGGTTAAATTGAACGTGAGCCGCCTCACGAAACTGGTGCCGCCTTCCAGGGGAGGCTCGTTCCTGGGGTGCCGGGACGGCGCCCGCCCTCCCCGGGCGGTGGCGCCGGAGAAGAGGGCGGCCGGGCCGGGGGGAGAACTTCCCCTGCCCCGCACGGTCCTTCGCTTGGGCGCTACCATGGGGACTTGAGGGTCCCCGGCCAGGCCGATTCGCGGCAAGCGGGGCCTTGTCCATCGTACAGAGAGTCATCGTTCCGTGAAGTGGAAGCCATTTCGAATTCCGGCCATCGTCGTGACGGGTGTGGCGCTGGCCGTGCTCGGCGGCCTTTACGCCTACGCCTGTACCTACGTCTATCTCAAGCCGTCCTTGCCGACCCTGACCCAGATGCGGCACGTCGAGCTGAAAGTACCGCTGAGGATCTACACGGTCGGGGGGCAGCTGATCTCGCAGATCGGGGTCGAGCAGCGCACGCCCGTGCGCTTCGACCAGGTGCCCCTGATGGTGCGCGAAGCCTTTTTGGCCGCCGAGGACCACCGGTTCTATCAGGAGGGGGCCATCAACGTGGGCAGCCTGCTCAGGGCGGTCCTCGTCGATGTCATCGAGGGCCGCAAGGCCCAGGGCGGCAGCACCATCACCATGGAGGCGGCCCGCAATCTCTTTCTGACTCTGAACAAGACGTGGCGGCGCAAGCTCCAGGAGAGCTTCGTCGCCTACCGGCTGGACCACGATTTCACCAAGGACAGGGTCTTTCAGCTCTATCTCAACGTCATTTATTTCGGCGAGCGCGCTTACGGGGTGGCGGCGGCGGCTCAGACCTACTACGGCAAGCCGCTGGATCGGCTCACCCTGGCCGAGGCGGCCACCCTGGCCGGCATCGTCCAGGCGCCCTCGCTGTACAACCCGGTCGTGCACCCGCATCTGGCGGCGCTTCGCCGCTCGTACGTGCTGACGCGCATGCTCGCCCTCGGGTACATCGACGCGACCGACGCCCAGGCGGCCGACCACGCGCCCATCGATGCGCGTCTGCACGCGCCGCGCGCCCAGGTCCCGGCCCCTTATGTGGCGCAGATGGTGCTCGCGAAGATGCTGAAGCGGTACGGCCCGGCGGCCGAGACCGACGGCTATCGCGTCTACACCACCCTGGACGGACGGCTGCAGATGGCCGCTCAGCGGGCCGTACAGCTCGGCCTCATTTCCTATGACCGGCGGCATGGCTATCGCGGGCCGATCGGCCGCACGGTCCTCTCGGGCAAGGTCACCCCGGCGCAACTCGAGACGCTGGTGGACGAATACGGGCCCATCGGCGTGCTCAAGCCCGCGGTGGTGACCCGGGTCGGGCGCAAGAGTGCGACCGTTTATGTCCGCTCGCACGGCTATGCCCGGATCGACTGGAAGGGCCTGGTTTGGGCCAGGAAAGAGATCAGCGTGGACTCGCTGGGGCCGGTACCGAAGACCGCCGCCGACGTTCTCTCGCGCGGGGACGTGGTGTACGTCGTGTGGCGCGGCGGACGGGCAGCCGACCTTGCCCAGGTGCCCCAGGCGCAGGCCGCCCTGGTGTCCCTCGATCCGGACGACGGGGCGATCGCCGCGCTCGTCGGCGGCTTCGATTACTACACCAGCAAGTTCAACCGCGCCACGGACGCACTGCGCCAGCCGGGCTCGGGCTTCAAGCCGTTCTACTACTCCGGCGCGTTGGCGCAGGGCTACACCGCATCGAGCACCTTCCTCGATACGCCGCTGGTGTCCGGCGGGCTCGGCGCGGAGACCACCTGGCGGCCCGTGAACTACGGCGATCGGTTCAGCGGCCCGGTGCGGATGCGCGTGGCGCTGGCTCACTCGATCAATCTGGTGTCGATCCGGATCATGCGAGCCCTGGGACTTCCGTTCGTCACGCGGTACGTCGCGCGCTTCGGCTTCGACCCGAAGACTCTGCCGCAGAATCTGACCCTTGCGCTCGGCTCGCTCGATGTGACCCCGCTGCAGATGGCGGTCGGCTATGCCGTATTCGCCAACGGGGGCTACCGCGTCAAGCCGTTCCTGATCGACCGGATCGCAAATGCCTCGGGCAAGGTGGTCTGGCAGGCCGCTCCGCGCATCGCCTGCCACGACTGCAATCAGAAGGCGAGCCTGAGCGAGTTCACGCCGGCGGCGAATACGAAGGCGCTGCTCGCCGAGGCGCGCTCGCTGCGCGGCGACGGCGCGCAGTACATGCCGGCCGATCGGATGGCGCCGCGCGTGATCAGCGCTGACAACGACTACATCATGACCTCCATGATGCACAGCGTCATTCAGTTCGGTACGGGCATGGCCGCCCGCGTCCTCGGGCGCGACGATCTCGCCGGCAAGACCGGTACGACCAACAACTCGTCGGGGGGGGTCCCCGATGCGTGGTTCAACGGCTTCACCCCCAATCTGGTGGCCACGGTATGGACAGGCTTCGACGACAATCAGAGTCTGGGCTACGGTGAGCAAGGCGCGAGTGTGGCGCTGCCGATCTGGATCCGGTTCATGCGCGTGGCGCTGACGGGCGTGCCGCAGTGGCGGCGGCCCATGCCGCCCGGCATCGTGACGCTGCGCGTTTCGCCCAAGACCGGTTTGCTGGTGAGCGACGAGAACCCGCAGGGCATTCCGGAGGTGTTCATGGCCAATCACTTGCCCGGTACGCAACCCAACGCCCAGACCGGCCAGGGCGGCTCCGCCGCGGCCTCGATATTCTGATGCCCAGGAGAGCGACTCCTCGCGGGGAGAACCTGCGGCATGCGCTGGCGCAGGAGGCCGCGCGCATCATGGCCGAGCACGGAATTCGGGATTTCCTCGTGGCCAAGCGCAAGGCGGCCGAGCGCTTCGGCGTGCACGATGGGGCGGTGCTGCCGAAGAATACCGAGATCGAGGAGGCGCTCGCGGCGTACCAGCGCCTCTTCGGCGGCACGGTGTACCTCGAGACGCTGCAGGCGCTGCGGCATGCGGCGCTCTCGGCGATGCGCCGGCTGCGCGAGTTCGAGCCTCGGCTGGTAGGTGCGGTGCTCAGCGGGACCGCGACGGAGCACTCTCCGGTGCAGCTGCATCTGTTCGCCGACTGCGCCGAATCGGTGGTCATGAGGCTGATCGACCTGGGTTGGGCGCACGAGGTGACCGAGAAGCGCGTGCGGATGAGCCCGGAGCGGGTGCTTGCGCGCCCGGGACTGCGCTTCGAGATCGAGGATCAGCCGATCGAGGCCACGGTCTTCCCGCCCGAGGGCATCCGTCAGGCGCCGGTGAGCCCGGTCGACGGCCGGCCGATGCGGCGCGCGAGCGCGCCGGAGGTCGAGGCGCTGCTCGATAGGCGTGAATCCGTCGATGACATGACGATCGGGACGTGTCCCTGAGCGGATTTGACCCGGCCCCTCCCGGGCTCGGCCCCTTCGGGGCCGGCGTTTCGCGCCGTCCCGGACCGCTTCCAGAGGTCTTGTCTCGGACGGGGTCGCTCGTCGGCGAACCCCGTCAGTGCGGCACGCAGCGCGCGATCAAGCGCGCTTCTTGATTTCCACGTAGTCGCGGCGGGTCTGGCCGGTGTACAGCTGCCGCGGGCGCCCGATGCGCATGGCCGGATCGGAGATCATCTCGGACCAGTGGGCGACCCAGCCCACCGTGCGGGCGATGGCGAACATCACGGTGAACATCGAGCGCGGGATGCCGATGGCGCTGTAGATGATGCCCGAGTAGAAATCGACGTTCGGGTAGAGCTTGCGCTCGATGAAGTACTCGTCCTGGAGGGCGATTTCCTCCAGCCGCAGCGCAAGCTCGAACAGCGGATTGTCCGATCGGCCGAGGCGCGCGAGCACCTTGTGGCACATCTCGCGGATGATCTTGGCGCGCGGATCGAAGTTCTTGTAGACGCGGTGCCCGAAGCCCATCAGGCGCACGTGGCTGCTCTTGTCCTTGGCCTGGGCGAGGAATTTAGGGATGTTGTCGACAGTGCCGATCTGCTCGAGCATGTTGAGCACCGCCTCGTTGGCGCCGCCGTGCGCCGGGCCCCACAGCGCGGAGATGCCCGCGGCGATGGCCGCATAGGGATTGGTCCCGGTGCTGCCCGCGAGGCGTACCGTGGACGTGCTCGCGTTCTGCTCGTGATCGGCGTGCAGGATGAACAGCAGGTCGAGCGCCTGGGCGGCGACCGGGTCGACCTCGTACGGCTCACAGGGCACGGCGTAGAGCATGTGCAGCAGATTGCTGCAGTAGTCGAGATCGTTGCGCGGATAGACGTACGGCTGGCCGACCGCGTGCTTATGAGCCGCCGCGGCGATGGTAGGGATCTTGGCGATGATGCGGTGGGCGAAGATCTCCCGCTGCCGCGCGCTGTAGATGTCCATCGTGTCGTGGTAGAACGCGGACATCGAGGCCACCACCGCGGACACCATGGCCATGGGGTGCGCGTCGTAGTGAAAGCCGTGGAAGAAGCGCAGCAGCGACTCGTTGATCATCGTGTGATGACGGATGCTGCCGGTGAATTCGTCGATTTGCTTTCGCGAGGGCAGCTCCCCGTGCAGCAGCAGGTAGGCGACCTCGGTGAAGGTGCTCTTCTCCGCGAGCTGCTCGACGGGATAGCCGCGGTAGAGCAGCACGCCGGCATCGCCGTCGATATAGGTGACGCGGCTCTCGGTCGCGGCGGTGCCGCCGAATCCCGGGTCGTAGGTGAACAGGCCGAACTCCTTGTTGAGCGCGGCGATGTCGACGACGGACGGGCCGATCGTGCCGGGGCGGACGGACAGGCTTACCTTGCGGTCGCTGGCTCGGTCGACGAGCTCGATGGTTTTTGGGGTCATTCAGTGGACGCTTCCATTGTTGAGCGGTTGGCGCCCAAGCGGGGGGGACTCGAGCGTCGGGGGAACGGACCGGGAGGGTTGCACGGTCCGCGCCGCGAATCAAGGTACCCGGAAGGCAGAGAAGCTTACCGGCGGGTAAAGAGACCCGCGAGTGCTCTAAAATGGCGCTCGATTCCTCGTACTATTTTGCTCGCCGCTCCGACCGTGCTCGAAATTCCGCCGCTCGCGCTGTACGCGCACTTTCCCTGGTGCGTTCGCAAGTGCCCCTATTGCGATTTCAACTCCTACGCGGTCCGGGACGGGGACGGCTTCGCGGAGGAGCCCTATCTCGAGGCGCTCACCGCCGATCTCGAGGCGCAGGCGCAGGCGGCGGGCGCTCGGGAGGTGATCAGCATCTTCCTCGGCGGAGGCACGCCGAGCCTGTTTTCCCCGGGTGCGATCGCAAGGGTGCTGGAGGCGGCCGGCCGACACCTGCGCCTCGCCGCAGACCTGGAGGTGACCCTGGAAGCCAACCCAGGCACGATCGAGCGGGGCCGCTTCGCCGAGTATCGGGCGGCGGGCGTGAATCGCGTGTCGCTCGGCGCTCAGAGTTTCGAGGCCGGCCGCCTGAGCGCCCTCGGCCGCGTGCACACCCCGAGGGAGACCCGCCGGGCGGCCGAGGAACTGCACGCCGCGGGCATCGGCAATTTCAACTTGGACCTGATGTACGGCCTGCCGGGGCAGGATGCCGCCGGCGCGGCGCGGGATGTCGAGGAGGCCTTGCGGCTGGAGCCGGCGCACGTCTCGCACTACCAGCTCACGATCGAGCCCGGCACGGTGTATGCCGGACGGCCGCCTTCGCTGCCGGACGAAGAGGCGGTGGAGCGGATGCTGGCCGTGTGCGGCGAGCGGCTGTTCGAGGCCGGCTTCAGCCAGTACGAGGTGTCCGCCTACGCGGGCGCCGGCCGCGCATGCCGGCACAACCTGAATTACTGGCGGTTCGGCGATTATCTCGGCATCGGCGCCGGCGCGCACGGCAAGCTGACCGCGGCGGCGGCCGGGCAGGTGTGGCGTAGCGCGCAGCCTCGAGAGCCGAGACGCTACTCGGCGGTGGCCGCGCACGGTGCCGGCGGCCGCAGGAGCGTGCCGGCGGCGGATCTGCCGTTCGAGTTCATGCTGAACGCCTTGAGGCTGGTGGACGGCTTCGAGGCGCAGCTGTTCACACGGCGGACGGGACTGGTCTGGGAGACGGTGGAGCCGACGCTGGATGGCCTGGCCGGTGAGGGCTTGATCGTCCGGGACGGGATGCGGTATCGGGCCACTCCGATGGGCCTGCGCTTCCTGAATGACGTGCTGACCCGCTTTCTTCCGGAAACACCGCAATCCATCGGGTAATTCAGATTGTCAACGGTTTTTCGCCCTCCGAAAGGCTCTCGCGATGGGCCTTATTCACAGCATTCCGGGGCTCTTCGTGAAATGAGTGAATTAGCTCTCAATGTGGCTAAGTTGCTCAATGAGGTTCCCGTAAGTCATTGATGAATAAGCTGGTAATGTGCTGGTCATTTTTTCGTCATTGCAATAAAACCGCAATATGGCTGCGAAATAGGACCCTGTCGGCCCAAATGATCCACAGAGTTGTCCACAGCTTTTGTGGATAATACTTAAGCGCCCGTTTGACAATCCCGGAGGGAATGGGTGGGCAACCGTCCAGTCTTTGGGAGCGGGGCGCGGGAGATCAGTGCGGCGAGCCGCGCTGGCGTTCCCCGGGGCCGACTTGAGGACGGCCGAAAGTACGGCTACACTTCGCGCCCTTTTTCAGTCCTAGGCAGCCCAGGCCGTACCGCTGCGCTTCGTGCAGGGGAGTGGCCTACCTGGAGCCTCCCATGAAAGCCGCCATCCATCCCGAGTACAAAGAGATCACGGTCACCTGCACCTGCGGCAATTCGTTCAAGACGAAGTCCACGCTGGGACACGATCTGCAGGTCGAGGTGTGCTCGAACTGCCACCCGTTCTATACCGGTAAGCAAAAGATCGTTGATACCGCCGGCCGCGTGGACAAGTTCCGCAAGAAATACGGCGCCGCCGCTGGAGCCGCAGCCGCCGGAAAGTAGCCGGGTCTGCCACCGCGCCATGCGGCCTCCCCTGGCGTAGCCCACGGCCGGACCCTCGGCGCTGCCCGCTGGCGCGATGCCGCGCGAGGCGGCTTGCCGCACTTGCGAGCTCACCGCCCCGCCTGCCGGCCCCGCTGGGGCGCGTCGCTTAGCCGATGCCGGTGACCTTTTCCGCCACCAGCTCGCGCAACTCCTGCACCACCTCAGGGTTGGCGAGCGTCGTCACATCACCGGTGTCTCGTCCGCTCGAGATGGCGGCCAGTACGCGGCGCATGATTTTGCCGGAGCGGGTCTTCGGCAGGTCCGGCACCAGCCAGATGAAGCGCGGCCGCGCGATCGGGCCGATCTGGTCGACGATGGCGGCCGCGATGGTGTGGCTCACCGCGTCGTTCGCGGAGACGCCCGGCTGCAGCGACGCGTACACATCCGGCATCGCGCCCTTGATCTCGTCCGGTACGGCGACCACGGCCGCTTCGGCCACCTCCGGCACGGTCAGACAGGCGGCCTCCAACTCCTTGGTGCCGAGCCGATGGCCCGCCACGTTGATGACGTCATCGATGCGTCCCAGGATGCGGATGTAGCCGTCGCTGGCCTGCAGCGCGCCGTCGCCGGCGAAGTACGGCCAGTCGCGCCAGTCGGTGCTGTCGGGCTTGCAATAGCGTGAGTAGTAGGTCTTGGCGAAGCGTTCGTCATCGCCCCAGATGGTGAGCATGCGTCCCGGCCACGGATTGCGGATGCAGATATTGCCGGCCACCGGGCTGCCGCGCGGGATCTCGCCGCCGTTCTCATCGTAGATCGCCGGATAGATGCCCGGTGCCCCCGGTCCGGCGGACCCGGGCTTCATCGGATGGATGCCGGGGACGGTCGCGCACAGATGGCCGCCGGTCTCGGTCTGCCACCAGGTGTCGACGATCACCGCTTCCCGTTTGCCGACCATCTCCCAGTACCAGCGCCAGGCCTCCGGCTCGATCGGCTCGCCCACCGTGGTCATGTGCTTGAAGCGGTGGTTGTACTTGGCCGGAGTGTCGGGTCCGGCGCGGCGCAGCGCGCGGATCGCGGTCGGCGACGTATGGAAAATATTGACGCCGAGCTCCTCGGCGACGCGCCAAAGGCGGCCGGCGTCCGGAAAGGTGGGTACCCCCTCGTAGACCACGGAAGTCGCCGCCAACGCCAGCGGCCCGTACACGATGTACGAATGTCCCGTGATCCAACCGATGTCGGCCATGCACCAATAGACGTCCTGCGGATGAATGTCCTCGATGTACTTGGAGGTGGCGGCGACGTATGACAGGTAGCCGCCGGTCGAGTGCTGTGCTGCCTTCGGTTTGCCGGTGGTGCCCGAGGTGTACATCAGGAACAAGGTGTCGTTGGCGTCCATGATCTCGGGCGTGACTTCCTTGCCCCGATAGTCGGCCAGCGCCTCGTCGACGAAGAAATCCCGCTGCTTGAGCATTGGCGCCTCGCTGCGGTACTGCCCTGGGTATCGCCGCCACATCAGCACCTTCTCGATCTCGACGCCCTCCTTCGCGGCCTCGGCGACCGTCGGTTCGGCCTTGTTCCCGTGATCGATGAGCTTGCCTGCGCGGTGGTACGCATCCATCGTGATGAGCACGCGGCTTCCCGAATCGACGATGCGGTGGGCGCAGGCGGAAGCGGAGAAGCCGCTGAACACCTGCGAATGAATCACCCCGAGCCTGGCGCAGGCCAGCATCGTGATCGGCAGCTCGAGCGTCATCGGCAGGTGCAGCGTGACGCGATCGCCGCGCTTGAGACCGCAGAACCCGCGCAGCATCGCCGCCACCTCGTTGACCCGCCGGTACAGCTGCTGGTAGGTCAGGGCGACGATCGGTTCGCCCTCCTGTTCGGGCACGAAGTAGAAGGCCGTCTTGTTGCGGTGCGCGTCCAGGTGCCGGTCGACGCAGTTGTGGCAGGCGTTGAGCTTGCCGCCCACGAACCATTTGAAGAACGGCGGTCGAGAGCAGTCCAGGGTGGTATGCCAATACTGTTTCCAGTCGAGCAGATCGGCGTACTCGCGGAAGCATTCCGGGAAATTCTTCTCCGAGAAGCGCTCGAAAACGGCCGCATCGGTGAGGTAGGCCTGGCCGAGGAATTTCGACGGCGGATAAATGTAGTTCTCTTCCCGCCAGTGCGCAGCGATGATCGCCCCGTCGGCTACCACATCGATTTTGCTCATCTTGCTCTCTCCAAAGCTGGAACCCGGCGGCCTCCCGCACCGGCCTGACGGGCGGCCGCGCCAGGGGCGGCTGCCCCGGATGCCGGTCGAGGCAGGGGGATATTAAGGCTCGTCATCGTGCGCGGTACAGCCTCGGGTCCGCCCGGTGTACCAGGCTCAGCTTACGCTGGCGGCCGTCGGGCGCCCCGGCCATCGCTTCGCAGCAGGCCGTGCAGCTCGACGCATTGAGTAAAAATACTCAACGACCTGAGCAAAAGGCGAACGAGCTCTCATGCCCCCAGGCCGCAGTGCCGACGCTCCTCCGGTGCCAGGATCCCGACGAAGCGCCAAATTACGCCCTCCGGAAAGAACCCCCTTGATTATGCGGGACGTTATTACTATTGTGAGCACAGTGTGCCTCTAGACGCACAGGCGCTCCGGGCGGCAGAGAGGCCCCAGGAGAGGACGACGGCACCTTAGGTGATGAAATCCTGGGCGCCGGCTGGGTAATAGGTGAAATATGGTCGCGCTCAAGGTTCGCAAGGTGGGAAATTCTCTCGGGGTTGTGCTCCCGAAGGAGGTGGTGAGTCATCTGCGCACGAGCGAGGGGGAGGAGCTTTTCCTTCTCGAGGGACCAAACAATACCTACCGTCTCACGCCCTTCGATCCGGCCTTCGAGAAGAAGATGGCGAAGGCTGAGGAGATCATGGCGCGCTATAGAAACACGCTCCACGCGCTGGCGAAATGAGCGAGCCGATCTGGGTCGAGAATGACCTGGTATTCGCGATCCACGATCGGCAGCTCGCCGAGCATGGCGGCGCCGATGGCCTGCGCGACGACGCGCTGCTCCGTTCTGCGCTTGGAAGGCCACTCAACCATGTCAGCTACGGTAGCCCCGACGTCATCGAGCTCGCCGCGATATACGCGGCCGGCATCGTAAAAAATCACCCCTTCGTCGACGGCAACAAACGCACCGGATTTGTCGTGGGCGTGCTTTTTCTGGAGCTCAACGGCTATCGCTTCACGGCCAGCGAGGAAGCGGCGACACAAGCCGTCCGCGAACTGGCCGCCGGCACGATCGCTGAGGATGGCTTTTGCGATTTCCTTCGTGCCAACACGGAGCGAACTTAGAGTTCGCCGCCGGGCCGGGCGATTTGTGGCCAAGATCACTAGAAATACAGGGTATTCGGGACGGCGATGGATGCGCCTCGACGCCCCTGAGCGCTATTCGGCGTTCTGCACCTGCTCGCGGCGAATGCGTCTATCCATTTGATTTATAAAGTTTTTATGTAGCCGTACGCCAAGGCAGCTACGGATCTAGCTACAGCGCTTTCCGAGGCGGTCCCGGTCCTGGTGAGCGCCATGTGACTACGCACTGTACTGCGAAGCTCGACGGGGCGGATGGCTTCGCAGTATATTGCGTAGTATGCAACTCGAGGACCTGCTGCGCCAAAATGAAGGGAAGACGCTCGAGTTCAAGCGCGATCTCTCCTCGCCGGCCCCATCGCTACGGACCTTGGTTGCCTTCGCCAATTCGGCCGGTGGCCGGCTCGTGATCGGCGTAGAGGATCGTAGCCGGGCCGTCATCGGGGTCAAGGCTCCGCTGGATCTCGAAGAGCGGCTGGCGAACCTGGTCTCCGATTCCATCGAGCCGCGCCTGGTGCCGGAGATCGAGATTGTGCCCTGGCGTAAGACGCAGGTCATGGTGGCGACCGTGCATCCGAGCGGCTCGAGACCCCACCACATCAAGGCCGACGGGCCGGCACGGGGCACCTACGTGCGGCTGGGCTCGACCAACCGGCAGGCCGATGCCGCCCTGATTGCGGAGCTCGGGCGACGGACGAGCACGGGAACCTTCGATGAACAGCCGATTCCCGATCTGGACTGCGAAGCGATCGACTTCGCAGCGGCTTCGCAGTGCTTTGCCGAGCAGCGTTCCCTGCGACGGCAGGATCTCGAGGCACTCGGCCTGGTCTCGCGCCATCAGGGCCGCACGGTGCCCACCGTTGGGGGGCTGCTGCTCTTCGGGCGGGAGCGGCTCTCGAGGTATCCGGATGCCTGGATCCAGGCCGGCCGATTTGCGGGGACGGACCGGACGGAACTCGTCGATCGAGCGGACCTGACCGACTACCCGGTGACCGCGCTCGAGCAAGCCGTCTCGTTCGTAGAGCGCAACACGCGCCTCGGCATCAGCATTGGGCGCCTGCAGCGCCGTGATGTGCCCGCGGTCCCTCCGGCAGCGCTGCGCGAAGCGCTGGTGAATGCCGTGGTGCACGCCGACTATGCCCAGCGCGGTGCCCCTATTCGAGTGGCCATATTTGACGATCGCGTAGAGGTTGAGAACCCCGGCATCCTGCTGCCGGGCCTCACGATCGAAGAATTGCGCGAAGGGCTCTCCCGTGTACGCAATCGCGTGCTGGCTCGAGTCTTCAATGAACTGGGACTGATTGAGCAATGGGGAACGGGCATCCAGCGGATGACGGGCGCGTGTACCCGTGCCGGGCTTCCCGAACCCGAGTTCGCAGAAGTGGGGTTGCGCTTTCGCGTCACTTTGAGGACAGAACCGATCGGTCCCGCCTCGGTCGATTCCACCGAGAAACGGATCTTGGAATACGTTGCCGAGGGCAACGGTCGCTCCACGGCCGCGATCGCGAAGCACATCGGGCTCTCGACGCGCGCCACTCAGAACCGCCTTTCGGCGCTCGAGAAGCGCGGATTGATTGCCGTGGTGGGATCGGGACCGCGGGATCCGCGACGGCGATGGCATTCAGCAAAGAGGGCTGCCGCGCCATGATCCGCGCATCCCGTGCCAGCCGAGAGACTTGCTCATCGTCGCCCATCGCACGCGACCGGGATATGGGCGCGCCCCATTGCACGATCGCTGTACCGAACATTCAACACTGAGAATCTGATGGAAGCACAACAACTCAATTGGATTGCCAATTTCATCTGGGGATTGCGGACGACGTGCTCCGAGACCTGTACGTCCGCGGTAAGTACCGCGACGTCATCCTCCCCATGACCGTACTCCGGCGTTTCGATGCCTTGCTCGAGCCGACGAAGCAGGCCGTGCTAGAGATGAAGACCAGGCTCGACACTGCCAAAATCACCAATCAGGACCCGGCACTGCGGCAGGCAGCGGGACAGCCGTTCTACAACACTTCCAAGTTCACCCTGCGTGACCTCAGGGCCCGCGCCAGTCAGCAGGCGGACCGAGAAAAATACAAGCGTGCGATCGCCGGTGATATTGCGTACAACATGATGCGCATGTGGCAAGGTGCAGTGGGTGTTGTGCCTGTTGATGGCCTTATAAGTCCAGCGGTGTCACTTTAGCGGTCTGAAACATTTCGCTGGCATCGAGGGCCAAGGCTGGGGAGCCGCTGACCCGTGTAGCTCCTGGAAAGGAGGCGCTTGACAACATAGGAACCTGACCCTATGCTGCCGTCCCAGCTTTGAGAGGACGCGGGTTCGGCAGCGATGGGCGCGTATTTCGGCTCGAAGGCGACCTCGGGGTTGTGCCAGGCGATTATCGCCCTGATGCCGCCGCATGACACTTACATTGAGAGCCATCTCGGGGGCGGGGCGATCATGCGGCGCAAGCCGCCCGCGCTGCGCAACATCGGCATCGACCTCGATGAGCGGGCGCTGGAGAGGTTCCGGTGCCCCTATCCGGTGGAACTCGTGAACGCTCACGCGCACCGGTTCCTGGCCGAGTACCCCTATCACGGTCGGGAGCTTGTGTACTGCGATCCACCGTATCTGCACGCGACGCGAAGTTCCGGCCGGCGCTACCGCTTCGACTACGAAGATCACGATCACCTTGAGCTGCTGAGTCTGCTGAAGAAGCTCCCCTGTCAGGTGATTCTCTCCGGCTACCCCTCGGCGCTCTACGATGAACATCTGGTCGGCTGGCAGAGTCTGGAGGTTCAGGTGATGAACCAAGCCGGTGTGCGGACCGAGAAGCTGTGGTTGAACTTTCGCCCCGATCAGGTGCACTGGGTCCGCTACGCTGGACGCAACTTCACTCACCGCCAGATGATCAAGCGCAAGGCCGAGAACTGGGCCCGGCGCTACGCGGCGATGCCGCCGGCCGAGCGCTTGGCGGTGCTGGCAGCGCTGATGGCCGTAGAGGCTCACGAGTACTCGCCTCCTTTCCAGACGAGCCTCACCACACCATCGCGATGAGACGCGAGGAGGCCATCGCCCTCATCGAGCTGCCACGCGAGCAAGCGATCAGCGCCATCCTCGAGCTGGCGCAGAAAGCCGAACAGTGGGAGCGGCTGCGCAAGGCGGGCGAGGCAACGGCCGACAGTCCCACCACCCCCTCGGGAATGCGCCCGGTATATACCAAACCGGCTGCCCGGGGACGCAAGCGAAGGCCCGGTCGCAAGCGTGGGCATCCCGGCGCGCATCGTCCCACCCCCGATCATATCGATGAGCACGAAGAACACTCCTTGAGCGAGTGTCCACACTGTCAGAGTGAGCTCGGCGATCCGATCCGCACCTACAGCCGTATCGTCGAGGACATTCCCCCGGTCATCCCGAAGGTCACCGAACACACCGTCCACGGCTACTGGTGTGGCACCTGTCAGAAGATCGTGACGGCACCGGTCACGGCGGCCTTGCCGCACTCGGCCTTGGGGCTGCACTTTGTCGTGGTCACTGCATGGCTGCATTACGCCATCGGTGTCAGCGTCGGCAATTGCGTGAAAATCGCCTCCGCCTTGCTGGGCTTTGCCGTCAGTCCCGGCGGGTTGACGCAGGCCTGGAAGAACCTCGCCCTGCTCCTGGAAGGCGAGTACGGGGGGGTCCTGCAGAAGGTGCGCACGAGCGCGATCCTGCACGCCGATGAGACCGGCTGGCGGATCAACGGCATCACCCACTGGCTGTGGGCATTCGCCACGAAAGAGTTCTGCTACTATCTGATCGATCGGCACCGCAGCACCGCTGTCGTCAAGGCGGTCCTCGGAACCGTCTTCCCCGGCATCCTCATCACCGACTTCTGGGGCGCCTACAACGCCCTCGATGCCCTCGCCAAGCAGAAGTGTTATTTCCATCTCTTTACCGAACTCGTCAAGGTCGATAAGCGTTCCACAGGCCCCCCTTGGCGGCGCTTCCGCAAAAAATTCGCTCGTCTGTTGCGCGATGCCGTCCGGCTCGGAGAGCGGCGCGGGAAGCTCTCGGCCAAGCGCTATGAACGGCGCAAGGCGAAGCTCCATCGACGGCTCGATGAGCTCATCGCCGCACCCTGGACGGACCGGGATGCCAAGCGGCTTATCAAGCGCTTGCGCCGCCACCGCCATGAACTCTTGACCTTCTTGGATCACTTCGAGGTCAGCCCCTACAACAACCATGCCGAGCAGCAGATGCGCGTGGCCGTACACACGCGCAAGGTCAGCCAGCAAAACCGTTCCCTGATCGGCGCCAAGGCTCACGCCATCCTGCTCAGTCACTTCCGCACCGCCCAGCTGCAAAAGCTCAATCCCATCCACTACGTACTCGAGCTCGCGCGCAGCGCCCTCATCGCACAAAAGTCTCCCCGTGCCGAACCGATCCCGTTGCAGAAAGCCGCCTGACCCGCGAAACTCCCGCCATGCCAAAGCCCCATGCCCGTACCTGCCCGAAGTGCGGCAGCCGCGACCTGAAGCGCCGATCTACGACCTATCCCCTCTCCCTTCCAGGCCGACAGATCAACGTCGAACGCGTCAAGGTTCACGAGTGTTCCCAGTGCGGCCATCTCATGCCCACTCCAGAGGGCGAAGCTAAACTCGCTCGCTGCCTGCAGGTATTCGGTCAGATGCTCGATGAATTTCAGAAATAACACGATTTTGGTTTCAAGCGGCTAAAGTCACACGTCCAGCGTATGTGGTGGCCAGGCCACTCCAGGGCACTGAGACGCGATATTTCGAATACTTGTTTAGACTTCCGGCATACATGGGTGAGGTAGACAAGTACTCGCGCGGAATCGTAAAGGATCGAAATCGCCTGTACTGGGAAGACTTCAAGCAGATCCCGTCATGCTGCCCGCCACATTCCGAGCAGGTCTCGATTTCGGACGCGATTGCACAAGCGACGCTTCACATTGGTGCGAGCGTCGAAAGTGTGCGGCAAACTATCGCTTTACTTGTAGAATACCGCACTCGCCTCGTTGCCGACGTGGTCACGGGCAAGCTCGATGTCCGCGAGGCGGCCGCCCAGTTACCGGACGAGCCCGAAGAGACTGCGTCGCTCGACGATGCCGAAGTACTCGACGCCGCTGAAGATGCATCCACACCCGGTGACCTCGACCTGGAACCGGAGGAGGTTGAGGCGTGACCGTGCCGATTCGGCCCAAGATCTACCATATCGCGCACGTAGACCGGCTGCCGTCGATCGTAGCGGACCAGTGTCTCTGGTGTGATCGAGAGATTGTGCGGCGCGCACCACAAGGCACCACGATCGGCATGAGTACCATCAAGCAGCGACGGCTCAATGAACTTAACTTGGCGAGTCATCCAGATCTGTTCGTAGGCGACTGCGTCCCCTTCTATTTTTGTCCATGCTCGGTCATGCTGTACTTGATTTATCAGGGCAATCACCCGGAACTCAGCTACCGGGGTGGACAAGTGCCAATCGTTCATTTCGAAGCCGATTTGCATGCCACAGTCGACTGGGCCAATGCGCAGGGCCGCCGTTGGGCGTTCACGTTGTCGAACGCGGGTGCGCGGTACTTTGAGGACCGCGGAAATCTCGCTCAACTCGACGAGATTGACTGGGATGCGGTACACGCCAGAGACTGGCGGCAGCGCAAAGACGGCAAGCAAGCAGAATTTTTGCTGGAGATGAGCTTTCCCTGGCATCTCGTGAAGCGCATCGGCGTGCAGTCGCGAACGACCTACACATCGGCGGTCAACGCACTGCCGGCTCGCGGACACAGGCCACGGGTCGAGATTCAGCCCGAGTGGTATTACTAAAGGCTTCCAGGAGCCCGTCATGATCGAATACCGAAGCGGCGACATACTGAAGTGCGAGGCGGAAGCGCTCGTCAACACAGTCAATTGCGTGGGCGTGATGGGGCGCGGTATCGCGCTGCAGTTCAAGAACGCTTACCCAGAGAATTTCAAAGCGTATGCGGCCGCATGCAAGCGCGAGCAGGTGCAGCCAGGCCGCATGTTCGTGTATGCGACAGGACAACTCACGCCGCCGCGCTACATCATCAACTTTCCGACGAAGCGGCACTGGCGTGGCAAGAGCCGTATCGAGGACATCGATGCCGGTCCGAAGGGGCTCGGCGCGGAGATTCGCGCGCGGCCCATCCCCTCGATTGCACGCCGCCCGCTCGGGAGCGGCCTGGGGGGCCTCAACTGCATGTCCGTGGTGCGTCCGCGGGTCGAGGCGGTGACTCGCCCGCCCGCCGATGTACAGATCATCCTTTACGACCCCAATGGGACCCCCACCACGGCCTCCATGCCGGACCGTCGTGTGATCCCAAAAATGACCGCGGGTCGAGCAGCGCTAGTGGAATTGGTGCAGCGCTATCTTGGTGGATTGCTTGATCCTTTCGTCACCCTGCTCGAAGTGCACAAGCTGATGTATTTCCTGCAGGAGGCGGGCGAACCGCTGCGACTGCGATACAGGGCTGCCCCGTATGGACCCTATGCCGAAAACCTGCGGCACGTGCTGCACGCGATCGAAGGGCACCTGATCGCCGGCTATGACGATGGCGGAGACAGCCCCGACAAGGAGTTGACACTGGTGCCGGGTGCGGTCGACGAGGCAACCGCGTTCATCTCTGAGCACACGGAGACGCGTGAGCGCTTCGACCGCGTGGCATCCCTCGTGGAAGGGTTCGAATCGCCGTTCGGTCTGGAACTGCTTTCCACTGTACATTGGGTGGTGCGACAAGAGCCGATCCAGACGCTTCAGGACGTTGTCGCTCGAACATACGCCTGGAACGACCGAAAGCGGCAGTTCACGCCCCGCCAGATCGGAATCGCCGCCGACGTGCTGATCAGGAAGGGTTGGATTACTCCGTTGTCGGAGCAAGCTTCAGCGTGAGTTTGCTGCCGGAACGCTTCGGGTGGCCGCACTAGCTCCACAGAGTCCACAGCTCGCGAAAAGAACTCCGAAAGACTGAGGGGATCTCCAATTGCGGCACTCGGATGAAGCCGACATGGGTGGGGGAGGCCGATCAGGATCGGAAGCGCAATGAGCAAAGAAAATCAACGCCGGAAAGACTGTTTCGTCGCGCGTCAACCAAAAAACTCAATTGATACAAGTGCTTACGTCTTTGTTAAAATTCACTTGGACGAAGTTTCTAGTAAAGGGCTTAGCAAAGAGTCCAGTAGAGGCTTTGGGTTGGCGCAAGGCGTGGTCGGCAGAACGCGCGCGTCGGGATATGCGAGATGACCACCGATACCTCCGAAAGAGGCCTGGAACGGCTGATCTGCACGGCTCTGGCCGGTATGCCCTGCGATCCCGCCGTGCCGACAAACGTGGTGCAGGAGCGACCCGCAACGTATGGCGTGCGCTGGGTCTGCGGTGCGGCGGAGGATTACGAGCGCGAGTACTGCGTGGACCTGGCGCAGATTGCGGCTTTCCTCCGCGACACCCAGGCGAAGATGTGCGACGCGCTCGACCTCGGCCAGGACGGACCGACGCGGCGCAAATTCCTGGCTCGGCTACAGGGCGAAATCAGCAAGCGCGGCACCATCGATGTGCTGCGGAACGGACTGAAGCACGGACCACACCACATCGATCTGTTCTACGGCACGCCCTCGCCGGGTAATGCCAAGGCGCTCGAGCGCTTCACGGCCAACCGGTTCAGCGTCACGCGGCAATTGCGCTACAGCCGCGACGAGACGCAACGCGCACTCGACGTGGGGCTATTTATCAACGGCCTGCCGGTGGCCACCTTCGAGCTGAAGAACAGCCTGACCAAGCAGACGGTCGGGGATGCCGTCGAGCAGTACCAGCGAGACCGCGATCCTCGGGAGAAGCTGTTCGAGTTCGGGCGCTGCGTGGTGCATTTTGCCGTGGACGATCACGAGGTGCGCTTCTGCACGCACCTGAAAGGCAAGGGTTCATGGTTCCTGCCGTTTAACCAGGGCTGGAACGATGGCGCGGGCAACCCGCCCAACCCGAACGGGCTGAAAACCGATTATCTGTGGAAAGGAATACTCACCCGCGCGGGCCTGACGGACATCCTTGAGAACTACGCGCAGATCGTGGAGACCAAGGACGAGAAGACCGGCAAGAAGACTCGGGTGCAGATCTGGCCGCGCTTCCATCAGCTCGACGTCGTGCGCCGGTTGCTCGCCGACGCGAAAGCGAACGGTGTAGGCCGGCGCTACCTGGTCCAGCACTCGGCCGGCAGTGGCAAGTCGAACTCGATCGCCTGGCTCGCTCACCAGCTCATCGGTTTGACGAAAGACGAGGTGACACTCTTCGAATCGATCATCGTCGTCACCGACCGGCGCAATCTGGACAAGCAGATCCGTGACACGATCAAGCAATTTGCCCAGGTCGGTGCGACGGTAGGGCACGCCGAGCACTCGGGAGATCTGCGCAAGTTCATCGCCGAGGGGAAGAAGATCATCATCACCACGGTGCAGAAGTTTCCGTTCATTCTCGATGAGATCGGAGTCGAGCACCGGGGGCGTAAATTCGCCATCATCATCGACGAGGCGCATTCGAGCCAGGGCGGGCGAACATCGGCAGCGGTTTCATTGGCGCTGTCCACCGCGGGGACCGAGGACGAGGACGAAACGCTCGAGGACAAAATCAATCGGCTGATGGAGGCCAAGAAGCTGCTGCCCAACGCCAGCTATTTCGCGTTCACCGCTACGCCGAAGAATAAGACGCTGGAGATCTTTGGTAAGTCCGAGCCCCAGCCCGACGGCACGGTGAGGCATCGGCCATTGCACAGCTACACGATGAAGCAGGCTATCCAGGAGGGCTTCATCCTCGACGTGCTCAAGTACTACACGCCGGTCAACAGCTACTACAAGCTCGTGAAGAAGGTCGAGGGCGACCCTGAGTTCGACACAAAGCGGGCGAAAAAGAAGCTGCGCCGATACGTGGAAAGTCACGACCACGCAATCCGGCTCAAGGCCGAGATCATGGTGGATCATTTCCACGAGCAGGTGCTGGCGCTGAACAAGATCGGTGGTGAGGCTCGCGCGATGGTGGTGACGAGCGGCATCGAGCGCGCCATCCAGTACTTCCACGCGATCCGCGACTACCTTGTCGAGCGTAAGAGCCGCTACCGGGCGATCGTGGCGTTCTCCGGCGAACACGAATACGGTGGTGGCAAGGTGACCGAAGCCTCGCTCAATGGCTTTCCGTCGAGCCAGATCGCCGACAAGATCGAAGAGGACCCGTACCGGTTCCTGATCTGCGCAGATAAATTCCAGACCGGCTACGACGAGCCGCTGCTACACACGATGTACGTGGACAAGGTGCTCTCGGGCATCAAGGCGGTCCAGACGCTGTCGCGCCTGAATCGGGCGCACCCCAAGAAGCACGACGTATTCGTGCTCGACTTCATGAACGACGCCGACACGATTCAGAAGTCCTTCGCCGACTACTACCGCACCACGATCCTGTCCGACGAGACCGATCCCGACAAGCTTCACGACCTCAAGGCTGCGCTCGACGGTGCTCAGGTTTATGACCCCCAGCAGCTCGACACCTTCGTGAGCCTGTATCTCGATGGTGCAGACCGCGACAAGCTCGACCCGATCCTTGACGCCTGCGTTGCCGTCTACCGCGAGAACCTGGACGAAGATGCGCAGGTGGACTTCAAGGGAAAGGCCAAGGCCTTTGCCCGGACTTACGGATTCCTGTCGTCCGTGCTGCCCTACACGAACGCCGGCTGGGAGAAACTCTCCATCTTCCTCAACTTCCTGATCTCCAAGCTCCCGGCGCCGGTGGAGCAGGATTTGTCCAAAGGCATTCTCGAAGCCATCGACATGGACAGTTACAGGGTGGAGAAGCAGGCGGTTGCGCGAATCCAGCTGCCGGACGCGGACGCCGAGATCGAACCGGTACCTGCTTCCGGGGGCGGCCACAAGGCCGAGCCGGAGCTGGACCGCCTCTCAAACATCCTGAAGACGTTCAACGAGCAATTCGGGAACATCAACTGGTCCGACAAAGACAGGGTTCACAAGCTGATCACCGAGGACATCCCTGCCAAAGTGGCGGCCGATCCGGCGTATCGGAACGCTCAGAGGAACTCGGACAAACAGAATGCCCGTATAGAGCATGACAAGGCGCTGCTACGCGTGATGACCGCCTACATGAAGGACGACACGGAACTGTTCAAGCAGTTCGTGGACAATGATTCCTTCAAGCGATGGATGGCGGATACCGTTTTTAGGCTGACGTACGACCAGAAGCAGTCTGGTCCCTGAATGGGGGAATCCATTGAGTATTTTGGCTCAATGCCTTGAGTAAACCGTGAACCATTGAGGCGGTCGGGGCAGCCGAACAGAACGAAGTGCGCTATTGGTGGGTCAATCAGAATCAGACTTTCCGCCAGGAGATCGAGGGCGGCTACCTCTGGTCGCCGAAGCGCAATAAGAACGGCCACCGCAATCCTTTCTACGAGTTCATGCGTGAGGTGTCGCCCGGCGACCTCGTCTTCTCGTTCTGCGACACGCGCATTGCGGCCCTCGGCATCGTCAGCGGCTACTGCCGGGAGAGCCCGAAGCCGGAGGAATTCGGCACTGCCGGCACCAATTGGAGCCAGATCGGCTGGCGGGTGGGCGTTCGCTGGCAGCGGCTCTCGAATGCCATCCGTCCCAAGGATCACATTGCACGGCTCCGATCGGCGCTCCCGCAGCAGTACGCACCCCTGACTCAGGACGGCAATGGACTGCAGAGCATCTACCTAACCGAGATTAGCCCTGTACTGGTATCGAAACTCTTTTCCCTGATCGGGGCCGAGGTCAATCAGGTGGCTGATGCCGGGAGGGAGGTCAGCCGGATTGAGCGCGACTCCCCGGCGCCGGAACGAGACATTGAGGAATGGGAGCGGCGCATCGAGGTCGCCATCGATACGAGCACGACAATCCCGGAGACGGAGAGAACCGCGCTCGTCCAGGCACGTCGCGGTCAAGGGATCTTCCGGTACAACGTGCGCTCGATTGAGCGAGCCTGCCGCATCACCCACGTGGAGCGCATGGAACACCTGATCGCGAGCCACATCCAGCCGTGGCGCGACAGCAGCAACGAACAGCGGCTCGATGGCGAAAACGGCCTGCTCCTGACTCCGACGGTAGACCACCTGTTCGACAAGGGATTCATTTCCTTCGAGAACACCGGGCAGCTAATCGTGTCCCCCGTGGCGGACCCGGTGTCGCTCAAGCGGATGGGAGTCGACTCCGAAGCCGGAGTGGACGTCGGCGCCTTCTCGCAGGGTCAGCGGCGGTACCTCGAGTTCCATCGCGAGAACGTGCTGCGCATGGCGCGCGGCATCTCGAGGGACAAGCGCAGCAGGTGACGATGCGGTGTGCTGCTGGGTGGCGAGCCTGCAGCACGCTGTACCGTTCGGCGACCTCACGGTGTGAAGTTCTGGAGCCGTGGGGAGCGCACGCAGGATAACCTCGCGGCTGCTCTTGTCATACAACCGTGCCCCGGCGGCCAGCGACGTTCGGGACTCCCCGGTCACCCCTGGACGGCCGCAGAGGCGCGCACGATGTGACCGAAGCCCATCGTGACTAAGTCGTCGAAATCGAAAGTCGCGGCATTACGCATCGAGCTGATGGAGATAGCCCCTCGGCTGGCGACGGGTGCTCGACCCCGACGATTGGACGCTGGCGAGCCAGTATTATTCCCTGAGGTGGGTGATGGGCTGAGCGGACTCCCACGCCCATGAGATTGAGACCGGTATGGTAGCCCCGAATTGGGGGCCGACTCGGACGTCGACGCCAGCATTATCACGACGCGCTGCGGATCTCGGTCGCCGCTATGGAGTCGGAGCTCGGACCGCGCGGGGAGTTCGACGATCGCTGCGACATGGGGGAACGTCGGGTAGCCGTCCACAGGTGGGTGGTGGTCGCGGAAACGAGGCCAATTTCTTGAATGCGTCCCGGCACCCGGGACCCACCCCGCATCTCAGCGGACAGCGACCGTGCGCCGATCACACATTAGACGCCTCCATGGCGGTACATTTCACAATTCAGGGTAATGGGTCACGGGATCCGCCAGGATCTGGTGCCAGCATGATTTCATGGACATAAAAAGGCGCCAGGTCCAGCAGGGATTTACGCCGCGCCAGCGGGACGCAATCGCGCACACCCGCGGTAATCTGCAGCTAATCGCCTGCGCGGGCTCCGGGAAGACTGAGGTCGTTGCGCAGCGGGTTGTGAACCTGCTGCGACCCGTGACGGCCGGCGGTGCGGGTTGTGCTCCCGAAAACATCGTCGCATTCACTTTTACAGAGAAGGCGTCGGCAGAGCTTAAGGAGCGCATCCACAAGCGATGCCAGGAGCAGCTGGGCAACACCATTGGTCTCGCCGACCTCTACGTGGGCACGATCCACGGCTTTTGCCTCGAGCTGCTCAAGACCGAAGTGGCCGAATACCTGAAATTCGAGGTGCTGAACGAGGTTCAGCTGTCACTGTTCGTAGACCGGCATT
>OFHJ01000122.1_pt1 | contig 32030 bp, 32 predicted proteins | sample 1522001 | NCBI WGS metagenome assembly OFHJ01 (sample SAMEA2464838, study PRJEB22497) | soil metagenome | biome: Grassland; feature: Farmland; material: Clay | place: Australia | collected 2013-02-01 | depth 1.2 m | reverse complement strand
GCTGAAGAGGGTGCAGAGCATGCTCGGCACGCTGACCGGCCGTCCGGCACATCCGCAGACCTACGGCCCCAAGGGCTACTGCATGGGCGGGACTTCCTGGGGACGCCCGCTCGGGGCCGCCTGAGCGCGCAGGTGGACTGCGGGCCCGCGGCCCGGCCCAACCCCCTTCACACCGCAGTTCGCGCTTCGGCGCGCAAGCACGGCCGCGGGCTGCGGGCCGCCACGCATGCCGCCGATGCAAGTCAGCCCAGCGCCTCGCGCAGGGCGTAGACTTCCTGGGCGGACTCTTCCAACAGCGTCTGACAGGCCTCGACGTCAAGCCCCAGACGCTGCAGGGGCTTGGCCCCTTCGATGACCTCGGTGAGCGCCACTGGATCACCGATATCCGTAAGCAGCGTGCTGGCCAGCAATACGTCCGCGAGCCCCGGCAGGCCTCGAGTCTCGCGCTGGTAGTTTTCCGATTCCTGCACGGCGTGGACGATCTCCTCGGCCATGCCCCAGTTCTCGAGCAGCGCCGCCGCGATGCTGCGATGCCAGGCGCGCTCGATGGCCTGATAGGCTGCCGCATCGTGGAACAGCGTGCGGTGGCGGCTGGCGCGCGTCAGGATGTACAGGCGTCCGACCCCTTGCAGCAGGCCTGCCAGCAGCGCCGTGTCGGCGAGGACCTGCGTGAGCCGTCTGGCGATGACGAAGCTCAGGCTCGCTACCTGTACGCAACGCCGCCAGAGAACGCCCAACTCGGCCTCCAGGCCGCGCAGCGTGGGCGCGTTGCGCAGCTGGCGGATCGCGCACGCGATGGCCGCCGTGCGCACCGTGTCGAGGCCGACGCGGGTGACGGCTGTGCGCAGGTCCGTGACCGGTACGGCCTCCGGGTTCAAGGCCGCCGAGCTCGCCATGCGCACCAGCTGTGTGGCGAGGACCGGCTCGCCGCCAATGACCCGCACGATGCGGGCGGTGTCGGCCAGCTCGTCGCCGAGGACCCGCTGTATCCTCATGACGATGTGTGGAAATCCCGGCAGCTCGACCCTGCCTCCCGAGAGCTCGGCGGCCAGCGCTTGCACGAAGGTGAAGGCGACGTCGCGGTCGGCGGCGCCGGTGGCGTGGCTTGCTGTGGAATCGAGGAGGCGGGGCTGCATGAGTGATGCGATGTGATTGGGGGTCAAACGCCGAGTGCTTCGCGCAGAGCGTCGATTTCGGTCTGCGATTCTTCGATCAGCTTTCGGTATCCTGCCGTGTCGATCTGCATGCGCTTGCACGCGGCGACATCATTCATGTTGAGCTCGAGGGTCTCCGGATGGTCCTTGAAGGCGTTGAGCAGGTGACTGACCGTGAGCACGTCGGTCAGATCGGTCGCCCCGGCGTGCTTGCGCTCGAGGTCTTCGTACTCGCTCACGGCCTGGATGATTTCCTCGGCCATCTCCCAGTTTTCGAGCAGCGCCTTGGCGATCGAGGCGTGCCAGTCGCGTACGATGGAGTTGTAGGCGGCGTCGTCGGCGATGATTCCCGGATACTTGCCGGCGCGCGTCAGGATGTAGAGCTTGCCGATGCCGTGCAGCAGTCCGGCCAGCATGGCCATGTCGGGGTTGACGCGCGAGAAGCGCTTGGCGACCACATAGGAGGTGGCGGCGATCGAGGCGCTGCGCCGCCACAGCTCCTCGAGCGGCCGCTCGATGCCCTTGAACTCCGAGGATTTCTTCAGCTGCGACATGGCGAAGGCGATGGCCGCCGAGCGCACCATGTTGAACCCCAGCCGGGCGACGGCGCTGCGCAGCTCGGTCATGGCCCGGCCGCTGAAGTTGATCGCCGCGGAGTTGGCGATCTGCAGCAATCGAGCCGCGAGCATCGGCTCGGAGCCGACCACCCGCACCACCTTCTCCTGCGTGACCTCCTCGTCGGAGAGCGCCTGGCGGACCCTGAGAGCGATGTCCGGGAAGCTCGGCAGCTCCACGTTGCCGCCGGAGAGCTCGGCGGCGAGGGCCTGGACGAAGGCAAAAACCTCCGTGCTGGCGGTAGGCGCGGCAGTGTCTCGGGCGGGACTGTTCAAGCGGGCGGCCTCGGCGCTGGCTCTGGATCGACAGACCGATGTTCGGCTCGAAGCCCCGAGCGCGCCAGTACGTGGCTCACGGTTCAGGGTTCTCTTGGCAGGACCCGCTGTTCGCGAGTGAGATCCATGGCGTCGGCCAGCTGGCGTATCCGCGTGGCGACATTCTCCAGGGGCACCACGTGCTGGGCTGCGCCGAGCGCCACGGCTTCCCCGGGCATGCCCCACACCACGCTCGTCGCCTCGTCCTGGGCGATGGTTTGGCTGCCGCTGTCGAGCATCTCCTTCAAGCCCCGCGCGCCGTCCTTGCCCATTCCGGTGAGCAGCGCGCCGATGGCGTTGCGGCCGGCATTCTGCGCGACGGAGCGGAATAGCACATCCACCGAGGGCTTGTGCCGGTTGACCGGGACGCCGTCATCGAGGCGGCAGACGTAGCGCGTACCGTCGCGCATGAGCATCAGGTGGCGATCGCCGGGGGCGATGTAGACATGGCCGGGCAGGATGTGCTGGCCGTCCTGCGCCTCGCAGACCGAGACGGCGCTGCAGCCGTCCATGCGCCGCGCGAAGGGGCCGCTGAACGCCTTCGGAATGTGCTGCACGATCACGACTCCCGGACAGTCCGGCGGCAGGCGCGTGAGCACCTCCTTGATCGCCTCGGTGCCGCCCGTGGAGGCGCCGATGGCGATGATGCGGTCGGTGGTGCGCAGCTGCCTCGGCCCGGGGTTCTTCGGGAGCACGGCATCGGCGCTGTGGGCGGGTTCCGGGAGCATCGCCTCGCGCTGGGGGGCGAGCGCCCGCACGCTGGCGCAGGCTGCGGTGCGGATCTTCTCGATGAGCTCCTGGCGGTAGTCCTTGAGCGTCGCGGCCAGGTCGAGTTTGGGCTTGGGCAGGTAGTCGACCGCTCCCAGCGCGAGCGCATCGAGCGTCACGTCCGCGCCGCGATCGGTGAGCGAGGAGACCATGACCACCGGCATCGGCCGCAGGCGCATGAGATTGCGCAGAAAAGTGATGCCGTCCATTCTCGGCATCTCGACATCGAGCGTGAGCACGTCGGGATTGAGGCGCTTGATCTTCTCGCGCGCGGCATGGGCGTCGGCCGCGACACCCGCCACTTCTATGCCGGGTGCGGAGCCGAGCATTTCGGTGAGGAGGCTGCGCACCAGCGCCGAATCGTCGACGATGAGCACGCGGATGAGCCGCCGGGCGGCGCCGGCGGTGTGTTCGGGAAGCGGGCTTGCGCTGCGGTCTGTCATTCGAACAGCTCCACCTCGCCACCGGCCGCCTGCTTGCCGAGGCTCTCCATGTAGAGCTGCTCGTGGCGGCTGATGATGCGGTTTTCCACCGGTCGGAGTTTGCGCAGCCGCGCCCGGCCGGTGAGCGGAAAGTAAATGACCTTGCGCGGGCTCGTGCCGCCGAGATCCTCGGCGGCCACGCTGTATCGCTCGAGCGTCATGTAGTTGCGGATGAAGCGGATGTTGCGCCCGCCGACGTCGGTCATGGCCGAGAGGATCCTCCCGCCTCCGAACAGCTTGATTTCCAGCCGCTCGCGCTGCGCCCCGAGCTTCAGCAGGTCGTTGATCAGGCTTTCCATCGCGTAGGAGCCGTAGCGTGTGGCGAGGCCGACGGCCGGATCGAGCCAGTCGTTGGGCCCGAGCGCGGCATCCTCGGGCAGCATGAAATGGTTCATGCCGCCGACCCCGCGGGCCGGATCGCGCACGCAAGCCGATACGCACGAGCCGAGCACCGTGCTCACCGCCTCCTCGTAGCGGGTCACGTAGTACTCTCCGGGCAGGATCTTCACCGCCCAGCAGGCGTTCTCGCGGTCCCAGTGGCGCTGAAAATGCTCGAAACCGGGCAGAGGCTGCGGAGGCTCGGGATCGGGCGAGGCCGGTCCGGACAGTCCTCGCGGGGCCTGGACGTCCGCGTGCCTGCGGGGCTGCGTCTCAGGCCCGCCGGTAGACTGTTTTGCCGATGAGCGCATAGCTGTCACAGACCTTGAACAGGCTTTCCGAATGCCCCAGGAACAGCAGATCCCCCGGCCGCTGCAGCCGGCAGACGCGCCCGAACAGGTCGCGTTGAGTCTCCTTGTCGAAGTAGATCACCACGTTGCGGCAAAAAATGGCATCCAATGGTCCTTTCATCGGCAGCGGGTGCATGAGATTGAGCTGCTTGAAGGTGACCAGGGAGGCAAGTTCCGGGGCGACCTGATGGACCGTGGCGCGTCCCTCAGGCCGATCGATGAAGAAGCGCTCTAGACGCTCGCGCGAGAGGCTGGCCGTGCGCTCCGGGGCATAAACGCCGCGCCGGGCGCGCTGCAGGACCTCCGAGTCGAGATCCGTGGCGAGGATGCGCACGTCCCAACTGCCCGGGTGCGGCAGCGTTTCGAGCACGGTCATGGCGATCGAGTACGGCTCCTCGCCCGTCGAGCAGCCGGCCGACCAGATGCGCAGGCGCCGCGAGGCGCGCGCGTTGGCGATGAGCGGCTCGAGCCACCGCTCGCGCAGGTACTGGAAGTGGTGCGGTTCGCGGAAGAAGGCGGTGAGATTGGTGGTGATGGCGTTGCACAGTTCGGTGAGCTCACGCCCATCGCCGACCAGCAGCTCTCGATATTCCGCGAAGCTCTTCAGGTCCAGGGCGCGCAGGCGCCGTGTCAGCCGGCCGTACACCAGCTCGCGCTTCTGCTCGGTCAGGTTGATGCCGGTGAGGGACTTCACCAGCGAGCGCAATGCCTGAAAGTCCTGCTCGTGGAAGGCGAATTCCCGCGGCCGCGGCGAGGCGGTATCCGACACGAGGGAGGCGGCGCGTCCGGTCAAAACAGCTCCACGCTGCCCTCGTCGGCGCGCAACCGGATCTGGTCATGATCCGCTTCGTCCGGCATCAGCAGATTGAACAGCAACCGGTGCGACTCGGAGGTGAAGCGCGAGCGCAGCGCCTCGCGCAGCCCCGGCCAGTCTCCGGGGTCCTCCCGGGCCGGCTCGGCCACGGCGGCGCTCGCCAGCAGATCGCGCACGTGGGTCAGCTGCTGGATCATCCGGTCGTGGAACTGCAGGCACTCGATGCAGGCCGTAACGTCATCCGCGAGCGGCCGCTCGCCGGCCGCGGCCGCCGCGGCGATGCGACCGAGCGCCTCCCCGAGCCTCTCTACGGGCCGCTGCGACTCGTTGATGGCAAGCTCGATGAGCGCAGCGGCGGTCTCCGCGCAGCGGACCAGCTTGCCGGGGTCGCCGGGCAGGGAAGGCGCGTCCGGCGCCGGCTGTTGCATGTGTCGGTATCGCATCATCTCTGGCCAATGCTGGTGGGGCCACGCGGTAGAGGCGCACGCGCAGCGGGCCCTTCGATCCTCCCCGGGCACGTGCCGCCCGGGGAGGATGCGGCCGCCAATTCGGAGTCTGGGTGTATCGGCGTCTCAGCTGTGCTTGGACTTGAAGAGCACGACTTCCTTGTTGAACTTGGCGGCGATGCTCTTCAGCTGATCGACCGCGGCGTTGTGCAGGCTCACCTGGTCGTCCGAGCTCATCTGGTTCTGGTGCACCTCGAAGTCGAGGCATTTGAGGTAAGTCTGAACGTCATGGTCGTATTCACGGATGGTCTGCATGGCCGTGAGCATCTGCTGCTTGGTGGCGGTGGCGCCGTTGGGGATCTTGCTCGGCGCAGTCGGCAGGTGGCAGTTGGCGTAGGCCGCCGGCATGCCCACGGCGCAGGCGATCGCTACAGTGGCCAGGATGTTTCGTGCTTTCATGGAGGAAGCCTCGTTGCAAGCGTATGACGGAAATCGATGATCAGGTGAGTACTTTGGCGACCGTGGCGAGCAGTCGCTCCGGATTGAACGGCTTGACCAGCCAGCCGGTCGCGCCGGCGGCCTTGCCCTGCTGTTTGCGCTCCACGGTCGCTTCCGTGGTCAGCACGAGCAGCGGCACGTACCGGTAGTTGGCGCGCGCGCGAAGCTCGCGTACCAGCGTGATGCCGTCCATGTTCGGCATGTTGACGTCGGTGATGACGAGATCGAACTTCTGCCGCTCCGCGATCTCGAGCGCCTCCACCCCGTCGGCGGCCTGTTTCACCTGGTGGCCGGCGCCCGAGAGGGTGATGCCGACCATCTGGCGCATCGATGCCGAATCGTCTACCGCGAGTATGCGGGCCATCGTCGCGCTCCACAGTTGGTATGGTTATTGGTCATGATCAGAATTCCTGCCACTCCGAGTCTTCTGTGGCGGAGGGCTGGGCGCCGGCTGAGGAAACGGCGGCGAGTTTGGGTGCGCCCCGTGCCGGCGGCGGTGCGGCGGCGGCCTCGGCCTTGCGTCCCGACCAGGGCCGGCCCGACTTGCGCCGCTCCACCCCGGACGGCCCGGTGGCGCGAGCGGCGTTCTGCTCTCCCAGGGAGGGGACGGCGCGCGCCGGCTGCGGGAGGTGGGCTGCGGCGGCGCCTACGTCGAAGCGCGCAAGTATCTCGTTGAGGCCGCGTACCTGCTCGACCATGGACTGGGAAGCGGCGGTGGCCTCCTCGACGAGCGCGGCGTTCTGCTGCGTCAGCTCGTCCATCTGCATCACTGCGCGGTTGACCTGCTCGATGCCGGCGGACTGCTCGCGCGAGGCCGCCGCGATCTCGGCCACGATGTCCGAGACCTTCTTCACCGCCGCGACGATCTTCTCCAGGGTCTGGCCGGACTGGGTCACCAGGACCGAGCCGTCCTCGACCTTGCGCACGCTGTCTTGAATGAGGCCTTTGATCTCCTTGGCGGCGGTGGCCGAGCGGCCGGCGAGGTTGCGCACCTCGCTTGCCACCACCGCGAAGCCACGGCCCTGCTCGCCGGCGCGGGCCGCCTCGACCGCGGCGTTGAGCGCCAGGAGGTTGGTCTGGAAGGCGATCTCGTCGATGACGCCGATGATGTCGGCGATCTTCGTCGAGGCCTGATTGATGTCGGACATCGCCGCCACCGCCTGCCCGACCACGGCGCCTCCCTTCTCGGCCAGCTCGCGGGAGGCAAGCGCGAGCTGATTGGCCTGGGCGGCGTTGTCGGCGTTTTGCTTGACGGTGGTGGTCATCTCCTCCATGGACGAGGCCGTCTCCTCGAGAGAGGAGGACTGCTCCTCGGTGCGCTGGGACAGGTTGGCGTTGCCGGAGGAGATCTCGTCCGCTCCCCGGTGGACCTCGGCGGTCACCTGCTTGACGCTCGAGACGACCTCGGCCATGTTGTCGGCCAGGCGGTTGACTCCGGAGCTCATGACCTCGAAGAAACCGCTCTTGCCTCCCGTTGCGATGCGCTTGCCGAGCTGGCCGGAGGCCACGGCGGAGAGCATTTCCTGCATTTCCTTCTCGATGGCGATTTCCTGGGTGCGGTCCTTCCATTCGGCCACCGTGCCGATGCGCACGCCCTCGCTTTCCACAGGGTTGAACGTGAGCGCGAAAGAGTGTCCACCGAGCACGAACTCGATCCGATGCGCTCCGGAGAGCTTCTCGAGGAGGCTTCTGTGGTGCGCGGGGTCGCGGTGGAACAGGTCGATGCTCGAGCCGCGAATCGTCGCGGCATTGAATCCGGGCAGGTCCCGGCGGATGTCCTGCTCGGCCGCCGCGAGGATGCCGCTGACGGCCGGGTTGAGGTAGATGATGTTCGCGTCGGCGTCGGCCACCATCACGCCCGCGGAGACGCTGTCGAGCGCCTGGCGGATACGGGCGTTCTCGGTGGCGACCAGCCGCTCGGTCTCGATCTGCGCACTCAGCTTTCCCTGCATCTCATCGAGTGAGCGCAGCACCTGGTTGGCCTCATCCGTTCCGTTGATCTCGATCCGGTTGTCGTACTGGCCGGCCGAGATGCGCTCGAACACGGCGATCGCCCGGGCGATGAGTGTGGACAGGGAGCTGGCGATGATCCACGAGAGGGCCACGGCGATCAGCAGCACTCCTGCGGTCACTCCGACGGTCAAGGCGCGCGAGGTCGTGAGCCTCGAGAGGCGGTGCTTCACGGCGGCGTCCATCGTCGAGTAGCTGGCGTCCAGCAGCCGCTGCAGGCTGGCGTTGACGGAGCGCGAGTTGGCGAACAGCTCCTTGGTGGTGACCGTCATCTTCTGCGCGTGCAGGATCCGGCTGCGGATGACGTCGAAGGAGGCATTGAACGCCGTCAGCGCCGAGCGCAGCATCGGCTGGATCCTGGCGCGGGCCGCATGGGAGGCACCGTTCAGGTCGCGTCCGGCCTGGGCGAAATCCCCGAGCACCTGTCGGTGGTAGATCTGGATCGCGCGCGAGTCCCCGCCGCCGAGATACCCTTTGATCGCGGCACTGGTCGCATACCACTGGACCTCTCCGGAGGCGACCAGTGCGTTGGGCACGTCCCGGGTGGCCACGCGAATGAGCGCGGCGGTCTGCGGGGAGGGATCGACGTTGAGCGCGGAGCGGACGGCCACCAGCCGGCCGAGGCCGATGATCCTCGCGATGAGCGCATCGTGGCGCGTCGCCGCCTGGTTCGCCGTCATCTTCGACTCGCCGCTCTCGAGCGCGGCCCAGCCGCGTTTGACCGCCTGCCATTGCTGCCCGACGCCGAGCTTGGCGCCCACGCGCTCATTGGTGGCGTCGACTTCGGACAGCAGCCGCTTCATGTGCGCCTCGGAGTCCGCCACCGCGGCGGACTGCGATGAGTCGCCGGTGAGCAGCGCGAACAGCAGGCTGCGGTGATGGGACACTTCGGCGAGGACCGCACCGAGACGATGCGCGTAATGGGCGCCGCCGAGCTCGTTGCGCGCCTGGGCGACCTCGTGGTTGGCGGCGCTCAAGTAGAAGAACCCGAGCAGCGCCGTCGGCACCGCCATGGCTACCACCAGCAGCCCGAGCTTCTGCCAGAGCTTGAGACGGTTCAGTAGTTGCATGGTCTTGCGTCCTGATGCGGATGATTCGTGGGGCGGCGCCCACCCTCGCGGCTGCTCATCGGATTTCACCGCTGGCGAGCTTGGGCGTGCGGGAGCCCTCCTCGGCGCGGGTCTCGCCGGAGTCTTCGCTCTGCGCGGCTTCGTTGAGCTTGAACCGCGCCAGCGTCTCGTTCAGATCGCGCACCTGGCCGGTCATGACCTGCGATGAGCCGATCGTCTCCTCCACCAGCGCGGCGTTCTGCTGGGTGATCTGGTCCATCTGCATCACTGCGCGATTGACCTGCTCGATGCCGGAGGACTGCTCGCGCGAGGCTGCCGCGATTTCGGCGACGATGTCGGAGACCTTCTTGACGGAGGTGACGATCTCGCCGAGGGTGTGGCCGGAGTCCGTGACCAGCTGCGATCCGTCCGCGACTTTCGTGACGCTGTCCTGGATCAGAGACTTGATCTCCCTGGCGGCGGTGGCCGAGCGGCCGGCGAGGTTGCGCACCTCGCTCGCCACCACGGCGAAGCCGCGGCCCTGCTCGCCGGCGCGGGCCGCCTCGACGGCGGCGTTGAGCGCCAGGAGGTTGGTCTGGAAGGCGATCTCGTCGATGACGCCGATGATGTCGGCGATCTTGCGGGCGGAATCGTCTATGCCCGTCATCGCCTGCACGGCCTTGCCGACCACCACCACGCCCTGTTCGGCCTGGTCGCGGGCGGCGAGCGCCAGCTGGTTGGCCTGGGCGGCGTTATCCGCGTTCTGCTTGACGGTGGTGGTCATCTCCTCCATGGATGAGGCCGTCTCCTCGAGCGAGGAGGCCTGCTCTTCGGTCCGGGTCGAGAGGTTCGAGTTGCCCGTGGTGATTTCCTCGGCGCCGAGGGCGATCTCCCGCGCCGACGCCGTCACGCGGGCGACGATCTCGGCCAGGTTGTCGGTGAGACGGTTGACGCCCGCGCCGAGCGTCGAGAAGAAGCCTGACTTGTTCTCGAGCCCGATCCGGCGGGTGAGATCATCGCCGTTGACGGCGGCGAGCACGCCTTGCAGCTCCTGCTCGACCCGCATCTCCTGCGTGCGCTCGGTCCACTCCATCACCGTGCCCAGGCGCTCGCCGTGCTCGTCGGTCACCGGACTGGTGGTGACGCGGAAGTTCAGGGTCCCGTACGTGCGCTCCTCGGTGCGCCCGGTGCGCAAGTCATCCAGAACCCGACGCTCTTGCGCGGGCGAGCCCGAGAGCGCCTCGAGGCTCGAGCCGCGCAGCGCCGCCGGATCGAATCCCGTGAGAGTGCGGCGCAGCTCGGCGGCGTGGCGGGTGAAGCCGGCCTCGGCAGCTTCGTTGACGTAGATGATCCGGTGCTGTGTGTCCGCGAGCAGCACGCCCGTGGAGGCTTTGTCGAGCGCCTGGCGTATGCGCGAGTTCTCGGCGGCCACGGCGCGCTCGTTCGCGATCTGGGCCCGCAGCTTCCCCTGCATGGAGGCGAGCGCTTTGAGGACCTGCCCGAGCTCGTCGGACCGGTTCGTCTCGACGTCGCTGTCGTAATGCCCGGCTGCGATGCGCTCGAAGACTGCGACCACCCGCTTCATGGGGCGGGTGAGCGAATGCTCCATCGTCCAGGTCAGCACGTGGATCAGGACGATGGCGGTCAGCACCAGCGCCACGCTGAGGTCGCGACGCACGGTCAGCGTCGAGACACGGACCCTCGCCGCGGTCAACGCCGCCGAGCTGCTCGCGTCGAGCAGCTCGCTCAACGTATGGCGTGCGCCCCGGCCCGCCTCGTGGAGCGCGGCGACGCTGATTTTCAGATTGCTGGCATTGGTCACGTGCGCCGTGACCGTGGCGTAGTAGGCCCGGGCCTGGCGGCTCGCGCTCTCGAGCGCGCCCGAGAGCGGGCCCGCGATCTTCGGGGAAACCTGCCCGAGCGCAGTGCGGATCATCTCGAGGTCGGTGAGGAGGCGGGCGTGGGCGAACCGGATTCCCATCCCGTCATCACCACCCAGGTATCCCTTGGAGACCGCGTCCTCCGCGTAGCGGCGCAGCGCCGCCTCGTCCGAAAGAGCGGCCGGCACGTAACGGGAGACGATTTGCACCAGACTGCGCGTCTGCTGGTCGGGATCGGAGGTGACCAACGACCCGGCGGCGACCGCATCGCTCAGGCGGCCCAGGCGGGCGAGGAAGGCGGTGCTCGCCGCAGCCACCTGCTGGGCGGGCCGGCTCACCCCCTCGAGGGCGCCCCATTGCTTCCGAATGGCGCGGAAGTCGCGTCGGACCCCGTAGCGCTCTCCGAGCTCGGCGTTGGTGAGCGCCAGGTGCCGCAGCGCGCCGGCCACGCGCTGTTGCGCAGCCGACACCGCGGGTTTGGCGGCGGCATCGCCGCTTGCCAGGGCGAATGCGCGGCCTTCCCGCTCCACGACCGCCGCCTGGAGCGATCCGATGCCGCTCAGGTAGTGGATGCCGGCAAGCTCGTCGCGGGCCTGGCTCAGCGTGCCGGAGTTGGAATGCCAGTAGAACAGACCGACCAGCAAAGCCGGCACGCTCATCGCCCCGACAAAAACGGCGAGCTTCTGCCAGAGCTTGAGGTGGTTGAGCGTCAGTTTGGACATGTTGATCAACCCCCGACGGCCGCGCGCCACCGCGCAGACGGCCCGGCGTCGCCCGCGACCGGGTCATGCCCGTCCAGGGTCCGGTAGCGCACCATGCTCTGATTGAGGCTCTGGGTGAGCCCGGCCATGTTGCGCGCCGAGGTCGTGGCCTGCTCGACCAGCGTGGCGTTCTGCTGGGTGAGCTCGTCCATCTGCATCACGGCGCGGTTGACCTGCTCGATGCCGGCGGACTGCTCGCGCGAGGCCGCCGCGATCTCGGCCACGATGTCCGAGACCTTCTTGACGGAGGCGACGATCTCCTCGAGCGTGTGGCCGGACTGGGTGACCCGCATCGAGCCGTCTTCGACTTTGCGCACGCTGTCTTGAATGAGTCCCTTGATCTCCTTGGCGGCGGTGGCCGAGCGGCCCGCGAGGCTGCGTACCTCGCTCGCCACGACGGCGAAGCCGCGCCCCTGCTCGCCGGCGCGCGCCGCCTCGACCGCAGCATTGAGCGCGAGCAGGTTCGTCTGGAAGGCGATCTCGTCGATGACCCCGATGATGTCGGCGATCTTTCTGGAAGACTGGTTGATCTCCGACATCGCGGTGATCGCCTGGTTGACGATCACACCGCCTTTCTCCGCCTGCTCGCGCGCAGCGAGTGCCAGCTGGTTGGCCTGAGAGGCGTTGTCGGCGTTTTGCTTGACGGTGGTGGTCATCTCCTCCATGGACGAGGCCGTCTCCTCGAGCGAGGAGGACTGCTCCTCGGTGCGCTGCGAGAGGTTCTGGTTACCGGCGGAGATCTCCTCGGCCGCGCGCGTGACCTGCTCGGAAGTCCTCTGGATCTCCTGGACCATGGCCGACATGCTCTCGAGCAGGGAATTGATCCCCTCGGCCATGGAGCGCAGCTCGGCGCTGTCGAGCCCGGTGTCGAGCCGGCGGCTCAGGTCCCCTTGCGTGGCCGCTCTGACCGCTTCGCGCGTCGCCGCCACTGCGAGCTGCATTTGCTCGGAGAGGCTCGTCTGCGAGGCGGCGCTCTGCGGCGGCGCTTCGGCGGCTGCGGCCCGCCGCGCGCGCTCCTCGGCCGCCTCGTCCCGCTGCGTGCACAGCGAGCGCCGCAGCGCCTCGAGCGCGGTCCCCAGGGCGGCAAAGCCGTGGGTCTGCTCGATCGCCACCGCCTCGTCGATTCGTCCTTCGCCCAAGGACCGGACGGCCGCCGTCGCGCGTTCGAGCGCGGCATCGGCGCGCTGTCCGGCAAGGAAGGCGAGCGCGCCGCCGCACAGCAGCGCCGCGGCGGTCAATCCCAGGGCGAGCGAGCAGCTGCCGAGGAGCGCGGTCACGGCGAGGGTGCAGGCCGGCACGCCGAAGAGGAGCGGCAGCTTCGACGCCAGCGAAAGTTTGTTGAGACCGTTCATCTTCCCTCCGATCACGCCGCGGTGGCGGCGAGCGAGCCCGCTTGGGCGCCGTTGGCGGCGGGCGCGTCGTGCGATTCGTCTGCGGTGCCCGAGATCACGGCGAGGTCCCGCCCGATCAACCGATCGATATCCAGCAATACGACCATGCGCTCCGCGACCGAGACCAGGCCGAGGAGGTAATCGGTGGCCGCGCGCGCGCCAAGCTCGGGCGCGGGCTTGATCTCCGCGGAGTTGACGTCGACCACGTCGGAGACGCCGTCGACGACGACGCCGAAGTCCCTGCGGCCGGAAGAGGTGACGACCGACACCACGATGATCACGGTGACGGGGGTGTATTCGACGCTCTCGAGGGCGAAGCGCATGCGCAGGTCGACGATCGGAACGATCGAGCCGCGCAGGTTGAGCACGCCGAGCACGTGTGCCGGAGCCTGTGGAATCTTGGTCACCGCCGACCAGCCGCGGATCTCCTGCACACGCAGGATGTCGACCCCGTAGGTCTCGTTGCCGAGCACGAAGGTCAGGACTTGGAAGCTGTCACCGGTTCTTTGCTGTTGTTCGGCTATGGTGTTACTTGACATGAGTATGACTCCTGACCGTTGGTCGTTCAGGCCGCCGCGCGCATCGAGGCGACGCGAATCAGGCCGGGGACATCCAGGATGAGCGCCACCGAGCCGTCGCCGAGGATGGTCGCGCCGGAGATGCCGTCGATGTGCCCGTAGTTGGCTTCCAGGGACTTGATGACCACCTGCTGCTGGCCGAGCAGATCGTCGACGAACAGCCCGACCCGCCGTCCGTCGCCTTCGGCCACCACCACGAGCCCTTCCTGCAGGGCGCGGTTGCGCGGCTCGACGCCGAACAGCTCGTGCAGGCGCAGGATGGGCAGGTAATCGCCCCGGAAGGAGAACACCTCGCCCTGGCCGGAGAGCCGGTTGACGCCAGTCGCCTTCAATTGCATCGACTCGACGATGGAGATCAGCGGCACGATGTAGGTTTCGCTGCCCACCGCCACCGACTGGCCGTCGACGATGGCGAGAGTCAGCGGCAGGGTGATGGTGAATCGCGATCCACGGCCCGGCTCGCTCGCGACCTCGATCTTGCCCCCGAGCTCCTTGACGTTGCGGCGTACGACATCCATGCCGACGCCGCGGCCGGAGAGGTCGGTGGTTTTCTCGGCGGTGGAAAAGCCGGGCAGGAAGATGAGGTCGTGGATCTCCGTGTCCGAGACCGGGTCATTGGCGCCCACCAGGCCGCGCGAGCGCGCCTTGGCGAGGATGCGCTCCTTGTCGAGGCCGCTTCCGTCGTCGCTGACTTCCACGGAGATGTTGCCGCCGCGGTGGCAGGCGTCCAGGTGGACGGTGCCCGCGGCCGGCTTGCCCGCGGCGGCACGCGCCTCGGGAGACTCGATGCCGTGATCGATGCAGTTGCGGACCAGGTGGACCAGCGGGTCGCCGATCTTCTCGAGCACGGTCTTGTCGAGCTCGGTCTGCTCGCCGGTGAGCTTCAGCTCGATCTGCTTGCCGAGGCGCTGGGCGAGGTCGTGGACCATGCGCGGGAATCTGCTGAATACGAAACTGATCGGCAGCATGCGCACGCGCATGACGCTCTCCTGCAGCTCGCGCATGTTGCGCTCGAGCTGCGCCAGTCCGGCGCGCAGCCGCTCGGCGTAGGGGCCCTCGATCTGTGAGCCGAGCTGGCCGAGCATCGCCTGGGTGATGACCAGCTCGCCGACGGTGTTCATCAGCTCGTCGATCTTCTCGACGCTGACGCGGATCGAGCCGGAGTCCCCCGGCGCGCTGAGCGCGCTTTCGGGCTTGGCCGGGCTCTCCGAGCGCGGGTGTGTCGGCGCCGGGCCGGGCGGCTGGGCCGGAGTGCTCGGCGGGGCTGCCTGAGTGGTGGAGTCGGCCGCCCCGGCCGGCGGTGCCGCGGCGGGTTCGCGCGCGGACCCGGGAGCGGACTCGGCCGCCGGCTCGTGCGCCGCGGGAGCCGTCAAAGGCAACCGCTCGATGGCGAGGTCGCAGTCGCCCTCGGCCCATTCGAACACTTGGCGAATGGCGTCTTCCTCAACCTCTCCGGGCATCTCGAGTGTCCAGGAGAGATGGCAGTCCTGGGGATTGATGTCGGTGAGCGGCGGCAGGGCCTGGGTGTCGATCCGCACCTCGAGCTCGCCGAGTTCGCCGAGCTCGCGCAGCATGCGCACCGGATCGTTGCCGCGCACCAGGAGCTCGCGAAAGGGGCGGAAGCGGATCTGCCAGCGCGGAGCCGGCGTCGCGGTGGCCACCTCCGGTGGCGCCATCGCGGCCGGCTGCCCGCCGCCGGGCGGCTCGGCCGCGGACGCCGCCTCGGCCGGGGCGGCGTCGGTCCTGCGCGCGATCGCCACTTCCAGGTCGAAATGCAGGTCCGAGACGCGCTGGGCGTCGAGGGGCTGTTTGTTCTGAACGGCGCGCAGCATGGCGCGCATCACATCGACCGATTTCAGCAGCAGGTCCGATACCTCGACCGTCACGGGCATGCCGCCGCTGCGCAGCTCATCGAGCAGCGTCTCGAGGCTGTGGGTGAAGGAGGCGATCTCGCTGAAGCCGAAAGTGGCGCTGCCTCCTTTGATGGAGTGCGCCACGCGGAAGATGGTGTTGATGAGCTCCGGATCCGGCGCGCCGATGTCGAGTTTCAGCAGCGCCGCTTCCATGGAGTCGAGCGCCTCGAAGCTCTCTTCGAAGAATGCGTCGTGAAACTGCGTCAGATCGACGGTCATCGGCTTTCTCCGGCGAATCCGAGCATGCCGTCCATGCCGAGCAGCCGTGCGGCCGGCTGCAACGTCTGGTCCGCGCCCCTCCACTGGGTCTCGCGCCCGAGCAGTCGCCGGTCGCGCACGAAGGCTGCCAGGAGCTGCAGCGCGGCGGTGTCGACGCGCTGCACGGCGCCGGCATCGAGCGTGACGGCCTCCGGCTCATCGAGCAGTCCGATGAGCGCCGTCTTGAGCGGCTCGGCCTCCGCCAGAGTGCACTCGGCGTTCAAAGCGAGCTCGCCGGAGTTCTTCGGCCGGTTGCGGGAAGGGGAGGCGGCACGCGCAGAGCGGCCGCGCCCGGGTTTCCGGGCCGGTGTCGATCGGGTGCGAGGTTTCATAATCGAATGAACTATCGGCGTGCGCCGGAAGCTCTTGAGCGGCGCGTCACGAAACTTGACGCAGTTCCGGCCGCGACGGGCCGTGCAGACGCCGCACCAGCTCGGCCTCCGCCCGTGTGAGGCCACAGCCGGAAACCAGCTCCTCGCTGCTCGCGCCGCCGCGCGCCAGCCGGATCGCGATCTGGTAGCCGGGCGAGGCGCCCGGGGGCGGGGCGGCGAGCATCGACGGATGTTCGATCCGCTCTGTGAGCTGCGTCACGGAACCAGCGGTCGCCTGCAGCGTGTTTTGTATGTCGGCGAGCCGCTCGAGCAGGGCCCGGCCCTGGGAAAGCACCTGCTCGGTCTGAGCGTGCGCGGCTCGCCGCCACGCAGTGAAGGTCGTGGCGGCGAGCGCGAAGGAGAATACCAGGAACACCGCGCGGCCCGTGATGAGCAGGAAATCGATGTTCGACAGATTCATGGGGGCCATCAGGGCGCCTCCTGTGATGTGGGTCACACAACGCGCGGCCGCGGCGGGCGTCGGCGACGGTTTCCCGGCGCGGCGGCGTCTCTCCTTCGAGGAAGGTGCAGAAACCGTGCCAGCCGGCTTACCGGCCGGCGCTCGGGACCCAGGCCGGACCGACGTGTCTGGCGAGCTTCGCCGAGAGGATGAGCACGACCACCCGGCGGTTGGCCCGGCGGCCGGCGTTCGTGGCGTTGCTCGCGATCGGACGCTGATCGCCGAAGCCGATGACCGCCAGGCGCCCGGGCGCGACCCCCCGGTCCTGCAGCACGTGCACGACGCTGCCGGCCCGCGCCGCGGACAGCTCCCAGTTGGAGTGGAACTGCACGGTCCGGATCGGCACGTTGTCGGTGAAACCCTCCACGCGCACGGGGTTCGGGAAGCGCACGAGCACCGCGGCCAGCTTGCGGATGGCGGTCATGGCGGGTTTGGCGAGCTCGGCGCTGCCGCTCGGGAAAAGGATGTCGCTGCGGAACTGCACTTCGATCCGGCCGGGCTTGCGCCGTACCACGACTTCATGGTCGCTGATCAGCTGCGACATCGCCCGATCGACATTGGCGTCCACTCGGGCGAGCATGGGATCGCCCGCGGGGGCGGGGTCGGCGGCGGGCACCTTCGGCAAGGGCTTCGGCGCCGGCGCCGGCAGCGGCAGCGGTGTCAGGTAAGCCCGCGGCTGGTTCTTGAGAATGTCCTGGCGGACGATGCTGATGCGGATGTCGGCGCCGGAGCCGAGGCGCTTGTGACCCACCTGGATCGGATCGAGCGTGCGCGGCTGGCCGCGGAAAGCGGCGTACAGCGAGTTGGACAGCACCCGGTACTTGCCCGCGTTGACCGAGGAGATCGAGTACATCACCACGAAGAACGCCAGCAGCAAAGTCAGCAGATCCCCGTACGGAATGGCCCACCGCTCGTGGTTCATGTGCTCTTCGGGAGGCTTGCGGACTTTGCGCATCGGCGTCTCTAGTGCAGGTAGCCCTGCAGCCGGGCCTCTATGGAGCGTGGGTTCTCGCCCTCGGCGATCGCCATCATTCCGTCGGTGATCAACTCGCGGAACTGCGTCTGGCGGTGGATGATCCCCTTGAGCTTGGCTGAGACGGGCAGGAAGAACAGGTTGGCGAAGCTGATGCCGTACACGGTGGCCGTGAAGGCGGCGGCGATGCCGTGGCCGAGCTGGGCCGGGTCGGTGAGGTTCTGCAGCACGGCCATCAGTCCCAGCACCGCGCCGATGATGCCGAGCGTCGGCGAGTAGGTGCCCGCGCTCTCGAAGACCTTGGCGGCGGTGATGTCGGCGTGCTCGCGCATGTTCATGTCGACGGCCAGCGTATTGTTGATGTGCTCCGGCTCGTGGCCGTCGACCACCAGCTGCAGCGCCTTTTTGGTGAATTCATCGTCCTCGCGGTCGATCACCGGCTCGAGGCCGAGCAGGCCGCGCTTGCGCGCGGTGTTGCTCCACTCGATGATCTTGGCGACGAGGTGCCGGCCGTCGCGTGGCGGCGGCCGGATGACCCAGGGGAACAGTCCGAGCGCGCGGCGCATCACCGGCAGAGGCGTCTGCACGCAGATCGCGGCGATCGTTCCGCCGCCGACGACCACGAACGCCTCGAACGAGATCAGCGCCATGATGCCCGCGCCACGCAACATGGCGCCGACCAGCACGGCGTTGACGGCGAGCACCAGTCCGATGATGCTCAGGATGTCCATCGGCACCCCTTACATGCCGAGGCCCGACAGCAGCGCATCTACGTCGGTCTGGGCGGAGGCGACCTCCCCCTGGGTGACCCCGGGGACCACCGGTCCGTGGCCGGCACTGGGGTTCTCTCCCAGTGTGGCGTGCTCGACCAGGTCGCCGGAGAGGCGGGTGAGGTTGCCGAGTGCGTGTTCGAGCTCTTCGACCAGCTTGATGACGCTGCGGATGATCTGTCCGGTGAGGTCCTGGTAGCCTTGGGCGAGCAGAACCTCGGCGAGGTTGTGGCGAATCTGCTCGGAGTCGGCGCGCACCGCCGGCAGGAAGGCCTCCATGGCGCGCGCCACCGGAAGGAATGCGTCCACCGAGCGGGCGATGCCCTCGAATCCGCTGCCGACCACGCGTTCGCGGAAGACGGCGAATGCATCCATCAGCGCGCTCGCCTCGCGTGCGGTGCGCTCGGCCAGCGGCCCGGACTGCTCGACCAGGTCGAGCGTGCGGTGCGCCGCCTCGTCGGTCATGTTGATGACGTGGGTCAGGCGCGCGCGGGCGCCCGGAATCTCGTGCTCGGCGATGTCCGCCAGGCGTGACTCGATGCTGAAGCGGTCGAGCGCCTTTTGCAGATCGCCGGTGAGCTTGCGGATCTCGGCGAACATCTTCGGCTCGCGCATGTGCACGATGTGATCGACCGCGGCGAAGAATCCGGACTCGTCGCCGCGCTCGAGCGCCTCGCTCAGAGCCTCGACATAGGCGCCGTACTCGCCCTTCAGGATTGAGAAATTCGACATTACGCCCTCACTTGCCGGCACCGAGAATCTTGTCGAGCTTTTCCTTGAGCGTCTCGGCTGTGAAGGGTTTGATGACATAGCCGTTTACGCCGGCCTGCGCCGCCTCGATGATCTGGTCGCGCTTGGCCTCGGCGGTCAGCATCAGCACCGGCATCTTGGCGAGCTTCGCATCGGCTCTCACCGCTTTGATCAGGTCGAGCCCGGGCATGCCGGGCATGTTCCAGTCGGTGATCAGGAAATCGAAGCTCCCGGCCTGCAGCATCGGCAGCGCCGTCTTGCCGTCGTCGGCCTCGGTGACATTCGAGTAGCCGAGGTCGTGCAGCAGGTTCTTGATGATGCGGCGCATGGTCGAGAAATCGTCGACCACCAGAAATTTCAGATCTTTGCTCACTGCCTGCCTCGTATGGTCTGAAGCGCCGTACACGGGCTTTTCGCCCGGCCCGGCGCACCGGCAAGCAAGAATCCCGGCTCTTGCCCGCCACTTTCCACCTGCGGCGGCGGGCACATTGCGCCGCGCCGCTCGCTGCACGGTCCCTGCCGCGCGGCGTGCCGCAGCTCGAACCTGCCTCGCCCGCTCGCCGCTCGTCCTGTGCTCACGCTTCCCGCCCGTCCGCTCCATCAGGCGCATTCCGCCACTGCGCCAGGCGCGCCTTGAGCCGCACGAGCGCCTGCCCGTGCAATTGACAGGTGCGCGACTCGGTCACCTTGAGCACCGCGCCGATCTCCTTCAGATTCAATCCCTCGCTGTAATACAGCGACATCACCAGTTTCTCCCTGTCGGGCAGGCCTTCTATGGCCCGCGCCAAAGCCTCCCTGAACTCCTCGTCGGCCGTCTCCAGGAAAGGGTCCGCCTCTCCCTCCACGATCACCGCCGCATCGTCGAGCGCCGCCAGGCGGCAGCTCGCCGCATCCTGCACGATGCCGTGATACTCCTCGATCGACACACCCATACGCTCGGCGATTTCCGTATCGCGCGCGTCGCGTCCCGTGCTGCGCTCGATCTCCTGCACCACCGCGGCCACCGCGCGCGCCTTGCGGTGCACCGAGCGCGGCGCCCAGTCGAGCTTGCGCAGCGCGTCGATCATCGCCCCGCGGACCCGGATGCCCGCGTAGGTCTCGAAGCTCGCGCCCCGGTCGGCGGCGTAGTTCGAGGCCGCCTCCAGCAATCCGAGCATCCCGGCCTGCATCAGGTCATCGATCTCCACCGAAGGCGGCAGGCGGCCCGCGAGGTGGTAGGCGATGCGCTTGACCAGCTCAGCGTGGCGCGTCACCAGCTCGGCCGCATTGCCCGCCTCCCAGCCCGGGCGCGGCGCTCCGTATGCGCTTGCCGCGTTCATGGCACGGCCGTCAGCTGCGCGGGGCTGCGCCGCACCAGCCGCTCCACGAAGAACTCGATATTTCCCCGCGGACCGGGCGGTACTGGCCATGTATCGGCCGCATCGGCCAGTTTCTTGAACGCCCGGGCGGAGGAGCTTGCGGGATACAGTTCACAGACCGGACGCTGCTCGCGGACCGAGCGCTGCAGGTACTCGTCCTCGGGGACTTCGCCGGCGAATTCGAGCGTCACGTCGAGGAAGCGGGTCGTGACCCGCTCGAAGCGCTCGAACAGCTCGCGCCCCGCGCCCGCCCCGCGCACGCGGTTGGTGAGCACGCGGAAGCGATTGACGCCGTGATTGCGGCTGAGCACCTTGATGAGGGCGTAGCCGTCGGTGAGCGAGGCGGGCTCGTCGCAGATCACCACCAGGACGTGCTGGGCCGCCTGTGAGAACTGCTGCACACCCTGGGCGATGCCGGCGGCGGTGTCGACGATGAGCACTTCGACCTGCGCGGCGAGGGAGCTGAATGCGCGCACCAGCCCCAGGTGCTCGACGGCGCCCATGCCGGCGAGGTTTGCCGCGCCCGAGGCGGCCGGGACCACGTGAAAGCCCTGGGGGGCACGGATCAGCACCTCGTCGATGGTGCGCTCGCCCGAGATGACATGGGCGAGCGTATAGCGCGGCGAGAGACCGAGAAACACATCGGCGTTGGCGAGTCCCAGATCCCCGTCGAGCAGCACCACCCGCCTGCGCGCGGCGAGCGCCGTGGCGAGGTTCACCGACACGCTGGTCTTGCCGACCCCTCCCTTGCCGCCGGTGACGGCGATCACCTGCACCGGCTGGGCGAGGGACTCGAGTTTGGCGTTGTTGATCAGGCTGAGGTCAGGTGTTGGCATGAGAGGGTCTTCCAAATCGTCGTCGCAGGAGATCTTCGTCCGCCGCCGCCCCGCTCGCCCTGGCGAGGCGCACGGCCTGGGTGATCAGCTCGAGCGCGCGCGCCGGGCACAGGTCCTCGGGCACCCGCTGTCCTCCGCTCACGTAGGAGACCGGCAGACGCGCGCGGATGAGAGCCGAGAGGACCCCGCCGAGACTGGCCGCCTCGTCGAGCTTGGTGAGCAGGCAGGAGGCGGGCTTCAGCGGCGAGAAGCGCTTCACGGTTTCCTCGATCGCGCCGGCCTGAGTGCTGGCGGCGAGCACCAGGGCGGATTCGATCTGCGCCCCGCACTCGGCCAGCACCGCGAGCCGCGCGGTGAGTTGGGCGTCGCGCACGCTGGTGCCCGGCGTGTCGATCAGGACCAGCCGGTGGCGGCCGAGGCGCGCGAGGAGCTCGGGCAGGGCTTCGAAGCGCTCGGGCACGTGCACGGGCACGCCGAGCAGCTGGCCGAGGGCGAGCATCTGGTCCTGCGCGCCGATGCGTACGGTGTCGGATGCGATCAGGGCCAGCTCCGTCGCTCCATGGCGCAGGATCCAGCGCACGGCGAGCTTGGCCAGCATGGTGGTCTTGCCCACCCCGGTGGCCCCGACGAACGCGATGCGCCCGCCGTTGTCGAGCCACCGGTCGCCGGTCACCAGCAGGTATTGCGACAGGCCGGTGATGAGGGTGCGCCGGCCCTGGGTGAGATCGACCTGGGGGGGCAGCTGCCCGACCAGGTGGTCGGCCAGGTCGCGCGTGATGCCGACCTCGGTCAGCTCGCGCAGCAGCTCGGTGTGCACCGGATGGCGCCGTGTGCGCTCGTTCCAGGTGAGCTGTGCGAGCTGCGTCTCGAGCATGCGGCGCAGGGTCTTCAGTTCGCTGCCCATCTCGTGAGCCGCGGGCTGCGGCGGCTCCGGAGGCGCCGCCGGCGCGTAGGTGGCGGCGGCTTCGATGCGCGTGGCGTCGAAGTCCACCGCGGCGGTGATCTCGACACCTTGCCCGATGCGCCGGGAGGAGAGAATCACGGCCTCATCGCCGAGCTGCTCGCGGACGGCGCGCAGTGCCTGGCGCATGTCCGCAGCGGTGTGTCGTGTGATTTTCATGTCTTACCTGCCGACCGCGGAGACGACGCGGACCTTGCGGTTGTCGGGGATCTCGTTCCAGGCGAGCACGTGCAGCTGCGGCAGGCCCGCGCGCAGGAACTTCGCCATCGAGGGGCGCAGTGCCGGGGGCACCAGCAGCACCGGGGCGGCGCCCGCGGCCTCCTGGCGCTGCGCGGCCTCGCTCATCTGCTGCTGCAGCCGCTCGGCGAGGCCCGGCTCGAGGCCGGCGCCGGTGGCGCCGGCGGAGAGCGAGCCCTGCAGCAGCCGCTCGAGGTCGGGCTCGAAGGTGATCACCGGCAGCTCGCCCGAGACGCCGGCGATGTCCTGCACGATCTGTCTGCCCAGAGCGGTGCGCACCTGCGAGAGCAGCACCGTCGGGTCCTGTGAGCGCGGCGCGTGCTCGGCGAGAGTCTCCATGATGGTGCGCATGTTGCGGATGGGGATGCGCTCGCCGAGCAGGCCCTGCAGCACCCGTACCAACACGGAAAGCGGCAGCACCTTGGGGACCAGGTCCTCCACCAGCTTGGGCGCGCTTTTCGCCAGGGCGTTGAGCAGCTGCTGCACCTCTTCGTGGCCGAGGATCTCATTGGCGTGCGATTGCAGGAGGAAGGACAGGTGCGTGGCGATCACCGTGCTCGGATCGACGACGGTGTAGCCGAGCGCCTGGGCATGGTCACGGCTGGACGGCTCGATCCACACGGCCTCCATGCCGAAGGCCGGATCGTGGGTGGCGATGCCCTGCAGGGGACCGAAGACGCGGCCGGCGTTGATCGCCAGATCCCGGTCCGGGTACACGGTGCTTTCGCCGAGCGGCACGCCATTGAGGTTGATGCGATAGACGTTCGGCGCCAGATCGAGGTTGTCGCGGATGTGCACGGCGGGCAGCAGGAAGCCCAGCTCCTGCGAGAGCTTGCGGCGCACGCCGCGCACCCGCCCGAGCAGGTCCGCGCCTTGCCCCTTGCTGTCGACCAGGGGCACCAGGCGATAGCCGACCTCCAGGCCCACGGGATCGACCGGGCGGACGTCCTCCCAGCTGAGCTCGCGGTTCTCCAGTGCCGGGGCGGCGGGTTTCGGCGGCGGGGGGCTTTCCTTGGCCGCTGCGCGGCGCCGGCGGATCAACAGGGCCGCCGCGCCGCACACCGCCGCGATGAGCAGGAACGGCACGTTGGGCATGCCCGGGATCAGGCCCATCGCCCCGAGCAGCCCTCCGGCGATTGCGATGGTCTTCGGGTTGCCGAACAGCTGCTGGCCGATCTCCCCGCCCATGTCCTGCGGCCGCGACATGCGGGTCACGATGATCGCCACCGCGGTCGAGAGCAGCAGCGCCGGAATCTGCGCCACCAGACCGTCGCCGATGGTGAGCAGCGTGTACGTGTGCAGCGCGTCCTTGAGCGCCATGCCGTGCCCGAGGGTGCCGATCGCGAGCCCGCCGATGATGTTGATGAGCAGGATCAGGATGCCGGCGACCGCATCGCCGCGAACGAATTTGCTGGCGCCGTCCATGGCGCCGTAGAAGTCGGCTTCGGCACGGACCTCGGCGCGGCGCGTGCGCGCCTCATCCTGGGTGATGAGGCCGGCGCCGAGATCGGCGTCGATGGCCATCTGCTTGCCGGGCATGGCGTCGAGGGTGAAGCGGGCGCTGACTTCCGAGACGCGCCCGGCGCCCTTGGTGATCACCACGAAGTTGATGATGGTGAGGATGATGAACACCACCACGCCGACGGCGAAGTTGCCGCCTACCACGAACTGTCCGAACGACTCGATGACCTGGCCCGCCGCGCCCGCCCCGGCGTACCCGTGCAGCAGCACCACGCGGGCGGAAGCCACGTTGAGCGCGAGCCGCAGCAGTGTCGCCAGCAGCAACGCCGTCGGAAACACGCCGAACTCGATCGGCCGTGCCACGTAGAAGACGCTCATCAGGACGATGAGCGACAGCGCGATGTTGAAGGTGAACAGCACATCGAGCGCCACCGGCGGAAGCGGCAGGATCAACATGGCGAGCACGCCGAGGACGCCCGCCGGAACGCCGATGCCGATGCGCAGCAGATCCCTCAGGGACGGAAGCGGGTTGGAGGTGGCGGTTGCCGTGGCCATATCAGTGCCGGGTCGTCTCGATCGATGGGTCGATCACGGGCGGCTCGGGGGGCAGGTCTCCGGAGACCCGCGCCGCCTTCAGCCGATAGATATAGGTGAGGACCTGCGCGACGGCGGCATACAGCGCCGCCGGTATCTCCGCGCCGATCTCGACGTTATGGTAGAGAGTCCGTGCCAGCGGCGGAGCCTCGAAGACCGGCACCGAGTGCTCGGTGGCGATCTCGCGGATCCTGGCCGCGATGAGATCGGCGCCCTTGGCGACGACGCGCGGGGCGCGCATGCGGCTCTCCTCGTAGCGCAGCGCCACGGCGAAGTGCGTCGGGTTGGTGACGACGACATCGGCCTTGGGAACCTCGTGCATCATGCGCCGCTTGAGCAGGTCGCGCTGGACGCGGCGGATGCGCATCCGGTTCTCCGGCGAGCCCTCGCTTTCCTTCATCTCCTCGCGAATCTCCTCGCGAGACATGCGCAGTTGCTTGTGGTGCTGGTAGAGCTGCCAGGGGACGTCGGCCGCGGCGATCAGGCACAGGGGGCAGGCCATGTAGAGCAGCGCGTCGGCGATCAGGCCGGCCGCCTGGGCGATGGCCGTCGACAGCGGCTCGCCGCCGAGAGCGAGGAATTTCGGCGCCTCGTCCCGAAGCACCAGCACGGCGACCCCCGCCACCACCACGAACTTCGCGAACGCCTTGGCGAGCTCCACGGCGCCCCGGAGCGAGACCAGGCGCTTGGCGCCTTCGATCGGGTCCAGCCGCGCGAAATCCGGAGCCAGCGCCTCGACGCTGAAGTTCCATCCGCCGAGCGCGAGCGGCGCGGCCAGCGCCGCGACCAGGGTCAGCCCGAATATCGGCGCGCAGGCGACGAACGCGTGCACGATGTCCGTGGCCAATGTCGGCACGGCCAGTCGCGCATCGAGCGACCGATCCGTGCTCAGGGTGAGGGCAGAGCGCATCACCTCGGCCAGAGAGACGCCGGCTCCGGCGCCGAACATGCGCAACGCGCCGCCCGCGACCAGCAGTACGGCCGCGGTGCTGAGCTCCATGGAGCGGGGAACCTGACCTTCCTTGCGCGCCTCTTCCAGGCGCTTCGGTGTCGGTTGTTCGGTGCGTTCCTGGTCGCTGTCGTGCTCGGCCATGGGCTCAGGCTCCGCTCAGGTGACGCAGCAGGATGAGGGTCTCGGTGAGCAGCCGGGTGAAGCCGCTCTCGAGCGCCGGCAGGCCGGCGATGACGACCAGCAGGCCGAACACCAGCGAAATCGGCAGGCCCACCGCGAACAGGTTCATGCTCGGGGCCGCGCGGCTCACCACCCCGAAGGCGAGGTTGGCCACCAGCAGCGCCGTCACTCCCGGCAGCGCCACGGCGAGCGCGCCCGAGAACAGTGTCGATCCCCAGCTCACCACCGTCCAGATCCCGGCGGTCCCGAGTCCGGTGGAGCCGATCGGCAGGGTGCGAAAGCCCTGGACCAGAACGCGGATCAGGGCGAGATCGCCGTTGAGCAGCAGGAAGATGAGTGTCACGAGCACCGTGTAGAGCTGGCTGAGGACCGGTGTCTGCTCCCCGCCGAGCGGGTCGAGATTGAACGACAGCGACAATCCCATGCTGTTGGCGAGCAGATCGCCGCCGAGAGAGACCCCCGTGAACAGGATCTGCAGGCAGAACCCGAGCGCCACTCCGATGATCACCTGCTGGACGGTGATCAGCACTCCCGCCACCGAGAGCGCGCTCACGCCGGCCGGCTGCGGAATGAGCGGCGCGACGAGCAGAGCGATCGCGCCCGCCAGCACCACGCGCAGCCGCATCGGCACCGTCACCGCGCCGAACACCGGCGCTACCATGAGGCACGAGCCGATGCGCACGAACGGCCAGAAGACCGAGTCGACGGTGGCATCGAGCTGATGGGCGCTGATGGTGATCACGGCGGCGCGGCGGATCTCAGTTGAGCAGGCCCGGGATGCCCACAATGAGCTCGCGGGTGTAGCCGATCAGGGTCTTCAGCATCCACGGGCCCGTGATCACCAGCACCAGCATCATCACGAGCAGCTTCGGGATGAATGACAGCGTCATCTCGTTGATCTGGGTGGCAGCCTGGAATGCGCTGACCACCACGCCGGTGATGAGCGCGGCGAGCAGCAACGGGGCGGCGAGCGCGAGGGCCAGCTCCAGCGCGCCTCGGCCTATGGTCATGACGGTATCGGGAGTCACGATTTCTCCTCGCTTTAGTGGTAGAAGCTCGCGGCCAGGGAGCCCATGACGAGCGTCCAGCCGTTGACCAGCACGAACAGCATCAGCTTGAAGGGCAGCGAGATCAGCGTCGGAGCGACCATCATCATGCCCATGGACATCAGCACGCTCGCCACCACCAGATCGATGACCACGAACGGAATGAACAGCAGAAAGCCGATCAGGAACGAGGTCTTCAGCTCGCTCGTGACGAAGGCCGGTACCAGCACCGACAGCGGCACATCGAGCGGCGCGGCATAGCCCTTGCCCCCGGCGATGTGCACGAAGGTGGCGATGTCGCGCTCGCGGGTCTGGTGCAGCATGAACTCCTTGATGGGCGTCTCGGCGCGATCGAGCGCGGTCCCGGCGCCGATGGTGCCCGCGGCGTAGGGTCGATAGGAGACCTGATCGATCTGCTTGATGACCGGCGCCATCACGAAGAAAGTGAGGAACAGGGCCAGGCCGAGCAGCACCTGGTTGGGCGGTGTCTGGCCGGCGCCGAGCGCCTGGCGCAGGATCCCGAGGACGATGACGATGCGGGTGAAGGCGGTCATCATCAGCAGCAGCGCCGGCAGCAGGGTGAGCGCCGTCATCAGCGCCAGCACCTGCAGCGTCAGCGTGTAGGTCTGAGTGCCGCCGTGGGTCTGGACGCTGAAAGCGGGGATGCCCGGCGCGGCGCACGCGGCCACCGGCGCCAGCGCGAGCAGCAGGGGCAGCCAGACCTTGCCAGACCGTGTCATTTCCCGAGGCTCCGCTTCAGCAGCTGCGCGAAGCTCGGCCGGGCCGGCTGTCCGGGGGCGGAGGCGGGCTTGCCGATATCGATCGGCTGATCGAGCACGTGCAAGGTGTTGACCCGCCCGGGCGCGACGCCGAGCAGGATCTGCGCGCCGCCCACCTTGACCAGCACCGCGCGCTCCTTCGGCCCCAGCGGCAGGTTGCCGAGCACCTGCAGGGAGCCGGCGGCGCGATTGCCGAGGGTACGCACCCTGCGGGCGAACCATGCCAGGGCGAAGATGGCCGCGAGAACCGCGAGCAGCGCGAGGGTGACGGACAACAGCCCGCCGGTGCCGATCACCGGCGCGTGCGCGGCGGCAGTGGGAGCGGCGAACAGGCGGCTCATCTGAGCTTGCGCAGGCGCTCGGCCGGGCTGATCACGTCGGTGAGGCGGATGCCGAATCTTTCGTTGACGACGACCACCTCGCCGTGGGCCACCAGCGTGCCATTGACGTAAACGTCCAGCGGCTCGCCGGCGGTGCGGTCGAGCTCGACGACCGAGCCCTGGTTGAGCTGCAGAAAGTTGCGGATCGGGATGCGCGTGCGACCGACTTCCATCGACAGTGTCACCGGGACGTCGAGAATGACTTCGAGGTTGACGTCGCCGGCGGTTTTGGCGGGCGACTCGTCGGTCAGGTCGCTGAATTCGGCGGGTTGCGGTTCGATGTTGGCATTCATGATGAAACTTCCTGGGCTGGAGCCGGCTCGAAGGCGGTTTTGCCGCGGCGGATGCGCTCTTCGATCTTCACCGCCTGCTGGCCGTGCGAGATGCCGAAGCTGCCGCGAAACACCGGCACGTCCTCGGCGATGAGCGTGACCTGGCCGTTGAAGTCGCAGGGCACGATGTCGCCTGGCTTGAGGTTCACGAGCTCGGCGAGTGTGAGCGAGGAGTGGCCGAGGAGCGTGGCGATCTCGAGCTCGGCGTCCTCCATCTCCTCGCGCAGCGACTGCATCCAGCGCTCGTCCTTCTCCATGCGGTCGCTCGCCATGCCGGCGTCCAGCACCTCGCGCAGCGGCTCGATCATGGCGTAGGGCATGGCCAGGTGAAGGTTCCCTCCCGAGCCGTCGAGCTCGATGTGGAACGAGGTCACCACCACGATCTCGGACGGGGAGACGATGTTGGCGAAATGCGGGTTGATTTCGGACTGCAGGTACTCGGGCTCGATCGACGCGACGTGCGACCACGCCTCGCGCATGTCCGCGAACACGCCGCGCAGCACCAGGTGGATGATGCGCTGCTCGGTTGCGGTGAACTCGCGTCCCTCGATCTTGGCGTGCCGGCCGCTGCCGCCGAAGAAGTTGTCCACGACCGAGAACACGAGCTTCGGGTCGAGCACGATGAGCGCCGTGCCGCGCAGCGGGTTGATCTTGATGAGATTCAGGCTCGTCGGCACGTGCAGGGTGTGCACGAACTCGCTGAACTTCTTGATCTGCACGGGGCCCACGCCGACTTCGGGGGAGCGGCGCAGCAGGTTGTACAGGCTGATCCGGTGCAGCCGCGCGAAGCGCTCGTTGATCATCTCGAGCGTGGGCATGCGCCCGCGCACGATGCGCATCTGGTTGGCAAAGTCGAACGAGCGGGCCTCGCCCGGGGCGGGGGGCGCCTCGGTGCTGACCGCGCCGGTGTCGACGCCGTGCAGCAGCGCGTCGATTTCGGCCTGATCGAGAATCTTTTCGTTGCTCATGGCGTGGAGCGCGGTCCGGGGGCTACTGCATCACGAAGCTGGTGAAGTAGACCGCGTCGACGCGGCCGGGCTTGCCGCCGTTTTCGGCGACCACCTTGCGAAGCGCCGTGAGCACGGCGGCGCGCAGCTTCTCCTTGCCCGCTTCGGTCTCGAGCGTCGCGGCCTTCTGGCCGGCGAGCAGCAGCAGCAGGTTGTTGCGCACCATCGGATCGTTTTCCTTCAGTAGATCGATGGTCTTCGAGTCGCGCGACATCACCTGCACGGTCACCTGCAGGTAGCGCACCAACTGGCCCGCCTGGAAGTTGACGACGAACGGCTTCAGCGGCAGGTAGATCGGCGGACCGGATGGCGCCTTCGCTTTGCCGTGTGCGGTGGCGCCGGGCCCGATGAGGTGCAGCGCCATGGCGCCCCCGACACCTGCGCCGAGCACGACCGTCGCCACGGCGATGATCAGCCACAGGGGGAGCGAGCGTTTCTTCTCCGGCGCCGGGACGGCCTCGGCGGCGGCAGCGGGTGGTGTGGCCATCGGTTTTGCGATTCCTGGGGTGAAAGGTATTGCCCCCGAAAGAGTGCAATGCCTGTGCCACACGCGTTTGCGGGAATCTAACTACATGATTGGAAAAAGATTTGTGCTTGCCGGGCACTGTGAGGCGCGTCACAGCGGCACCGCGGTGACGAACTTCCGGCGCTCGCGTCGCGCGGCTCGCGACCGGGCCGATTCCCCGACCGGTCCGAGCCGCCCGACGAGACGAATGTCACGGATTGTCGCCAAACGTCAACAATCTGGAGAGCGGTCACAGAATCCCGTTCACCGTGCGGGCACCATTGCGCCTCGGGACCACACGAGCCGGACCGTCGGCGCAGGCCCCGCCCGTAAAAAGAGCCATTAAGAAGGGTGAAGGTGTCATGGTGGCAATCGACTGTGTCTCGAATCTTGCTTTCCCCGGGGGAAGAAGACAGTCGGATGCACCCGGCGCCACTGTGCCGCCCGCCAAGACCGCCCGCCTGCCGACCGGAGGCTCCGGCGCCGTCCGCCGCGTGATCGGCCTCATCCAGCAGGTGGCGGTCTATGACTCGACGGTGCTCGTCCTCGGGGAGTCCGGCACCGGCAAGGAAGTCGCCGCCCGGGCCATCCACGACCTGAGCCCGCGGCGGAACCGGCCGTTCGTGGCCGTCAACTGCGGGGCCATACCGTCGGAGCTGCTGGAGTCGGAGCTGTTCGGCCACGAGAAGGGCTCGTTCACCGGCGCGATCACTGCGCGCAAGGGCCGCTTCGAGATCGCCGAGGGCGGCACGCTGTTCCTCGATGAGATCGGGGACATGAGCCCATCGATGCAGGTGAAGCTGTTGCGCGTGCTGCAGGAGCGCGTTTTCGAGCGCGTCGGCAACCATGTCCCGGTGCGCTGCAACGTGCGCATCATCGCAGCCACGCACCGCGACTTGGAAGGGGCCATCCAGCGCGGCGCGTTCCGCGAAGATCTGTTTCATCGCCTGAACGTATTTCCCATCGAGATGCCGTCGCTGCGCGATCGCACCGAGGACCTGCCCGCGCTCGTGCGCGACTTCGCGGCGCGCAACGAGGCCGAGGGGCGCGGCCGGGTGCAGTTTTCCCCGCGAGCGCTCGCGGCGCTGGCCCGGTACCCGTGGAGCGGCAATGTGCGCGAGCTCGCCAATCTCGTCGAGCGGCTCTCCATCATCAGCGCCGGCGCCATCGTCGATGTCGCGGATCTGCCGCCGAAGTACCAGCCGCCCGAGGACTGGCTGTTCGAGGAGCCGGCTGCCGTCGAGCCGGCGATCGAAGATCGGCGCGAGCCGCAGGCCACGTTGAGCGAGCAGGCCGCGCTGGCGCTGCTCGAGTGCGGCGAGGCGAGCGCGCAGCCGCTCGAGGCCGCTGCCGCCGAGGGTGGCTACCGGCTAAGCGGGAGCTGGCCTTTTTCGCGCGGCGTCGATCCGTCGCGCTGGAACTTTGTCGGCGGCATCGTTCACGATGCGCGCGGCAAGCCGACCGAGCACCGCATCTTCCTGGTCGAGGCGCAAGACTACCGGATCATCGATACTTGGTACGCGACCGGGCTGCGTGGCACCGGCAGCAAGGATATCGAGATGGCGGAGGTCTTCGTGCCAGCGCACCGCACCCTGCCCTTGGCCGCGCTCGCCGCCGGGACGTCCGATAGCAGTGGCGCCAATTCCGCGCCGCTTTACCGTTTGCCCGTGCTGGGGCTCTTCGCCTTTGTCGTCGGCGGCGTGTCGCTCGGCCTCGCGCGCGGGGCGATCGCGGATTTCATCCAGTCGATGCAGACGCGGCTTTCCACCTATACCGGCAAACGCCTGGCCGATCTGGCGAATTTGCAGATGAAGATCGGCGAGGCCGCGGCCCTTGCCGATACGGCCGAGGCGCTGATGCTCAAGGATTGCGACGAGGCGACACGCCTGGCCGAGGCGGGTGGGACGCCGGATATCGAGCAAAAGGCGCGCTGGCGCCGCGATGGCGCCTATGCGGCCTGCCTCTGTACCGAAGCGGTCAATCTTCTCTTTGCCGCAACGGGCGGCGGCGGCGTTTATCTCGACCAGCCGATACAGCGGGCCTTTCGCGACGCGCATGCGGCCAACGCCCATTACGCGCTGAGCTGGGACGTGAACGGCGTGCCATGGGGCCGCGTGGCCCTGGGACTCCCGGCGGAGGCTCTCACTCTCTAGATAAAGCCGATGCCGCACCGCATCGCGCTTCTGTTCGCCGCCGCTTTCCTCTTGGCGCAGCAATCGGCCATCAGCCCTGCGACGCCGCCCGGTCAGCGCATACCGCCCTATCTGGCCGTGCCGCCGGGCCTGCCGCCGCCCGGCCCGCAGCCGACATTTACGCCGCCCCCGGCCGTGCCGGGCCAGTTCGCGCCGGCGCCGATTCCCATCCCCGGCGCGATCAACGGCAACGGCATCACCGGCCCGGGCCTGCCGCCCGGCATCGC
>OFHJ01000121.1_pt1 | contig 32133 bp, 26 predicted proteins | sample 1522001 | NCBI WGS metagenome assembly OFHJ01 (sample SAMEA2464838, study PRJEB22497) | soil metagenome | biome: Grassland; feature: Farmland; material: Clay | place: Australia | collected 2013-02-01 | depth 1.2 m | reverse complement strand
ATAGCGCCGACGCCCGCCCGGAGTGCGTTCGTCTGGAATGAGCTTGCCTTCGCGCTCCCAGCGCCGCAGCGTTTGCGCCGCGACGCCCAGGAACTCGGCGGCTTCATGGATGCTGACCATCTTGCGTAACATGCTCAAAATATACATGAACGCGCAAGAATGCCCGATTATTCATTCAACTGCTCGAGCCCCTAGGGCCACAAGCCCCGAGCCGCACTAGATCAAGGCGAGGGACGCCGCGGGGCCTGTGCCTCTGTCACGTTTTGTCATAGCTGATGATCGTAGCCCGCGCTGGATGACATCATGTTCATCCGTGTATTATTCTCCGGTCGAGGCTCGGGGGGCCTTTGCATGCTGGAGATGAAGATGATGCGCCGCTACCTTTCGCTCCTCAGTCTTGCCGCCGCCCTCGCGCTCGGCGCCTGCGCACATGGCGTGACCACGATTTACGGCCAAGATCAGACCCCGCTCTACTCGCCTGGCCTCGTGCCCTATGCCACGGAATCCGGCACGCTCTACACCATCGTCCGCGGCAATCCATTCGGACCCGGCCCCGGCAACCCGGAGGCTATCGCCGCGAGCCTGCAGTCCCCCGGCTGGTACCCGCCCTTCCGCTTCGTCACCCGGCCGATGCCAGGCTTGCGGACCGACGCGCGGCTGGTCTTGATCTTCAACCCGGTGGATCGGACCTCCGGCGACGACGAAGCCTGTCGCACGCCGCAGCTCCAACGGATACGCCCCGGCGGCGGACCGGTGCGGTTACAGGCCGCCTTTTGCATCGGCAACCGCTATGTCTCCCACGTCGCGGTCATGGGTCCGCCGGCTTCGAGCCCACAGGACCCGGCCTTCCACGAAATGATGAACGAGACCCTGGCGTCGCTGCTGCCGCCAATCGGCAGCCAGGACATCGGCACCTACCTGCAGGGCGGCTTTCTCTCGCGATAGGCCGTGCGGCCGTCGGCGCGGCGTGCGGCCGGCGACGGCCGGTTTCGGCCGGATTCGCTAGATTTTACCGTTTCCGGCCTTCGCTTCTGCGGTAAGCCATTGACATATGAAACTTTGCCACTAGATTCCCCGTAGCAATCGACTTTCTTCGGCGCGAAAGGGCGCCCCTCTTATTACGCAAGAACACATGGGTTTTTCCAACCTCGGGCTGAGCCCGGAGGTTCTCAGGGCAGTCGCCGATGCGGGTTACACCGAACCGACGCCCATCCAGATCGAAGCCATCCCCCCAGTCCTGGCCGGCCGCGACGTTCTCGGAACGGCGCAGACCGGGACTGGCAAGACGGCGTCGTTCGCACTGCCGTTGATAGATATCCTGGCCTCCGGACGCGCTAAAGCACGAATGCCGCGCTCGCTCATCCTCGAGCCGACGCGCGAGCTCGCCGATCAGGTGGACAAGAGCTTCGAGCTCTATGGCGCCCATCATAAACTCTCGACTGCGCTCCTCATCGGCGGCGTCGCCTTTACCGAGCAGGAGCGCAAGCTCGACCGCGGCGTCGATGTTCTGATCGCGACGCCAGGCCGTCTCCTGGATCTCGTCGGCCGCGGCAAGATCCTGCTCACCGGGGTCCGCATCCTGATCATCGACGAAGCCGACCGGATGATGGACATGGGCTTCATGCCCGACGTACAACGCATCGTGAGCCAATTGCCTCGCGCCCGTCAGACGCTGTTTTTCTCCGCCACCATGTCGCCGGAGATGCGCAAGCTGGCCGACGCTTTTCTGTCCAATCCGAAGGAAATCGCCGTTTCGGCGCCGAGCGCGGCGGCGACCAACGTGCAGCAGGGCCTGATTCGGGTCTCCGGCTCTGACAAACGGCAGGCGTTGCGGCATCTGCTGGAAACCGAATCGGTCAAGAACGCGCTGATTTTCTGCAACCGCAAACGCGAGGTGGACAGTCTCGCCAAGTGGCTGGTCAAGCTCGGCTTCAGCGCCGCCGCCCTGCATGGCGACATGGCGCAATCGGCGCGCACCGAAGTTCTCGAACGCTTCAAGGCCGACGAGATCACCGTCCTCGTCGCTTCCGATGTCGCAGCGCGCGGCCTCGATGTCCGGGGTTTGAGCCACGTCTTCAACTTCGACGTGCCGCGCAATCCAGAAGACTATATCCACCGCATCGGACGCACCGGACGCGCCGGTATGAGTGGCCAAGCCTTGACCCTGGTCTCGCCCGAAGACGAATTCAACTTGGCCGCCATCAAGGCTTTGACCGGCAAGGAAATTCCGGTTCTCCAGCGCGAGGGCATCGCGGCGCCGGAGCCGGTCGCCGCCGAGGAGGCCGACAAGGCCGTACGCACGTCACGCCGCCGCGGCAAGGGCAGCGGGCGGAGCGCCCGGCGACCGCAGGAAAAAGCGGAGCACGCCGCCTCGGCAAGCGCGACGCAGCCGGAAACGGACGCGGTACAAGCGAAGGACGGAAAGTCGGATGGACCGCGAGCGACGGAGCAATCCTCGCAGCGAGCCGCCGAGCCCCGCGCCAAGAGCGCGGGCAAAAGCGGCCGGCGTTCCGCCGAGCGCGATCACGACTCGGGCCGGCCGGTTGTCGGCTTCGGCGATCACGTGCCGGCGTTCTTGATGCACAAGCCCTCCTTCCCGGGACGCTCCTAGCGCACGACGATTTGGGTCGCTTCGGCCCGAAATCACGTCCGCGCGGTGCTGCAATGCTTTAGCGCACGATTCCTGCGTTCGCCGAGACCCGCCGCCGCGTCTCGGTTGTGGCCGCGCGGCGGTGCCTTCGATTGACGCCGCCGACGGCGGCGGGCAGACTCCCGCGGCCTGTTTGCACAGACGCTCCGGAGCGCACGCCATGGCCTATCAGACCCTTACCTTCGCCATCGAGGAGCCTCTCGCCCGCCTGACGCTCAATCGCCCGGACCGGCTCAACAGTTTCAGCAACGCGATGCATGTCGAACTGCGCGACGTGCTGACCGAACTCGAGACGTCGACAACGGCGCGCTGCCTGCTCGTCACCGGCGCCGGCCGCGCCTTTTGCGCCGGCGCCGACCTCAGCCAACGCCAGCCGACCGACGGCGGCACGCGTCCCGATCTCGGCCGCTCGATCGAGGAGAATTACAATCCGCTGATCCGCCGCCTACGTGCCCTAGCCATCCCGACGATCGCCGCCGTCAACGGACTGGCCGCCGGCGCCGGCATGTCGCTCGCGCTGACCTGCGACATCGTCATCGCCGCCCGCTCCGCCTATTTCCTGCAGGCATTCTGCAATATCGGGCTCATTCCGGATGCCGGCTCGACCTATTTCCTGCCGCGCCTGATCGGCTCGGCCCGCGCTGCCGGCATGACGATGTTGGGCGAAAAGCTGCCGGCCGAAACCGCCGCCGCGTGGGGGCTGATCTGGAAATGTGTCGACGACGACCGGCTGATGATGGAGGCGGAAGCTCTGGCGAAACGGCTCGCGGCGGGACCGACCAAAACTCTCGCCCTGATCAAGGACACGCTCAATCGCTCGCTTTCGAACGACCTCGACGCCCAGCTCGCCGCCGAGCGCGACGCCCAGCGCGAGGCCGGCTTGAGCGACGACTTCGCCGAAGGCGTGCGCGCCTTTCTGGAAAAGCGGCCGGCCCGTTTCAGCGGCCGCTGAACGGCGCGGCCCAGCCCGCGTCGGCCCGCGAAAAATCCCAGCGATAGCGTATCTGATCGAGCTCCAGGGCACCGACACGGGTCTTTCCCGGTTCGGCCGCGACCCCGCCTTCCGCGGCATAGAAGCGCCGTGCCGGCAGATTTTGCGTCAACACCCAAAGCCAGGCGCCAGGCGTGCCGGACACCGCGATCTCCGCCAGCATCCGGCGCAGCAGGACGCGGCCAAGGCCGCGGCGCCAGCGCGCCGGATCGACGTAAAGCATGGTGATCTCGTCCTCGGCGCGGCTCGCGAAACCCACCAATTCGCCGCCAGCCTCGGCGACCGTCACCGAAACTCCGCGGTCGAAGGCACGCTGCCAGCGAATGGTGATACGGGCGAAATCCAGCCGATCGAGAACGGCGGCCTCGATAATGCCGCCGTAGGCCGCCCGCCAACTCGCGATCTCCACCCTGGCGACAGCCGGAATGTCGTCCGCCGACCACGCGCGCACCGGATGCGCGGCGGTCATGCGCGCGGGGTTGGCCAGGCTCGCCGCGGCAACCGCCGCCGGCTGGAATTTCGCCGCCGCGCCGGAACGGCTGCGGCAAACGCCTTCTCGGCCCACTCGAGAAATCTCTCGGGCTCGTCCAAGAGTTCGTCCGGAACCTCGAAATAAGGCAAGCCCACCTCCCGGCCGCTGGCGCGCTCATAGGTGATCTGGCTCATGCCGGCCGCTTCATAATCGGCGCGGCTCTCGTCGGTGACCTTGAAATAGAGCGTCTCGTCGACGATCAGGCCGAACATGCCGCGCGCGCCGAGCACGCCGACCGCACTGAATATGCGGCGAAAGCTGATCGGCCCGAGCGGCGCCAGAAGCTCGGCGAGATAAGTCCGGAATTCGTTCTCGGTCGGCACCGCCGCCGCCTCCGCCCGTTGCCGGAGCGATCGTGCTCCAAATCATGGAAACGGCACACGGATATGATTTTTTAGGTCGATTCGACCCGAAATCATCGTGCGCTAGTCGCGCTCGTCGAGCCAAGCCATCTGGATCGCCTCCAGAATCTTTTCGCTCGAGCGATTGGGATCGTCCTCGAACCCGTCCAGCGCCATGACCCATTTATGCAGATCGGTGAAGCGCAGGTTCGCGACGTCCATATCCGGATGCGCCTCGTCCAGAGCGATCGCGATCTCGCGCACGTCGGTCCAACGCAAGCCCATGATATCCTCCCGCTCGCGGTTCGATCCCAGCCCTATTTCTGCGGCATCATGTTGCGCGTCGCCGCCGGCAAGGTCACGGTGAGACCATCGAGTTCCTCGCTCATGATAATCTGGCAGCCGAGGCGCGAAGTATGGGTCAGGCCGAAGGCGAGATCGAGCATATCCTCTTCTTCCTCGGTCGGCTCGCTGAGGCGATCGAAGTCCTCCTCGTCGACAATCACGTGACAGGTCGAGCAGGCCAAGGAGCCCTCGCAGGCGCCCTCAAGATCGATATCGTTGCGATGCGCGATCTCGAGCACCGAAAGCCCGGTCGGCGCATCGACTTCCGTCCGCTTGCCATCGGGGGAAATGAACGTCATTTTAGGCATATAATCTTCCTCAAAATCCTCTCAAAGAAACTTGTCCGCGACGCGGTTATTGGTCGAAGCGATCGGCCAAGCGGTCGATATTGACGCCCCGCAGCGCATTTTGCATCCCCCGATCCATGCGCTGCCCGGCAAATTCCACGGTCGCCTTATCGAGCGCCTCGACGGCCGCGGCAATGGCATCGCGATCCTCGCCTTGCAGCGTGCGGCGAACGGCCGCGACCGCGGTTTCGATGTCGCCGCGCGCCGCCGCGCTCAAGAGATCGCCGTCCGATTTTAGCGCCGCATCGAGCGCGAACAGAACCCGCTCGGCCTCGACCTTCGCCTCCGTCAGCAGGCGGGCGGTCATGTCCTCGGCGGCATGCTCCATGCTTTGGCGCAGCATCTCGGTCATCTCGTCCTCGCTCAAGCCGTAGGACGGCTTGACCTCGACGGTCTGCCGCACGCCGGTGGTGGCCTCTTCGGCGGTGACGCTGAGGAGACCATCCGCATCGACCGCAAAGGTGACGCGGATGCGCGCCGCACCTGCGGTCATCGGCGGAATGTCGTGCAGCTCGAAGCGGGCGAGGCTGCGGTTCTGCGGCGCGAGTTCACGTTCGCCCTGGACCACATGGACCGCCATCGCGCTTTGGCCGTCGCGATAGGTGGTGAACTCCTGGGCGCGGGCGGCGGGGATCGGCGTGTTGCGCGGAATCACCTTCTCGACCAGCCCGCCCATGGTTTCGATGCCAAGCGAAAGCGGCACCACGTCAAGCAGCAGCGTATCGCCGCCCCGGGTCAAGGCCTCGGCCTGTAGCGCGGCGCCGAGGGCCACCACCTGGTCGGGATCGATATCGCCAAGCGGCGCGCGGCCGAACAGCTCGCCGACGCGCCGGCGCACCAGCGGCACCCGGGTCGCGCCGCCGACCAGCACCACGCCCTTGATCTCCTCGACGCCAAGGCCGGCATCGGCGAGCACCGTCGCCGCGGTCTTTGTCGTACGCTCGACAAAGGGCGCGATCAGCGCCTCGAAACCGGCGCGGTCGATACGGTGCTGGCTGGTCACGCCGCCCGCCACGATTTCCAATTCGCCCTCGGACTCCGTCGTCAGCCGCTCCTTCGCCTCGCGGGCGAGGGCCAAGAGCTGCTTGGTCTCGGCCACCGAAAGCGGCGGCGGATTGCCGGCTTCGCCGCGCTGGCTCAGAAAATGCTCGGCCAGGGCATGATCGAAATCATCGCCGCCAAGCGCCGCGTCGCCGCCGGTCGCGAGCACTTGAAACACGCCCTTTTCCAGGCGCAAGACCGACACGTCGAAGGTACCGCCGCCCAAATCATAGACCGCGTAAAGACCCTCGGCGCCGCGGTCGAGACCGTAGGCGAGCGCCGCCGCGGTCGGCTCGTTGACGAGACGCAAGACCTGAAGTCCCGCGAGCCGCGCGGCATCGCGAGTCGCCGTGCGCGCCGCATCGTCGAAGTAGGCCGGCACCGTCACCACCGCTTGCGTGACCGGACGCCCGAGCGCCGCTTCCGCGCGCGCCTTGAGGGCCCGCAGGATATCGGCCGAGATCTCGACCGGCGTCAACTTCCGCCCGCCGACCACGAGGCGCACCATGCGCTCCGCCTCGGCGGCCTCGACCTGGAACGGCAGCGTGCCGGCGACCGCCTTGAGATCGCCGATGCCGCGGCCCATGAGCCGTTTGATCGAAACCGCGACGCGCTCGGGCGCGGCCAAGAGCATGTCGCGCGCCGCCTGGCCGACCACCGGCTCGCCGGGCCCATAGGCGACCGCCGAAGGCAACAGCACCCGGCCGTCTGCGTCACGCAGCACCTCAGGCTTGCCGCCTTCGGAAATCGCGATCAGGGAATTGGTCGTGCCAAGGTCGATCCCGACCGCGAGCTCGCGCTTTTCGACATGTGGCAGCGGGGTCTGGCCTGGCTCGCTGATCTCCAATAATTGCACGGGATTAAGCTCCACTCTGACGACGCCGGCGCGTCGCCTCCTCGACGAATTTCCGCATATAGCGAAACCGCAAAGCGAGCCCGGCGGCCGCGTCGAGATCGGCACCGGCGAAAGCGCCGGATAGCGCAGTCTCGATCTCGCCGATTATCGCTTCCGTCTTGGCCACCAGCGCCGCGACGGCGGCGGCATCTTCCGCTTCCGCCAGTTCCTCGCGGAGCGCCATCGCTTCGAGCAGAAGTTCCGGGTCGGCAACCGTTTCCGCCTCGCCGCCGGCAACCGGCCGGCCGCTGAGTTGCAACAGATATTCGGCGCGCAGGAGCGGGTCCGCAAGGACGCCGAAGGCTTGGTTCAACACCGTCGCGTGCTGCACCGAATGGAGCCGCTCCGTGGCCGACTTGCCGGCGAAGCGATCGGGATGGAACTGACGCTGCAAGGCGAAATAGCGCCGCTCCACCTCTGCGCGCGGGAGATCGAAGGCAGGCGCCAGATCGAGCCGGCGGAAATGGTCGATCTCTGCCGGCGGCTGCAGGGCGCGACAGGTGGCGCAAAACGCAGCTCCGCTCGCGACCGGCCCGCGGCAAGACCAGCAGGCCTGCGGCAGTGGACGCGCGACGCCCTTGGCCTCAAGGCTCGTGCCGCTCTCCACCATCACCGCACTCCACTCATCTCGTCTCGGTCCTTGCTTCAGACACTGTCTTCGACCGATCTCTCAACATTTTCCGCCGCCCCAGCCGATGGCCGGAAAAACCAGGGGGGCCAGATCGCCGGCCCCCCTGATCGAACCCGATGTCCGGCAACCGCCGCGTCACTGCGAGACCGCCTCCGGCCACGCGCTAGACGTGGAACGATTCGCCGCAGCCGCAACGGCCCTTTTCATTCGGGTTGCTGAACACGAAACCCTGCTTCAGCTTGTCTTCCTGCCAATCCATCGTGGTGCCGAGCACGAACATCACGGCCTTGGCGTCGATCAGGATGGTGATGCCCTTATCCTCCACCACCTCGTCGTACTTGCCCTTCTCGTCGGCGTATTCGAGGGTATAGGAAAGACCGGAGCATCCCGCCGAGCGCACGCCGATGCGAACCCCGTAGGCCGGCTTTTCGCGCTTGGCCAAAAGCGCCTTCACGCGCTCCGCCGCCGCGTCGGTCAAGGTCATGGCTGGTGCTGGCATGGTCTCTTCGCTCCTCCGATCACCTGTCTAGGCCGGCGCCTTACGCCACTTGCGACTCGTCGCTGTCACCCTCCGCCGCCGGCGCGTGCTTCGCCCGGTAATCGGCGATCGCCGCCTTGATCGCATCCTCGGCCAGAACCGAGCAATGGATCTTCACCGGCGGCAACGCCAGATGCTGGGCGATCTCGGTATTGCGGATGGCGCCGGCTTCGTCCAGCGTCTTGCCCTTGACCCATTCGGTCACCAGGCTCGACGAGGCGATGGCCGAACCGCAGCCGAAGGTCTTGAACTTGGCGTCCTCGATGAGGCCGTCGGCGCCGACCTTGATCTGCAGCTTCATCACGTCGCCGCAAGCCGGCGCGCCGACGAGGCCGGTGCCCACGTCCGCATCGCCCTTGTCCAGCGAGCCAACATTGCGGGGGTTTTCGTAATGATCGATCAGCTTCTCGCTATAGGCCATGTCGCATCCTCCGTTCCGTCAGGTTTCGCTTGCGGCGACCGCTTTCAGTGCGCCGCCCATTCGATCGATTTGATGTCAATGCCTTCCTGCGCCATTTCCCAGAGCGGGCTCAGCGCGCGCAACTTTCCGACGCGGGCCTTGAGCACCTCGATCGCGTAGTCGATCTCCGCCTCCGTGGTGAAGCGGCCAATGCCGAAGCGGATCGAGGTATGGGCGAGCTCTTCCTCGACGCCCAAGGCGCGCAGCACGTAGGACGGCTCGAGCGAGGCGGACGTGCAGGCCGAGCCCGAGGAAACCGCGAGTTCCTTGATCCCCATCAACAGGCTCTCGCCCTCGACATAGGCGAAGCTGAGGTTGAGATTGCCGTGATAGCGCTGCTCGGGGTCGCCATTGAGAAAGACTTCGGGAATGGCCTCGGTAATGCCCGTATAAAGCCGCTCGGACAGGGTCCGGATGCGCTCGTTGTCGGCGCCCATGTCGGTTTCGCAAATGGCGCAGGCGGCGCCCAGCCCGACGCAGAGCGGCGCAGGCAAGGTGCCTGAGCGGAAGCCCCGCTCCTGCCCGCCGCCGGAAAACAGCGGCTCGATGCGAACGCGCGGCCGGCGGCGCACGAACAGCGCGCCAATCCCCTTCGGGCCGTAGATCTTGTGGCCGGAGATGCTCATCAGGTCGATGTTCATGGCCTCAACGTCGAGCGGGATCTTACCCACCGCCTGGGCCGCGTCGGTGTGGAAGAAAACCTTCTTCTCGCGGCAGATGCGGCCGATCTCGGCGAGCGGCTGGACGACCCCGATCTCGTTGTTCACCGCCATGATCGAGACCAGAACGGTCTTGTCGGTGATCGCCGCACGCAGCTCGTCGAGGTCCACAAGACCGTTCTTCTGCACCGGCAGGTAGGTGACGTCGAAGCCTTCCTGCTGCAAGTGCCGGCAGCTATCGAGCACGCATTTGTGCTCGGTGACGGTGGTGACGACGTGATTCTTGCGATCCTTGTAGAAGCGTGCGACGCCCTTGACGGCGAGATTGTTGCTCTCGGTCGCGCCGGAGGTGAAGATTACCGCCTTCGGATCGGCATTGATGATATGGGCGACCTCGGCACGCGCCTTTTCCACCGCCTCTTCCGCTTCCCAGCCAAAACTATGACTGCGGGAATGGGGATTGCCGTATTGCTCGGTGAAAAACGGCATCATCGCGTCGAGGACCCGCTTGTCCATCGGCGTCGTCGCCTGATAGTCCAGATAGATCGGGAGCTTGATATTCCTGACCTCGGTCATCACGCTGTTCTCCTCAATCACGCTGCCGGTTCGCGCGCCACGGGCGCATTGCCGGCGCGGCGCCGAACCTCGATCCACACGGTCATCAATCGATCGATTTCCGCCGCCGCCGTGCCGAGGCCGAGGCTGACGCGGATCGCCGCGCCCGACACGTCCGCGGCCGCCCCCATGGCGCGCAGCACATGCGAGGGCGAAACCTTGCCCGACGAACACGCCGCGCCGGCACTGACCGCGACGCCGGCGAGATCGAATGCGATCACTTGGGTCTCGCTCTTCACGCCGGGCATGGCGAAACAACTGGTATTGGCAAGCCGCGCCGCGCCGCGGCCGAAAATCGGTAAATCCGGCTGCGCGGCGAGAAGCCGCGCCTCAAGATCGTCGCGCAGCGCCGCCACGCGGCCCCAGACGTCGACCTCGGTCCGGGCCGCCTCGGCGGCGGCGCCGAACCCCGCGATGCCGGCGAGATTTTCCGTGCCGGCGCGCAAGCCGCGCTCCTGGTCGCCGCCAAGGCGGCTCGATACGAGGCCAAGTCCGTCGCGCACGATCAACGCGCCGACGCCCTGCGGCCCGCCGATCTTATGGGCACTGAGCGACATCAGATCGACGCCGAGAGCGGCGAAATCGATCGCCGTCTTGCCCGCAGCCTGAACCGCGTCGCAATGAACGAGCGCGCCCCGCGCATGGGCCAATCTCACGACCTCCGCCACCGGCTGGATCACGCCGGTCTCGTTGTTGGCCAGCATCACGGAAGCCAGCGCGGCCTGCGGCGGCACCGCTTCGAGCAGGTCCTCGAGCGCGGTCAGATCGACGATACCGTCGGGCGAAACCGGTATACGCGCCTCATGCGGCTGCGCCAGGATCGAGTCGTGCTCGATCGCGCTGACGATCCGGCGCCGGCCGGGAAAGCCGCCGAGCGCCATTGCATTGGCTTCGGTGCCGCCGGAGGTGAAAATCACCTCCTCGGGCCGCGCGCCGGCCAGCGCCGCGACCGCGTGCCGCGACTGATCGATGGCGCGCCGCGCCAAGCGGCCGAGCCGATGCACGGACGAGGGATTGCCGCCGATTCGCATCGCGTCCAATGCCGCCGCCGCCGCCGTCTCGCGGATCGGCGCGGTCGCGTTGTAATCGAGGTAGGCGGTGGTCGCGGTCATGCTGCGTGGGTCCGGCTTTCGAAGCTTCCGCTCACGCCGGAAGCGATGTTTGGCGCTCGGCCAAATTGTCCGCGACCGCGGGCGCGACCGGCGCTCCTTCCGCGCTCGGGACCCGACGCGCGATCACGTCGCCCAGAGTCACGGAGCTGAGATAGAGTTGAATCTGGTTGCCGAGCTCTTCCCAGAGATCGTGCGTCAAGCACCGCGCCGAAGCGCCGTTGCAGGCACGCGCGCTGCCCGGCTTGCAGCCGGTGGCGCGGATCGGTTCATCTACGGCGAGAACGATATCGGCGATTGGCGTCTCGGTCGGCGCGCGGCCGAGCGTATAACCGCCGCCCGGACCGCGGCTGCTCTGCACCAAGCCGAAGCGGCGCAGCTTGCCGAACAATTGCTCAAGGTAGGACAGGGAAATTGCTTGCCGATCGGCAATTTCCGCGAGCGTCACCGGTCGGCCGCTGCTGTGGGTCGCGAGATCCGCCATCGCCGTGACGGCATAACGTCCGCGTGTGGAGAGCTTCACGGTTCCGCTCCTCCGGTTAACCGATGCCTTCGCGGCGAATCGGGGTCTGGACGGCCGGATTGCCGAAGCCCAGGTCGGCCGGCGGCTGGGCGCTCCGCGCCTCCGCCAATTCCTGCTCGAGCTCGCCGACCCGCGCCGTCACCCGGCGCAATTCCAGCGCCAGGCCATCCAGCGCCCGCGCCACCGGATCGCTGATCTCGCCGCTCAGGCCATAGGGCATGAAATCGCCAGCGGCATTGGCTGCGGGACGGCCCGCCGCCTTTGCCGGAATACCAACCACGGTGACGCCTTCCGGCACATCGCGCACGACCACCGCGTTGGCACCGACGCGGGCGCAGCGCGCGACCGTGATCGGGCCCAAAATCTGGGCGCCGGAGCCGACGATGACGTCGTTCGCCAAGGTCGGATGGCGTTTCGTGTTCACTTGGGCGCCGGAATTCACCGCCGGCAAGGTCCCGCCCAGCGTGACGCCGTGATAAAGGGTCACGTTGTCGCCGATCTCGGCGGTCTCGCCGATGACGACGCCCATGCCGTGATCGATGAACAACCAACGGCCGATCATGGCGCCGGGATGGATTTCGATGCCGGTGAGAAAGCGGCCGATCTGCGACAGCCACCGCGCGAGGGTGCGAAAGCCACGCGCACGCAGGCCATGGGCCAGGCGGTAGATGGCAAGCGCGTGGACGCTGGGATAGCAAAGCGCCACCTCGAAACGCGAGCGTGCCGCGGGATCGCGCTCCATGACGGCATCGATATCTTCATTAAGGCGCTTGAACATCTCTGTTTCCAAGATGCTATACTCGGCATTCTGAACAGCGCCGCGGCGTCAAGCCCGCGACCGTTGTTGCTTTGAAAGATAGATTGTTGACTGGAATAGTCAAGAATTTATCCGTGGCCCAACAGTCAACCTTGGGGAGCGTTACGCGTGATATATTCAACCAAGGCGCGCCTATCGCCTCCCGCCCGGCCCGGGACCACGTGGTCCCGGTGCTCCGCGTGACTCTGCTGAACCCGCTCCGCCATGCCTGATGTGATTTTCACCGGACCGGAGGGTCGGCTGGAAGGCCGCTACCAGCACGGTAAAGGCCCCAATCCGCCGATCGCCCTCATTCTTCATCCCAACCCGCAATATGGCGGGACGATGAACAACAAGGTCGTCTACAATCTGTTCCACGCCTTCGCGCACCAAAACTTTTCCGTGCTGCGCTTCAATTTTCGCGGCGTCGGCCGCAGCCAGGGCAGTTTCGACAACGGCCAGGGCGAGCTCTCCGATGCCGCCGCGGCGATGGATTGGATGCAAACCTACAATCCGAACACCACCGCCTGCTGGATCGCGGGATTTTCATTCGGCGCCTGGATCGCCATGCAGTTGCTCATGCGCCGGCCGGAAATTTCCGGCTTCATCGCCGTGGCGCCGCCGGCCAACGTCTACGACTTCTCGTTCCTCGCCCCCTGCCCTGCCTCGGGACTGATCCTGCAGGGCACCGAGGACGAAGTCGTGCCGGAACCCGAGGTCGCCAAGCTCGTGACCCGGCTCGCGAAGCAGCGCGACATCCAGATCGAGTACAAGACGATTCCCGGCGCCGGGCATTTCTTCACCGACGAACTCGATCGCCTGACCGCCCTCGTCGACAAATATATCCGCCAGTCGATGCAAAGCGCGACCGCCAAGGACTGAGCCGAGGACCGTGGCTGCGACGCGGCGGAGCCGGCTCAGGTCGGGGGGCGCGCGACACGGCCGCCCGGCATCGGTCGCGGCACCCCGGTCGTCGTCGGCAAGCTGAGCGGCAGGCCCTCAAGCGCCCGCACAGCGAAAAAAGAAAAGCCCTCGCCCTCAAGCGCGTCACCGTGCCACCCAGCGCCCTCCACCGCCATAACCGGCGCTGGCAAATGGCGCTTCAGGGCCGCCATCACCGCCAGATTGTGCCGCCCGCCACCGGAAATCAGGACACTCTTCGGCGCGCTTGGGAGATGCGCGAACCCGGCCTTGACCGCACGGGCGGTGAATTCGCTGAGGGTCGCGGCGCCATCGGCCGGCGCGAGCCCGACGACCGGGGCCAAGGTGAAATCGCCGCGGTCGAGGGACTTCGGCGGCGTCGCGGCGAAATAGCCATGGCCGAGCATCGCCGCGAGTACGGCCTCGTCCGCCTGGCCCGCCGCCGCGAGCCGGCCGCCCTCGTCCATCCGCCGCCCCATGGTGCTGAGCAGCCAATCGTCGAGCAGCGCGTTGCCCGGCCCGGTATCGAAGGCGAGCAGCGCACCGTCTTCCCCGATCCAGGTGAGGTTGGCGATACCGCCGATATTAAGAACCGCGAGCGGCCGCGGCAGTTCAGCGGCGAGCGCCGCGTGATAAAGCGGCACCAGGGGCGCGCCCTGGCCGCCGGCCGCGACGTCGGCGCTGCGGAAATCATAGACCACGGGAACGCCGGCGAGCCGGGCGAGAAGCGCGCCGTCGCCGATCTGCCAAGTGCGGCCCTCTGCCGGCCGGTGCCAAATGGTATGGCCGTGAAAGCCGACCACCGCAAGATCGCGGGCCGCCATTCCAGCCAGGTTCAAAAGCCGCCGCGAGGCCAAGGCATGAAATTCGGTCATCCGCTTTTCCAGGGCCCGCATGTCGCCGCGGCCCTCGAGCGCCGCGCGCAGCCCCTCACGCAGACGCCTGGGATAGGGCAGCGTTAGCCAGGGACCGTGACGGCCGACGGTGCGTCCGTCGGTCAGGATAAGCGCGGCATCGACCCCATCCAGCGAGGTTCCGCTCATCAAGCCCAAAGCCCAACGGTGCATGCGCCTTCCCCTTTCCGCCCCGTGGCGAGTGTGCTACACCAGCCCACCAATCAAAATCATACACTTTCAGCGATGTTTGAGCCCCGCTCCGAATTCCTACGCACTTTTGTCGCGCGCGGCTTTCTCCACCAGTGCACCGACCTCGAGGCCCTCGACGCGCTGGCGGAACAGGGGCCGATCACCGCCTATATCGGCTTCGACTGCACGGCATCGAGCCTCCACGTCGGCAATCTGGTGTCGATCATGGCGCTTCGGCGTTTGCAGAAGACCGGCCATCGGCCGATCGTGCTGCTCGGCGGCGGCACCACCAAGGTCGGCGACCCGTCGGGCAAAGACGCGCAGCGAAAGCTGCTTTCGGACGCGGAGATCGCCGCCAACATGGCCGGCATCGGCCGCGTCTTCGAGCGCTTTCTCCGCTTCGGCCCAGGCGCGGGCGACGCCACGATCGTCAACAACGCCGATTGGCTCGACCAACTTCACTATATTTCGTTTCTGCGCGATTACGGCCGGCATTTTTCGGTCAACCGCATGCTTTCCTTCGACAGCGTCAAGCTGCGCCTGGACCGCGAGCAACCGCTCTCGTTCCTCGAATTCAACTACATGATCCTGCAAGCCTACGATTTCCTCGAGCTCAGCCGGCGCACGGGCTGCGCGTTGCAGCTTGGCGGCTCCGACCAGTGGGGCAATATCGTCAACGGGGTCGATCTCGGCCGACGCGTCGACGACCGCCAGCTTTTCGGCCTCACCACGCCGCTGATCACTACCGCCTCCGGCGCCAAGATGGGCAAGACGGAGAAAGGCGCGGTTTGGCTCGATGAGAGCCGCGTCTCGCCCTACGACTACTGGCAGTTCTGGCGCAACACCGAAGATGCCGACATCGGTCGCTTCCTGCGGCTTTTCACCGATCTGCCGCTCGACGAGATCCGCCGTCTCGAAGCGCTCGAGGGCGCCGAGATCAACGACGCGAAGAAGATTCTCGCCAATGCGGCAACCACGCTCTGCCATAGCGCGGAGAACGCGGCGGCGGCGGCGGCAACCGCGCAGCGCACCTTCGAGGAAGGCGGGGCCGGCGACGCCCTGCCGGCGATCGCGCCGGACCGCGCCAGGCTCGCCGCCGGCATCGCGCTGTTCGAGTTGATTGTCGAGGCGGGCCTCGCGCCGAGCAACGGCGCCGCGCGCCGGCTGATCCGAGGCGGCGGCGTCCGCGTCAACGACCAGCCCGAAAGCGACGAGACCTATGCCGTGACCCTCAATGACCTCGGCCCGGAAGGCGCGATCAAGCTTTCCGCCGGCAAGAAGCATCACGCGCTCGTCCGCCCAGCCTGAATGGCGCGCGCCGGCGCCGGCGGTCGGGATCCGGCCGGAAGCCACGGGCGGGCGATCCGCTCCAGTCGCCTGACTTGCCGCATCGCTTCGGCCGCGGGAATGTTAGCGAAGCCGAGAATGAGGCCCGGCCCGCGATCGGCGTCGATCAGCCAAGGCGAGAACGGCGTCGGGCCAAGGCCGGCGGCGGCCGCCCTCCGCGCAATCTCGCGATCGTCCGCGCCGCGCGGCAGATGAACAATCAGGTGCATGCCGCTCTCTTCCAGACTGACCGCGACGCGATCACCGAAGACGCGCTCGAGCGCCGCCGTCAAGGCCGCGCGGCGCGAGGCATAGAGCGTGCGCATCTTCCGGATATGGCGGCCGAAGTAGCCGCGCGCGATGAATTTCGCGACCGCCGCCTGCGCGGCCGGGGAATGGCTCGGCGCGAGCAAGGCCACGACACGCTGAAAGTGCGGCACCAGCGCCGGCGGCACGACTGCATAACCGAGCCGGAGGCTTGGCATTAGCACCTTCGCGAAAGTGCCGACATAGATCACCCGGTCCCGCCGATCGAGACTTTTCAGCGCCGGCACCGGCCGGCCGCCGAAGCGGAATTCGCCGTAATAGTCGTCCTCGATAATCCAGCTTTCGGCGCCCGCCGCCCAGTCCAGAAGCGCGATGCGTCGGGTCAGCGACAGCGGCATGCCGAGCGGCGATTGGTGTGAGGGCGTAGCCACGGCGAAACGCGCGTCCGGGCACAAAGCGATGCCGCGCGCGACCACCATCCCCTCCTCGTCCACTGGCACCGGAACGATGCGGGCGCCCGCGAGGCGTAAGCCATCCCGTGCCTTCGGATAACCTGGATCTTCGAGCCACACGGCGTCGCCCGGCCGCATCAGCGCCCGCGCGACGACGTCGAGCGCGCCGGTAAAGCCCGAGGTGACGAAGATCTGATCCGGCGCCGCCGCGATGCCACGTGCAACCGAGAGATAGCGGGCGATCTCCAGGCGCAAGAGCGCATGACCGGCGGGGGGCTGATAAAGCATGCTTTCGGCGGTCACGGCGCGCGCGGCCCGCGCCATCAGCCGCGACCAGAGTGCGCGCGGGAAAGCATCGAGCGCCGGCACGCCGGCCTGGAAGGGCACCGGGCGCGGGCCGAAGGGGGACGACTGGGCCGCATCGCCCGCGGCATCGCCCGACGCCGTCGCGGCCGCGCCATTCCGCGCTCGGCCGAGGTCAAAGGCGCCCGCGTTCGGGCACCGCCGCGCCCGCGGCCCGAGCGCCTGGGCGAGCTCCGGGTTCACTGCGGTGCCGGCCTGGCCGCGGCTGACGATATAGCCCTCGCCCGCGAGCCAGTCGTAGGCCGCCTTGACCGTGCCGCGCGCGACCCCGATTTCGCCCGCGAGACCGGCCCAGGACGGCAGACGGGCACCGGGCGGCAGATGGCCGGCCAGAATCGCCGCCCGGACGCGCTCGTAGATCTGGCGGTAGATCGGCGCCACCGCGTCCGGATCGATCGCCAGGCGGAGCGCCGCCGGGATGGCATCGCGCGTTGCCATGGTATAGGCATTATTCCAAATCTTGGGACTTTATACTATCCCATAGGTCGACCATCCTCGACCCGACGCCGGCGTCGCGCTCCGCGCCGGCCCTTCGTCACCGTGGAGATCAGTATGGAAAGTCGATTGAACCTCTATGAAGTCGCGCCCGACGGCTATCGCGCGATGTCCGGTTTGCAGCAATACGTGAACCGCAGCGGCCTGGATCCGCGCCTTCTCGAGTTGACGAAGCTGCGCGCCTCGCAAATAAACGGCTGCGCCTATTGCATCGCGCTGCATGTCCGCGAGGCGCGGACCTTAGGCGAGACGGACGAGCGCATGCACCTGCTGAGCGCCTGGCACGAGGCGCCGATCTTCACGCCACGAGAAAAGGCGGCGCTGGCCTGGACCGAGGCCCTGACTCGCGTCGCGGAGACGCAAGTGCCAAACGACGTCTACGAACGCGCGCGGCATCACTTCAGCGACAAGGAGCTGGCCGATCTGTCCTTCGCAGTGGTCGCAATCAACAGCTGGAACCGGCTCAGCGTCGCCTTCCGCCGGCTGCCCGACACCGAGGCCCCGCGGATCGCGTGAAAGCCGCGACGGCGAGGGGGCCGCGATCGGAAGCCGGTGCCGTTCGCCGCCGCGCGGCGTCGCGTCACGTCGCGCTGGAATCAGGGATTAAAACTCTCTGGCGGCGCGTTGCCGGGCCCGATGCCCGGCGGCGGCAACGCCACCGTGGCGCCGGGCTCGGCGCCGCCCTCGAAGATCTGCCGCAGAAATCCGGGAGCCAAAGCCGAGAGCGGATTGACCGAGACCTGCGGATTCGAGAGCGGCCCGCTGACGCTATAGGCGAAGCCAATAATGCCGCCGCCCTTGCCGCCGACCAGAAGATCGCCGATCACCGGGATGTGACCGACCATGCTGTTGATCGTATAGGCCGGAATGATGCTGCCCCTGAGCTTCAATGTCGCATTGTCGAGGCCGACGTCGCCGCTCGCGGTAATGCCGATGGCATCGCCCCAGGCGCGGGCCTCGCCGATTTTCATCTCGGCGCCCTCCACATGCAGCGGAATCACCGCGCCGGCGAAGGCGATACCCTGGCCGCTCAGGAGGGCGGTGATGCCTCCGAGCGAGGCCACGCTCAAGATGCGCGCCAAAACCGGCGCGTGTTGGATGCGGAAATCGGCGAGCCGCACCTCGCCATCGAGCGGCGACCCGAGCTTGGAATCGTCGTAGGTCGCGGTCAAGTCAAGCCGGCCGCCGACCACGTTCGGCGACAGGCCGAGGCCGCTGATCACGGCGCCGGCGTCGCCGGAGGTCACGGTGAGGAGGCGCTTGTCGGCCTTGCGCGCAATGGCCATGCGAAAGAGCTTCGCGTCGGCAAAGTTGCCCACGACGTCGAGCGTTCGCCACTGGCCGTCGCGCCGCGACCCGTTCGCCACGAGATTGGACAGGGTCTCGCCATGGCCGAGCACTAGGTGATTGAGACGGGCCGAGAAGTCGAGCGGCGGTGCCCCGGCCTCGGGCTTGAAGAGATCGCTGAGATAAGGCGCGAAATCGAAGCTCTCGCCGTTCGCCGCCACCCGATAGCCGCCGCCAGGCAGGCTGGTGACGGTGGCGCTATAGTCATTGTCACCGTAGCGAACGTCCGCGAGATCAAGGCGCTGCAGCGTGCCCTTGTCGATCGTTGCCCGGCCTTGCGCCGAGAAATTCGTCGCGCTGAAGGCGAAGCGATCGACCTTCAGCGGCCCCGCCGACGGTACGGTCAGCAGGACGCGCAAGCTCGCGGCCTCGCCAGCGGGCTTCTGCCAATGCAGCGCCGGCAGCGAGACCACCGCCTGATCGAGGCCGAAGCGACCCTCGATCTCGGAGCTGTTCTTTCGCGAACGGTAGATGACGATCGTCGAATCCACCGCCCCCTGCACGTAGGGCACGGTATCGAAAAACAGCGTCTTCCGCGCCTTGTCGCCGAAGACCCCGGTCAGCACGTAGCGGCTCTCGTAACGGCGCTTGTCGGAGAACTCCCGCTGCCACGTCAGGGTCACCGGTACGCCGTCGAGCGCCGCCGTGCCATTCACCTCAAGCCGTTCGTTGTCGACTTTCAAAAACAGGTGGCCGTCGTCCAGCCGATATCGATCGAGAATCTTCGGCAGGGTGAAATGCTGCAGATTGGCGGCGGCAATGATCTTGAGATCGGCGATCGGAAGATGCTTCTTGACCGGAAAGTTGAAGCGCACGCGAACCGCCGTCGTTCCATCCACCTTGTCCGCCGGAACCTTCAGCTTGCTCGCGAAGCCAAGCGGCGGGTGATCGAGCAATTCGAGCGCGGCGCGCGCCGGACCGCGCACGACGAACTCGGTCACCGCCTGGGTATCCTTGATGTTGATCCCGGAGAGGTGCATGCGCCCCTCGCTCACGGAAAGCGGGCCCACCCGGCCGCGATCCAAGATGACGTCGAAGGTTGTGGCGTCGAGGTGCGCCGAGCCGACGCAGCCGGTAAGCGGTGGCAGCGGATGGAGATATTGCGCAGTGGCGTTGCTGAAGCGGAAGGAGAGATCGACCGCGCTTGCCGGAATCGTCGTCGGATCCGCCATTGCGCCGGGCGCGAGATCGACCCGGAAGACGCCATCGGTGGCGTCGCCGGCCAATAAATTTTCCGTCATCCATTTGCGCACGTCGGATGCGAGGCCGAGCGGCCAAAGGCGTGGCAGGTCGGCCAGAGCGATAACGCCGAAGCCGCCTGTCAGCGCGATGCCGATTCCGGCGTCGGCGAAGGTCAGATCGCCCGCGGCGGATATCCCCGTCGCGCCCTCGACATCGAGCTTGGCCTTGGCAATGTGCAAGCGGCTGAAATCGGCGGCGACGCTGCCGGCGACGTGCACGTCCGTGACCTTGACCGGCGGCTTGGCGACGCCCGGCCAGGACAACGTGCCTGCATTCGACCGCAATGAGAATTGCGCCGCCGAGGGCTTGCCGTCGCGGTCGACGCTGAATTCGAGATCGCCGGACAGAGGCACGTCAACCTCGGCCAGATCGGCGAGCCGGGGCGACAGCGGCGCCAGCGCCGCAACCGGCAAATCCGCGACCGTCGCCCGGACGTCGGCGCGGCCGGCGGACGGCCGGTACTGCGCCACCGCCGCGAGGTGCACCTGATCCGACCCTAGGACGACGACAACCGACAATCTGCCGAGAAGGCCCTCGTTCGCGAGGCGGCTCAAGACGAGATTCACCCGAGACGCCTTCCACGTCATCCCGAGCGTCCGATCCTCCAGCGTCAGCTTGGCGCCAGCGATACCGGCGCGCTTCAGGTAACGAGCGATGCCGGTCGGCTTCTCGGCGCTGAATTCAGAGACCAGAAGGGCGATGAATTCGCCGATGTTGGATTTCTGCGAAGCCGACGCCGCCAGGTCGAGGCCGAGATCGACATGGCCGTCCTTGTGGCGGATCAGATTGATCTCGCCGCCTCTTACCTCCAGGCGCCGGGGTGCGAAGACGCCGCGCCAGAGCGCCCAGCCGCTCGGCTGCAGATCGATCTCCGGCACCTTGAGCGCGACCGCACCGCCTTTGCGTCTCACTTCGACGCCACGCGCACGAAGATCGAGCGGATTCTGCCATCCGCCCCAAACCAGCTCGACGCTCTGAACTTTGGCGTCGAGGCCCGAATCCGCCGGCACCAGGGCCTGGGCCAAGGGGTGGATCAGAAAGGTCACCGGGATCGGGCCGTGCGCCAGCCGGAGGCCGAACGCGACCACAAGGACGGCCGCGCCGGCGAGGGTCGCCGCCGCAACGCGCAGCCAGAACTTGCCGATCCGTATGATCACGTCACTCCCAAGGCCGGACTTGACCGGCCGCCGCCGAATCCGCACTGTGCCAAAAACTAAGGGGTTTCGGAATGGCAGATTTGGCTCTTTTTGCCGGCTTCGAGGCCCTGCCCCGGCCTTTCGACCCGGTGGCGGCGGCAACAGGCCGTGAGCATTTCATGGCCGCCGCGGAAGGCGCGGCGCTTTCCCGCTTTGCCCGCCGCGTGGCGGCCGCACCAAAAGGCCGCGCGCTGCTCGATGCGCTCTTTGGCAACAGCCCCTATCTCGGCCAGATCCTGCTCAAGGAAATCGCCTTTTTCCGCGAGATGACCCGGCTCGGACCCGAGGCCGCGCTTGCGCACCTGATCGCTGATCTCGATCCGCCGCCGAGACCGGGCGAAACGGCAGCCTTGATGACGCTACTCCGGATCGCCAAGCAGCGGCTGGCCCTTCTCGTCGCCATCATGGACATTGGCGGCGCCTGGCCACTCGCCAAGGTCACCGGCGCCTTGAGCGAATTCGCCGAGGCGGCGCTCGGCGCCACGCTCCGCCATCTCCTTCGCCAAGGCGAAAGCGCCGGCGAGATCGCCGTCGCCGACGCCGCACGTCCCGACACCCATTGCGGCTTCACCGTTCTCGGCATGGGCAAGCTCGGTGCCCGCGAGCTCAACTACTCGAGCGATATCGACATCATCTTTCTTTACGACCCGGAACGCCTCGGCTACCGCGGCGGCCGCAGCGTCAGCGATTATGCCGTTCGGCTCGCCAAGGACATCGTCCACGTGCTACAGACGCCGACCGCCGACGGCTACGTCTTCCGCACCGATCTTCGCCTTCGTCCTGACCCCGGCGCGACGCCCGCCGCGATCTCGATGGCGGCCGCCGAGCGCTATTACGAGAGCCTGGGACAGACGTGGGAACGTGCGGCGATGATCAAGGCGCGCCCCGTCGCCGGCGATATCGCGCTCGGCAAGACCTTCCTTGAGAGGATCAAGCCCTTCGTCTGGCGGCGCAACCTCGACTTTGCCGCGATCGAGGACGTCCATGCCATCAAGCGCCAGATCCACGACACCAAGGGCCACCGGCATATCGCCATCGCCGGGCACGACATCAAAGTCGGCCGCGGCGGTATCCGCGAGATCGAGTTCTTCATCCAGACCCAGCAGCTGATTATCGGCGGCCGCGAGGCGCGGCTGCGGCAAAGCGACACCTGCGGTGCGCTTCGCGCCTTCGCCGAGGCGGGACGACTGTCGCTCCCGGTGGTGCGGAAAATGATAGCGGCCTACGACTTCCTGCGCCGGCTCGAGCACCGGCTGCAGATGATCGCGGACGAACAGACGCATCGCATACCGGCGGACGAGACCGGAATCGACCACGTCGCGATCTTCATGGGCTACGCCAAGCCAGATGCGTTCCGCCGTCAACTGACGGCGGTGCTGACGGGCGTACAGAAGCATTACGACGCGCTGTTCGAGCCGAGCACGCCGGCCGTCCCCGAATCGCGTCTCGTCTTCGGCGACCTCGACAGCGACCCGGCCACGATCGCGGCGCTCGGCCGACTTGGTTTCGCCGCGCCCGAACAGGTCGCGGGCCGGGTCCGGGTCTGGCACCATGGGCTTTATCGCGCGAGCCGCTCGGAACGCGCCCGAAAGCTCCTGATCGGCCTGACGCCGAATCTTCTGGCCGCGCTCGGCAAAACCGCCAACCCAGATTTCGCCTTCGCGAAGCTCGACGAATTTCTCGGCAAGCTGCCAGCCGGCGTGCAGCTTTTCGCGCTGTTCCAGGCCAATCCGAAGCTGCTCGATCTCGCCGCCGAGATCATGGGCTCGGCGCCTGGCCTGGCCGAGCGGCTGACGCGCGATCCGAGCCTCTTCGACCAGGTTCTGGAGACCGACTTCTATCGGCAGCTGCCTGGACTTCAGCGGCTCAAGGCGCTGCTGTCGAACGAACTCGCCGAGGCGGCGACCTTCGAGGACGTCCTCGATATCGCGCGGCGCTTCGTCAACCGGCTGAAGTTCCGCGTCGGCGTCCAGATGCTGCAGGCGGTGATCAGCCCGCTGGCCGCTGGCCACGCCTTGACCGACATCGCGGAAGCCGCGGTGGTCACTCTTCTGCCCCGCGTCCAGGCCGCCTTCGCCGAAAGCCACGGCGAGATCGCGGGCGGCGAATTCGCGGTCATCGGCATGGGAACCTTGGGCGCCCAGGAAATGACCTTCCGCTCCGATCTCGATCTCATCCTGGTCTATGACCACCCAGCCGACGCCCTGCCGACCAAGGGCCGCCATCCTCTGGCGCCCGGCCAGTATTATACCCGGCTCAGCCAACGGCTGATCGGCGCGCTCACCGCGCCGACCGCAGAAGGCGAGCTCTATGCCGTCGACATGCGCCTACGGCCATCCGGCAACGCGGGGCCCGTCGCGGTACACCGCGAGACTTTCCGCCGCTATCAACGCGATCAGGCGTGGACCTTCGAGCATATGGCGCTGACGCGGGCGCGGGTGATCGCCGGCCCGGCGCGGCTGACGCGCCAGCTTCGCGCCATTATCACGCGGACCTTGCGAACGCCACGCAAACCCGAACAGCTCGCGACGGATGTCGTCGACATGCGCGCGCGAATCGCCGGGCAATACGGCACGCGCGATCCTTGGGCGGTGAAATATATCCGCGGCGGCATGGTGGACCTCGACTTCATCGCGCAATATCTGCTGCTTCGCCACGCTGCCGCGCAGCCGCGAATTCTCGCCAACAACAGCGGCGACGCGCTCCGGCGCCTCGCCGCGGCGGGCGTTCTGTCCGCCGCCGACGCCGAGCGGCTCGGAACCGCCTATCGCCTGCTCTACGGCGTTCATGCCGGCCTGCGGCTCTGCACCGGAGAAAGCGGCGCGCCCGACGCTATGCCCGAGGGCTTGCGGATGGTGCTCGCTAAAGTGGCCGGCGCAACGAGTTTTCCGGCGCTCGCGGCCGCGCTGCGGCGGACGGAGGCGGACGTACTGGCGCATTTCAAGGCAATGATCAAGGTTCCCAAACGCGCAAAGACGCGGCAATCTGCATAAGCGTAAGCGACGGCAAGAGAGGACGACATGGCCAAGGAACCGCGCATTGGTGATCGCGCGCCCGACTTCGCCCTTCCCGGCGACGCCGACCGGGCGATCGCGCTGAAGGACTATCGCGGCAAGATCGTCGTGCTCTATTTCTACCCCAAGGATGACACCTCGGGCTGCACCAAGGAGGCGATCGGATTCACCGAGAACCTGCGCGCCTTCACCAAGCTCGGCGCCGTCATCATCGGCTGCTCGAAGGACAGCGTCGCCTCGCACGACAAATTCAAAGCCAAGCACGATCTTGCCATCCGACTTGCCGCCGATACCGAGCTCAAGGCGGCCCAAGCCTATGGCGTCTGGATCGAGAAGAGCCTCTACGGCCGAAAGTACATGGGCATCGACCGGGCGACCTTCTTGATCGACGGCAAAGGCGTGCTTCGTCAGATCTGGCGCAGGGTGAAGGTGCCGGGCCACGTCGAAGCCGTCCTGGGCGAGGTCAAAGCGCTGGTCGCCGCAGGCTGACCCGGCGCCCCAAGCGCGAAGACCCGTCGCCGCCGGCCGCCGCGGTTATTCCGTCGCTGCCGGCGCCGCGCCGCCGAGGCGAGCCGCGAGTGCCACTTCCATGAAGTGATCGAGATCGCCGTCGAGCACCGCTTGCGGGTCGGGGCTCTCGATCCCGGTGCGCAGATCCTTGACCATGCGATAGGGGTGCAGCACGTAGGAGCGAATCTGATGGCCCCAGGCGATGTCGCCCTTGGCATCGTGCAGGGCCTGCTTCGCGGCCTCGCGCTTGCGCAGCTCTGCCTGGTAGAGGCGCGCCTTCAGCATCGCCATCGCCGCCGAGCGGTTCTTGTGTTGCGAGCGGTCGTTCTGGCATTGCACCACGATACCGGTCGGCAAATGGGTGATGCGGACCGCGCTATCGGTACGGTTGACATGCTGGCCGCCGGCACCGGAGGCGCGATAGGTATCGATGCGGAGATCCTTCTCCTGAATCTCGATCGCGATGTCCTCATCCACCACCGGATAGGCGGTGACCGAGGCGAAGGACGTGTGCCGGCGCGCCGCCGCATCGAAGGGCGAGATGCGCACGAGACGATGCACGCCGCTTTCGGTCTTCAGCCAGCCATAGGCGTTGCGGCCGATGATCTTAACGGTCGCCGACTTGATGCCAGCCTCCTCGCCCAGGCTTTCCTCGATCCACTCGACCTTGAAGCGGCGGCTCTCGGCCCAGCGCACATACATGCGCAGCAGCATCGAGGCCCAGTCCTGGCTCTCGGTGCCGCCAGCGCCGGCGTGGACCTCGAGGAAGGCGTCGTTGCCGTCGGCCTCGCCCGAAAGCAGGCTCTCGATCTCACGCTTGGCGAGCTGATCGCGGATGCGCAGCAGCGTCGTCATCGCCTCATCGACCAGGGCCTCCTCACCCTCAGCCTCGGCAAGCTCGATGATATCCAGCGTTTCCTGGAACTCGCGCTCGATCGCCTGCTGCCCGGAGATCAGCTCTTCGAGGCGCGTACGTTCGCGCATCAGGTTCTGCGCCGCGGTCGGATCGTTCCACAGACCGGCGGCGTTGGTGCTTTGATTCAGTTCCTCCAACCGGGCAAGCGAGCGATCCCAGTCAAAGATGCCTCCGTAGAAGCGCCAGGGACTGTTGCACGCCATCCGCCAGGGTTTCGATTTCCGCACGCATAGGCTGGTCCTCCATCGATCGGCCGCCGGCACGTTATCGGGCGAGGACGCCGCCGTAAAGCCCCATGGTTTGCCGCACGCCGCGCGTCCTCAGTAAAGGCCGCCCGTGCCGACGTTCGGGGTCATGTTTTGGGCCGGCGCGCCAGCCCCGGGCGTGCCGGAAGGCAGCGCTTGCCGCCGCCCCGCCGCCCGGAACGCCGTCGGCGCGGCGGTCGGCTGGGTGCCGGGCCGGAATGCTTCGAGAATGGTGTTGCGATCGCTCGGTGGCGCGGGCTGGCCGGTGGTGGCGTCGACCCGCACCAGCAGGAGACCGGACGGAACGCGGAACGGCACCGCGGGTTTTCCGGCCAGCGCCCGGGCCATGAAGTCGCGGAAGATCGGCACCGTAACGCGCGCCGCCTGCTCGCCGCGACCGAGGGTGCGCGGATGGTCGAAGCCGACATAGGTGCCGTCCACCAGGTTTGGTGTGAAGCCGACGAACCACGCATCGAAGAAATCGTTGGTGGTCCCGGTCTTGCCGGCGACGGGCCGCTTCAGCACGCGGGCGGCAATGCCGGTGCCGCGCTGGATCACCCCTTCCAGCATCGAGACGACCTGGTAATCGGCGCGGGGACCGAGGACCCGCGCGCGATTGTCGGGGATCACCGGCACAGGCTGGTTCTGCCATGACGCCACCTGGCATTCCGGACAGGGCCGCGTGTCATGGCGGTAGATCGTCCGGCCGTTGCGATCCTGAATGCGGTCGATCAGCGAGGGCTCCAGTTTCTTGCCGCCGTTGGCGAGCTCCGCATAGGCGTTAGTCAGCCGCAACAGCGAGGTGTCGCCGGCCCCCAAGGCATAGGAAAGATCGTCGGGCACCTTGTTGAGGATGCCGAAACGCTTGAGATAGCGCGCCACCACCGGCATGCCGATCGCCTGCGCGATGCGCACCGTAACCACATTGATCGAATGTTCGAGCGCGACACGGACGGTGGTCGGGCCGGAAAATTCGCGCTCGTAGTTGGTCGGCCGCCAGGGCTGCAGGCCCGGCCCCTGAGAGATCGCGATCGGCGCGTCCATCACCGTGGTCGAGGGCGTGAAGCCGTGGTTCAGCGCCGCCGCGTAGACGAAGGGCTTGATGGCCGAGCCGGTCTGGCGCATCGCCTGCGTCGCCCGGTCGAACTGGCTCGCGGCGAAATCCCAGCCGCCGACCAGCGCCAGAACCTGTCCGGTATGGGGGTTCATCACCACCATGCCGCCATCGACATTCGGGATTTGCGCGAGCGCGTAGGTGCCAGCCTTGGCGCCGGCAACCGGCGCCACCGCGATGACATCGCCGACTTTCAGTACTTGATCCGGCCGCGAGACCGGCGGCCCTAGCGTTTGGTTCCGCTCACAAGCCCGCGCCCATCGCATCTCGGCCATGGGAATGCGGCCCGCGCTGCCGTCCTCGAAACCGATCTCGGCCGCCCGCCGCCCGAGCTTACGCACGAGCGCGAGCCGCCACCGCGACAGGAGCCCGGGCGGCGTCGGGAAAGCCGCCAGACGACGCGCCCAATCCGCATCGACCGGCAGAACCGCGAAGGGGCCGCGCCAACCATGTCGGCGATCGTAACGCATCAGTCCGTCGCGAAAGGTCTCGGTCGCGATCCGCTGCAGCCGCGGGTTGAGGCTGGTGTGGACCTGCAGACCGCCCTCGTAAACCTTGCGCTCGCCGTAGCGGGCGATGAGTTCGCGGCGCACTTCCGCGGCGAACCAGGTCGCCTTCACGAAGTCGACATCATGCGGCTTGCTGATGACGAGCGGCTGCGCCTTGGCGGCAGCCGCCTGCGCCTTGGTGATGAAACCGTCGTCCGCCATGCGATCGATCACCCAATCGCGGCGGTCTTTCGCGCGCTGATGAAAGCGGATCGGATTGTAGTTGTTCGGCCCTTTCGGCAGGGCCCCGAGGAACGCGGCCTGGGCGATCGACAGCTGATCCAGCGAGAGGTTGAAATAGCGCACCGCCGCCTCGGCCACGCCATAGGCGCCGAAGCCAAGATAGATCTCATTCAGGTAGAGCTCGAGAATATGCTGCTTGGTGAAGGCATGATCGATGCGGAAGGCGAGGATTGCCTCGCGCACCTTGCGCGAGAAGCTGACCCGATTGTTGAGTAGGAAAACCTTGGCCACCTGCTGCGTAATGGTGGAGGCGCCCTCGGGCCGGCGGTCGGTGCCGAAATGCGCGAGGTCGAAGCCGATGGCGCGGATCACGCCCGGAATATCGACCCCGGGATGGCTGTAAAAGTTCTTGTCCTCGGCGGCGAGGAAGGCATCGATCACCCGTGGCGGGATAGCCGAGATCGGCACGAAGAGACGCCGCTCGGTGGCATATTCGGCGATCATGCGGCCGTCCGCGGCATAGACGCGGGTCGCCACCGGCGGCTGGTAGACGGCGAGCCGCCGGTAGTCGGGAAGACCCCGGTCATAGTGCCAAAAGAGGTAGACGACGGCGGCACCCGCCGCCAGACAGACCAGCACCGCAAGGGCTACTGTGACCGCCACCACCCGCAACCACCGCATGGGCGATGTCTTCTCCCTTCGCTTGGTGAAACGCGTAACTTAGGGCCTAAATATGGCAAGGCCGTGGCAACGGAATATCACGGCAAAGGTCAATCTATAATCGATCAATCGTGCACGGCGGCAAAATATTGGTTAATCGCGGCAACCAGGCGCCCGCCGAGCTGGGCCCGCCAAATCGGCGATTCCAGATCGTGCTCGTCGTGAGGATTGGAAAGATAAGCCATCTCGATCAGCACCGACGGCACATCGGGATCGATGAGGACGCGGAAATCGGCCGAGCGATGCGGGTCCGGCTGCAGGAGGAGGCGCGGGCCGACCGCTTGCTGAACGTCGTGCGCGAAGATCACGGCGCGGTTGGTCGCCACCCGCTGCGCCAGGCTGAGGAGAATCTTCGCCACGTCCGGGCTGCGCTCGTGCAGGTTGACGCCATTCACGTAGTCGACCGAGTTTTCGCTGCGGGCCAGCATCGCGGTCTCCCGGTCCGAGGCCTTCCCCGACAAGGTATAGATGGCGAGCCCGTGTATCGCCGGATCCTTGATCCAGTTGCAATGGAGCGAGATGAAGAGATCGGCATGATCCGCATCGGCGATGGCGACACGATCCGGCAGCGACACGTAAACGTCGCGCGTGCGGGTTAGCCGCACCCGGTAGCGCCCGGTGGCGCGAAGCTCGCGCGCCAGTTCCAAACCCATTTCGAGGGTGATGGTCTTCTCATGCACGTCGCCGGCGCCGGTGGTGCCCGGGTCCCTGCCGCCATGCCCCGGGTCGATGACGATGACCGGCTTGAATCTCGCGGCGGCACGGCCGGTCCCGGGCTGGTCGAGCAGCGGGTTCGCCGCCGCAGCGCCCGGCGGCGCCAAGGGCCGCGGCACGAGCGACGCTGTGGCGGATCGCGGCGGCGATGCAGCCGCAGGCGGGGCCGAACGGCGAACCCTGGCGACCGTCGCGGCCTTGGTCATGACGCTCCCCTTCACCGTGCCGCGCCGCGCGGCGTTAAGGAAGATCGCTTGATCGCTGGCCGCGAGATCGAGCACGAGCTCGGCGTCGCCCCGGCCCCGGTCGATCATCTCGGCCAGCTGCACCACCGCCGGCTTCCGAAGTTCGAGCACCAAGCGCACGACATGGGGGCGAAACCAAGCCGCGCGGACGGCGCGAACAGCGCCGCTCGCCCGCACCGCCCGGCTCGGCAGAGAAAATCCGTTGTCGCCGAGGGCAAGATCGATGACAACGCGATCGGGATCGCTAAGAAGGAAATAATAAAACTCGACCGGCACCTTCAAATTCATCGCGAAACGGGTCCGAACGCCCTCGGACTCGAGTCGATAACTACTCGCCATGGCCGCAACAGGAAAAGTCGCCACAACCCATATTAGAAGGGCGGTAAACCAAGAGCCTCGGGGCCAGCGTACAATCATGGCCGCATATTTAGGGGAACCCAACCATCATAGACGCTAAATATATCTTTGGCCGAATCGGCGCAATGCCAGACTGTGTCGGCTGGCGGCGAATTTTGCCGCAAAAAACTGTTGAGCGCCGGCCACCGCCGCCTTTACAATGAAGTGGCGAATATTCGCTGTCCTGCTCACCGCTAGCCTAAATGGGGCGACGTGACAGCATGGTATTTATGCGCCCGGCCAAATCCTTCGGGACAGGTGCGGGCGGCGTTCTCTTGTCCGTGAGGCGCGCCTTGATACAGAAGAGTTGCGGCTCGCAGCGACAACCGAGAGCTCAACGGAACCCTAGAGCCCCCGCATGTGCGGAAAGGCAACGTAGGCCAGGATTCCTGTGTCCCAACCTTGGGATACAGCATTGGAGGCCGGAGCCGGTTGCGGTTTCCCTCCATGGCAAGATTCGGCCGTTGCCGGCTCCGTCGAAACAAAGGACTGATCGCCGCTGCCCTTGGCAGAGCCGGCGATCGGCCATGGAGTTTAACCTAAATGGTCACCCGAATGCTGATCGATGCCGCCCACCCGGAAGAAACCCGGATGGTGGTCATCAAAGGGAACCGTCTCGAGGAATTCGACTTCGAGGCCTCCAGCAAGCGCCAACTCAAAGGCAATATCTATCTCGCTAAAGTCATCCGCGTCGAACCGTCGCTTCAGGCGGCGTTCGTCGATTACGGCGGCAATCGCCATGGCTTCCTGGCGTTCAGCGAAATTCACCCCGACTACTATCAGATCCCGGTCGCCGACCGGCAGACGCTGATCGAGCACGAGGCGGCGGAAGAACGCGCGCACGCGGCGGCCGAGGAAGCTGCGGAAACCTCCGCTGCCGAAGCATCGGAAGCTGCGGAAGCCGCGGAGACCGAAGCCCTGGGCGACATCGAAGAGGCGACGGTGGCCGGGCCGGATAGCGACGTTATGTCCGCGGCCGAGACGGCCGCGGAAGCCGTCGCCGGCCCCGGCGTCGCGGAAGACGCCGAAGCCGAGGCCACGCCTTATGCCGCCCAGCCCAGGCCGGCGGCACACTACGACGAAGAGGCCCGCGAAGGCGCCTCCGAGGATGCCGAGGGCGTCGGCGGCGAGCCGACGGCTTCGAGCGAAGAGGGCGGCAGCGAGGAAGCCGCGTCGGCTGCGGTCGACGTGACCGCCGTCGGCGGTGACGATATCGACGAGGTGGCGGTTCGCCGCCGCCGCCCGGCGCCGCGCAGCTACAAAATCCAGGAAGTCATCAAGCGCCGGCAGATCATGCTGGTGCAGGTGGTCAAGGAAGAACGCGGCAACAAGGGCGCGGCGCTCACCACCTATCTTTCGCTCGCCGGCCGCTATTGCGTTCTCATGCCAAATACGGCGCGCGGCGGCGGCATTAGCCGCAAAATCGTTTCGGCCGCCGATCGCAAGCGGCTGAAGGACATCGTCGGCGATCTCGATGTTCCGGCCGGCATGGGGGTCATCCTGCGCACGGCCGGCATCGATCGCTCGAAAGCTGAGATCAAGCGCGACTTCGAGTACCTCCTAAGGCTCTGGGACAGCGTGCGCGACCTGACGTTACAGTCGACCGCGCCGAGCCCGGTCTACGAGGAAGGCAATCTGATCAAGCGCGCCATCCGCGATTACTACTCGAATCAGATCGACGAAGTGCTGGTGGAAGGCGAAGAAGCCTACCGCATGGCCAAGGACTTCATGCGCCTTCTCATGCCGAGCCACGCAAAGAAGGTGCAGCCCTACCGCGAGCGCGTTCACCTATTACAGCGCTTTCAGGTCGAGCAGCAGTTCGACTCCATGTACAGCCCGACGGTGCAGCTCCGCTCCGGCGGTTATATCGTGATCAATCCGACCGAGGCCCTGGTTTCGATCGACATCAACTCCGGCAAGTCGACGCGCGAGCACAATATCGAGGAAACTGCGGTCAAGACCAATCTCGAGGCGGCCGAGGAAATCGCGCGGCAACTCCGGTTGCGTGATCTCGCCGGCCTCGTGGTCATCGACTTCATCGACATGCAGGAACCGCGCAACAACCGCGCGGTCGAGCGGCGCATGAAGGAATGCCTGAAGTCGGACCGGGCCCGCATCCAGGTCGGCCGCATCAGTCCCTTCGGCCTCTTGGAAATGTCGCGCCAGAGAATGCGGCCGGGCCTCTTGGAAGCCTCGACCCAGATTTGCCCGCACTGCCAGGGCAAGGGCTTCATCCGCTCGGTGCAATCGACGGCGCTACATATCCTTCGCGTCATCGAGGAGGAATCGGCGCGCGAGAAAGGCATGGAGATCACCGCTGCCATGGATGGTGTGGTCGCGATCTATCTGCTGAATTACAAG
>OFHJ01000120.1_pt1 | contig 32262 bp, 21 predicted proteins | sample 1522001 | NCBI WGS metagenome assembly OFHJ01 (sample SAMEA2464838, study PRJEB22497) | soil metagenome | biome: Grassland; feature: Farmland; material: Clay | place: Australia | collected 2013-02-01 | depth 1.2 m | reverse complement strand
CGGCGATGGCCTGCTGGGCTTGGCTGCAAAGATCGTTGCTGTGGTGGGGATGGCAGGTGGGGTCGGAGCTGGCAATGTGGCGGAGCACTGCAAGGTCCGCCGGCGTGCCCACCAGGCCCAGCGCCCAGACCGCGGTGTACCGGACCGAGATCGAGCGGTCGCGTGCCGCCGCGCGCAGGCGGCCTCGCGCCCATTTCTGCTGAGCCGCCGTAAGGGGATGCCGGATTTTTCCCTCCGCCTGACGCTGAAGCATAAACGCCAGGACGCCGATCCCCTGGGCCCGCCACGGATCCAGCGGGTCCGCCAACAAGCGGCGAACCGCGGGCAGCACCCGCGAGCCTTGGCCGGCGATGATTCGCGCCAGGCGGCTCCGGGGATCGTACCCGGCGAGCGCTAGCGCATCGAGGATCGCCGGGTCCCGCAGCCCGTAGGCGCGCAGAACCAGGTCAATCAGCTCGGCGTCTACTTCGGCCCACCCCTCCGATAGCGGCGGTGTGCGGCCGGCGTACGCAGCAGCGAAACGCCTGGTGTCGGCGGACAGCACCTTCGCCAGGACCCGGCCCACCGCCGGGTTGGCGAGCATCGCGCGGGACGCGGCCAGCTCGCGCTGGGCCCGGAATCGGCGCGCCAGGTTGGTAGAGTAGAGGTCCCGCAGGACCGCCGCTTGGGCCCGGGTGATCCGCGCCGGCGGCCGGGGCCGCGGCGATGCGGCCCGCAGCCGGATCTCCCTGGCGGCGCGCCGGGCGTGGGAGCAAATGTTTGGCGGGTGGGGGAATGCGTGGCAAACCGGATCGCTGGCGGCAATGCGCCGCAGCAGGGCCAGGTCCCGGGAGTTTCCGCCGACGCCCAGCGCCACCACGGCTGCGTCCCTGACCGCGTAGTCGCTGCTCACCGCCGCCCGCCGAATGATCCGAAGGCTAAGCCGGCGGTCCCGGGCGGCCAGCGGCGCGCGCAGCGTGCCGGCGCGCTGGCGCTCCAGCAGGAAGCCGAGAACGCCAACCGCTTGGGCGCGGTTGTAATCGGGGCCGCGGCGCCAAAGTTCGAGAAGATAGGGGACGACCCGGCTACCCTCCCCGGCGAGGGTGTGCGCCATCCGGCTCTGGGGATTGTAGGCGCCGAGGGCGAGGACGCGCAGGATCGCGGGGTCCTTGAGACCATATGCCTTCAGCAGGAGGTCCGTAAGCCGGCCATAGAACTCGGCGAAGCCCTGGCCGAGCAGCGCGCTCCTGCGTTGTGCCTCCGTCCAAAACGGGTTGTAGTCCTCCGCCGCGGCCACGGCGGCGGCCCGGCCGAAGGCGGGATTCTTCAGAAGGGCGGGGGAGGCCTCGACTGCATCCAGCGCCCGGAGGCGCCGCGCGAGCGAAGGAGCCGCGAGTTCCCGTGCGAGGTGGAGGGCACGCGGGGGCAGCGGGGTGCGGCCGGGAACGCCAAGCGCCAGGAGCAGGACGAGGGCGGCGGCGGACATTAGGAGTATCCCCCAGGGGTCACCGGCTGCCGGGGAGTCGGCCAGTCGCCCGGGTAGCCGGCGCGCCGATCATTATGAACCTGGTCGTTGCGCGGCCCGTCCAAGCTCGCCGACTCGACGCATGCAACGGTAGTGTAGGCGCAAGTCGGCAGCGAATTCCACATTTCGCCGTCGGGCGGCGGCGGAGAATCGAGAGCGATTGGAGCCGATCACCAACCGGGTACGTCATCGGCGCCGTGGCGGCTGACCCCAGCCCGGGGCGACCGTGCCGAAGTGGAACTCGCTCCCAGCCAGGCAAAAGCCGGGGCGGAGGGCGCTCCTGGGCGGCTTCCGCGTCATCGCCGCTGTGGCTGCGGCCGCGCGCGGGCGGCGCGCTTCTCGATGGCGGCGATGGCGCGCTGAGCATGGCTGCAAATGTCGTAGCTGCGTTGGGGATGGCAGGTGGGATCGGAGCTGGCCAGGTGGCGGAGCACTGCAAGGTCCGCCGGCGTGCCCACCAGGCCCAGCGCCCAGACCGCGGTGGAGCGAACGTAAATGGAGCGATCCTGCGCCGCCGCGCGCAGGCGGCCTCGCGCCCATTTCTCCTGCGCCGCCGTGAGGGGATGCCGGATTTTCCCCTCCGCCTGACGCTGAAGCATGAACGCCAGGACGCCGATCGCCTGCGCCCGCCACGGTTCCAGCGGGTCCGCCAACAAGCGGCGAACCGCGGGCAGCGCCCTTGCGCCCTCGGCGGCAACGTCGAAGGCAAACGCACTCTGCGGGACGTACGCGCCGAAGATCATGGTGCGCAAAATAAAGGGATCCCGAAAGCCGAAAGCCTTCTGCACGACATCGGAAAGCTCGGCGTCCAGCTCGGCGAGGCCCTCCGGAGTTTCCCGGCCGCGGGAGAAATTGGCGCGGATGACGCGGTTGTCCTCGGCGAGAACGCGCGCGAGCGCCCGGCCCACCGCGGGGTTTTGCAGCATCCGCTTGTCGCGGACGAGTTCGCGCTGGCCCCTAGCCCGCGTGGCCAGGTCCCGCGACGCCACCATCTCAAGAATTCTTCGCTGAGCCGGCGTGATCGCGGCGCTAGGCGGCGACTGTAGCGCCAACGCCGCGCCGAGCAGGGCGGCCGCGATCATATGTCCCCCCCGCCGTCAGTGCCGGAGCCGCCCCCGTTCGGACCCCAGTGCGCCGGGCAGCCGCCGGAGCGCCAGTCGGCATGAACGTGGCTGAGGCTTGACTCGTTTTGGGGCTCCGCGCAAGCTCCGGCGTTCCAGGCCAACGCGTGGAGCGCGGTCCACATTGACTGATCGCCAAACGTCGCGAAGTCCACGGCGGTACCAAACATATGCTGGCTATCCGCCGCGCCGCCGATGGCCGCGTTGTGGGCGGGATTACGGTATCCGCTGTCCACTGTAAGGGGCTGGCCGTAGGCGGTCCGGATTGCCTGGGCCCCGGTTAGCAGCGCGGATCGCAAAATAGCCCAAGTGTAATCCTCGCTGACCGTCAGCTCGGCGAAGCTGAAATTCGCCGTCGAGGCGTTGTTGGTGAAGTCCGAACAGGTGGGGACGAAGGGCACGCCGTTCTGCTCGACGTTGTAGGTAATGTATTCCTGAATCAGCGCGCCCCGGTTGCCGCTCTGCGGGCTGGGCGGGTCGCCGCACAATGTCACCGTGGCCGGCGGTGACGGCTGGAGGCTGACCGGAGCGGAATAGCAACTGGAGGTGTCGTAGGCGCCGTAGCAGTTGACGCCCCCCAGCGTGATCGGGTCGAACTCCACGTTGATGGTGGTCTCGCCGGGGGAGACGCCGATCAGGTTGCCCTGGCCGTCGTAGACGATAGTCTGGACGTTGGTGACGGTGATGTTGGCCACCAGCACGTCCTGCTGCCCGTTGCAGTAGCAGCCGAACGGCTGGATGCTGAGCTTGCCGTTCACGTCCAAAAGCAGCGTGGCCGGGCCAAGAGCAAAGTCGCTAGCCATGCGGCACCGGCGGGCAGGCCTCGGACGGCGGCGGACGCCAGCCGGGGCCAGCGCCAGGCGGGACCTTGACCGGCCCGCACGGCTTGGGCGGGGGCGGCGTCGGCGGCCGCGTCAGCGGAACCCAAATCCAGCCGGAAATCGCGTCAAGCGCCTGCGCGCGAGAGAGCGGGCCAGCATTGGGGAAAATGATCTGGGAGTAGAACGTCGGAGCCGCGCGGAGCAGACGAAGCAGGATGGCGCGGCCCGTCGCCCTCTTCAGCGTGACCCGCGCCGGGCGGCCGACGATCGGGACGTGCGGCCCGGCCATGATCATACCCGTAAGCGGGCGGGCCGGCCATTGTCCCAGCAACTGATGGAGCGCGAGCATGTCGTCGCCGACGTCGGGGGCGATTGTGAACGAATGGAGGCGCCAGTTGAGGAAATTGTTCGCGTCGGCGAGGGTGCGCAGGTCGTCGAAGCGGACCACGCCGCGGTCCAGCCGCCAGCGGCAGGCCGGGGCGGCACGGACGATCAGATTCAGCAGTTCGGCCGGCGCCAGCTTGCGCCCCGGCACCTCAATCCTCGGTACCGGCCCGGCGAGCACGATGGACATGGGCACAAAAGCGCCCCGGGCGACGCTGCGCAGGAGCTTGTCCAGTGGCTCATAGCCGCCCTTCCAGCGGATCGGAGCGGCCAGCCGCGCACTAGCGCAGGCGGCCAGGCCAGAGCCGGGAGGGCAGAAGGCCCGGCGCGCCCGCCCCGGCGCAGGACCCCGAGGCGCCGGCGCCGCGTAAACCGCCTCCAGACCGAGCAGCGCAAAGAGCACCATCGTGGCGGAAATGCGGCTCATTTCCCGTTCACCAGGATCGCCGTGCAACCGTACCCAACGGAGTTCGTGCGGACCGGCAGGCCGTTCGCGGACCAGCTCTGAGTAACGCTCGTGGTGCAGGACAAATGGGGGCGCGTGAGGAAACGGCATCTGGGAGGTGAAGCTGGGGGCATGGGAGAGCACCATGCGCAATATAGCGCCCGCAGTCTCCTCATGCAGCGTGAGCGGCACCAGCCGCCGCCCCGGCACAGCTGCGGCAGCAGGCCTTCGACAGGCGGGGCCGGCCTCTCGCCCAGATTTATGCTCCACAGCGCCTGGCCGAGCCAGAGTCGGTTTTCCCCGGGTTGGGGCGAACCGTGTAGACCGCCAGCTTCCAGTTGAGGGGGTTTTGTCGACTGTGGAGCAACTGCACCGCGTAGAACCGCACCACCCCGTCCGCCACGCCCCGCCTCCACCTGCTTCACCGCCGCGATCATCTGCGCCACCGTGTGTTTCGTCTGCGTCATCCCGCCTCCTCTCGAAGCTGAAATCATATCCAGCCCCGTGCGGTTTTAGGGGAGCAGGTCACCGCGACGCAGGCGCCGTCGTTCGGTGGGCAGGGCGGGGGCAGCACCCGGCCGACGGCGGCCCGCGAGCCGACCAGCAGGGCGGGCCACAGGATCAGGAACAACACCGCGCGCGTCATGCCCCCTCACTGTCCATTCACGGTAATGTCGGTGCAGCCGTAGGCAATTGCATTATTGCGCACCGCGATGCCGTTGGCGTACCAGGTTTGGCTGACCGTCTCCTGGCAGGAGCCAGGCGGCGGGCAGGCTCCAGTTGAGCAGGAGCTCGAGCACAGGGCTAGCCCGTCGGCGCTTGGGAACTGCCCGTTTGCCTCGGTCACGCCGTGGGTGGCCCGCGGCGTCGGGGGAACCCCGGCACATGTGTTGGTACTGGCCGCGAACGCCTCCTGCACACCGCGTCTACGCATGCGGCACCGGCGGGCAGGCCTCGGACGGCGGCGGACGCCAGCCGGGGCCAGCGCCAGGCGGGACCTTGACCGGCCCGCACGGCTTGGGCGGGGGCGGCGTCGGCGGCCGCGTCAGCGGAACCCATCGCCAGCGCTTGATGGCGGCGATCGCATCACCGTGGGTGAGCGACCGGCCAGCGGGAAAAATCGCCTCGGAAAAAAACGTGGGCGCCGCCCGGAGCAGGCCGAGAAGGACCCGCCCGCCGGTTGCGTCGCGCAGGGTACGCCGCCTGGGGCGGCCAACGATGAACGGGCGCAGGCCCTCGATCGCCATTCCGCCGAGCGGGGCCGGCTCGGCGGGGAGCAGCTGCAGCCGCGTTGAGAGCACCAGTAGGTCAAAGCCCACGTCCGGCCCGGTGACGAACCAGCTCAGGCGCCAGTTTAGGAAGTTCTGCCGGCTCCGAGCGACGCTGGTGTCGCCGAAACGCACCACGCCATCGTCGTCCCACCAGGCGTAGCCCGGGCGTCCTCGGACCAGGCGGTCCAGCGCCTGCCGCGGCGAGGCGCTGCCACGCGGCAGGCCGACAACAGGCACCGGCTTCCGCAGGACGATGGAGGCGGGGACGAAGGCCCGCCGGACGACCAGGCTTACGGCGCGACTCAGCGGGACCCGGCGGCCCCGCCAGCTCAATGGTCCCCGGAGGCGGCGGTCAGTGCACGCGGCAAGCGCGGGCGCGGGCGGGCAGAAGGCGCGATGCGGCGCACGCTGCGCGCGTGCCTGGACAACGCCCACGGCGCCGGACAGAGCGGCGACAAGGAGTGCTCCCCGGCGCCTCATTTCCCGTTCCAGGTGATCGTGCTGCAGCCATAGACGAGCGCGTTCGCCTTTACGGGGAGCCCGTTGGCGTACCACTGCTGCTGCTCGTCGAGCGTGCAAGCGCCGGGCGGTGGGCAGGCGCCCGTTGAGCACACGCCGGAACACATAACCAGTTGGTCAGGCGCGCTGAACTGGCCGTTGGCGAGCGTCTGGCCGCTCCGAGTCCTCACCGCCACGCCGCATGTGTCCGTTCCTGGGGTGAAAACCTCCGTAAGCGGGATTCCCGCCACGCCAACCGCTCCCATCCCGTCGGTGACCTCATAAACGTCTGTGTCGCCGGACGATCCGCTTTGGCCGGCCGCCGTCACCGTCGCCGAGCTACCGTTGGCGGTGATGGTCGCCGCGGCTGTATTCCCCTTCACGGACCAGGCGAACGTCCCGCCGCTCGGCGTGCCGGTCGCTGTGCACGTCTCCTTGGTGTCGTAAGCGCCCGTACCGGATCCGACAACCAGCACACCGGTCGGGCAACTCAGCGACACCGTCGGCGTGACCGTGGCTGGCGGCGGCGGGCTGAGGCCGACCGGAGCGGAATAGCAACTGGACGTGTCGTAGGCGCCGTAGCAGTTGACGCCCCCCAGCGTGATCGGGTCGAACTCCACGTTGATGGTGGTCTCGCCGGGGGAGACGCCGATCAGGTTGCCCTGGCCGTCGTAGACGATAGTCTGGACGTTGGTGACGGTGATGTTGGCCACCAGCACGTCCTGCTGCCCGTTGCAGTAGCAGCCGAACGGCTGGATGCTGAGCTTGCCGTTCACGTCCAAAAGCAGCGTGGCCGGGCTGAGACCGAAGTTGTCGTACGCGCAGCAGGGATCGCAATAGCAGGAGCACGTGCCGTTGGTGGGGCTGTACACGGCGACCTCGGCGTTCAGATGCAGCCAGGTGGTATGGCTGTCGGCGCTCTCAAAACTCATGCTGCCGGTCTGCTCCGTCATCTGGAACTGCCGGCCCTTTTGGTCCGCGCGCCCGGAGGCGATGAGCTGCCAAAGATCCACGGTCTCCGAGGCCATGGGCGCCAGGTGAACCGGCAGCGTGTACCGGCCGCTGCCGTCAGCGTAGCGCAAGCGGACCAGGATGTCCTCGGCGGTCGCCCCGGTGTTCCACAGCGTGATCATGGTGTCGTAGCCGCCGCCGGTGGCCCAGTAGGATTCGCGTTTGCCGAAGCTGCGCCGGACCGGCTCCGGCAGGGTCGGGAAGACGAAGCTGCCGCTGAGGTCCACGCTGCCGGCGGCGAGGATGAGGTCGCCCTCGTGCCCGGTGAAGGAGACCATCAGGTTGACCGCGCCATCGAACCCGGCGAGACCGGCGGCGCTCAATACGGACGGCAAATTGACCTGCGTGCTGCCGCCGGGGGCGAAGCGCAGCGGCGGCAGGGCGTAGCGGTTGCTGCTGTCGGCGGGAACCGAAGCGGTCCCGTCTTGGCTCCCCTCCGGCTGCCAGCAAACGGTGACATGGACGTCGAGCGGAGCGGCGCCGGCGTTGCGCAGGACCAGGTAGGGCTGGAAGCGCAGGCTGGGACGGAAGCCGAGCGCCGGGTCGGGCATGCCGACCATCAGGCCGGCGGCGGCGTAGCGGTAGGTCGCGGGTGCGTCCTCGCCATCGTGGAATCCGTAAGCCATGTGGTCGGAGTAGCCCTCGGCGTCGTTTTCCAGCAGCCCGGCGACCAGCAACTGGCCCATGATGCCTTGGTAGGTGATCGTGATGCCGCCGGATGAGGCGAGGTAGCCGGGGATCTGGGCGATCTGGCCGGACAGGTCGAGCAGTTGCGACTGATGCGGGCCCAGAGCGACGCTCTGGGCCGGCAGAGGCGCGCCGGAGGAGCCGGTGATCTGGTAGCCGACCGCCAAATCCTGGCCCGACGTGTTGGCCAGCGAAAGCATTTCGTGCACGCCTGGGTCGTGCCGCCACCACAGCGTCTCGATGCGGTGCGGCGCCGGTCCCGGGTCGGGGATCGGCGCGCCAACGCCCACCGGCTGGTAGAGATGGGGCGGCTGAAACGCAGCGGAAAAGCTGAGACTCCGGCCGATATCCAGCATCTGCATGCTGGCGACGACGTGGCCGGGGGAGGACCACATATAGCTCAGCTCGGCGCTGCCGTGGGTTGGCGCGGCGCCGGGCGGAAGGATGGCGGCGAGGGCGCGGTTGACGTTGATATCGCTTTCGCCGCCGGCGGGAATGATTACGGCGGGCAGAGTCAACTGGCTGCCATCCGGTGTAAATAGCGATGGTGTCACCAGCAATGGCGCGGTGATCAGCGAGTTTTTGACATGGATGGTCGAAATAAATCCGCCGTCCGTGCGCCAGAGCCCGCAGAACTGCGAGTAGGTGCTCATGGCCTTGGCGGTCCCGCCGCTCATGCCCGGCTTGCCGCCGGTTTCCATTACCGCCGGGACCATCATCGGCTTGCCCACCGCCAGGGGGTCAAACGGCAGCGGCTGGGCTAGGCGCCGCGGGGGGGGCGTTTTGCGGCGCGGCCGGGGCGGCGTGGGGACGGGAGGCGAAGAGCGCGACGGCTAGGGCGGCGGCGAGGGGCAACAGCAGGTAGCGAACCGGACCGGACAGCGACTTCATACTAAAATCAGTCCTCGCCGGTAAGAGTAGTACCGCAACACCCGGATTAGTCAACAGAAAAATTCACTGGTCCGTTTTTTGGTAGCTAGGTCTCTAGTCATTAACTAACCAGTTATTCCAGGAAAAGCCCCCGCGGCCGGCGCGGGAGCGCCCCCCGCCCGAAGCGGCCCGGCACGACTGGCCCCGCCCCACCCGCAAGCGCGGGCGCCGCTGGCGCAGCGGCTCACGGCGGCGGGAAGCGCGCCGCGCGAGCTGTAGTCCGGCGCCGAGTTGCCGCGCCCCGCCCCAGCAGAGGACAATACAGCCTTATGGTCCAACTTCGCTCGCGGCAGTTCCCTGCCTCGCGCCGCCCGCGGCGCGCTCTTGCGCCGGTGGTGCTGGCCGGCGCCGGCTTCATCGTTCTCGCCGCGCTGCTGGCCGCCGCCGCCACGCCCTCCCCCAAGCGGGTGCGCATCGCCCCCACCGCCAACGCCCGCCCGCTCCCCTTCCAGACCGGCGCGGCGGGACTGTGGCAGATGCTGCTGAAGCTGGACACCCGCGCCAGCCTGATCCACATTGACGCCCACCCCGATGACGAAGACGGCGGCATGCTGGCCTATGAGAGCCGCAAGCTGGGCGCGCGCGTGGCGCTGCTGACGCTGAACCGCGGCGAAGGCGGGCAGAACGCCATGTCCAACGATTTTATGGACCGCCTGGGCCTGGTGCGCACCGAGGAGCTGCTGGCGGCGGACCGCTATTACGGCGTGCAGCAATATTTCAGCCGGGTCATTGACTTCGGTTTTTCCAAGCACAAGTCCGGGTCGCTGAAACAATGGGGTTTCAACCGCGTGCTCAGCGACGTGGTGCGCGTGGTGCGCATGGACCGGCCGCTGGTCATCACCTCGCCGTTCGTCGGCAATCCCAGCGACGGCCATGGCAACCACCGGGTCTCCGGCGAGATGGCGCAACTGGTGTTCAACGACGCCGGCAACCCCAAGATGTTCCCTAACCAAATCCGCGCCGGGCTGAAGCCCTGGACGCCGCTGAAGATGTACGCGCGGGTGCCGTTCGCCCCGGTCCGCAACGGCCGCGTCTACGACTACGCCACGCGCAAGATGTACCCGGCGCGCTTCCACAACTACATCAACAACACTTGGATCGTCGGCAAGCCCTCCGCCACGCTGTCCATCCCCGAAGGCCAGTACGATCCCTGGCTCGGCGAGTCCTACATCCAGCTTTCCCGCACCGGCTGGGGGATGCAGAAAACGCAAAACGGCGGCGGCTTCATCGTCTTGCCGGGGCGGGTCAACTCCGGCTATCACCGCTACGCCTCGCGCGTGCGCGTGCCGGCGCATGAGACCAATTTCTTTCAAGGCATCAACGTCACGCTGCCCGGCATCGCCGATTTGGCGCCGCACGGGCAAGCGCCGTTTCTGCGCCCCGCGCTGGTGCGCCTCAGCCATTTGGTGGCCACCGCCATGCGGCAGTACAAGCCCGGTCAGCCGGAGGCGATCGCGCCGCTGCTGGCCGATGGCTTGCGGCGGACCAAGGCGCTGATCGCCCAGACCCGCGCCAGCGGCCTGGCTTCGCTGCCCAAGTACAACGTCCTCTATGAACTGCGCATCAAGCGCGCCCAGTTCAACGACGCGCTGCTGATGGCGTTGGGTGTGTCCATGCAAGCGCGCGTCGCGCCGGCGCGGCTGCGGCGGGGCTTTTTCGGCTTCATCAATGTCCGCCCGACGTTTCCGTTCGCCATTCCCGGCCAGCACTTCCATGTCGCCGTGCATGTCGCCGATCAGGGAACGCAGGCGCTGGGCCGCATTCACGTTTGGCTGGCGGGACCGAAGGGCGAGCATTGGGCGCTGGCGGCGGACGGAGCGCCGGTGACCGCGCTGGCGGCGGGCCGCGCGGCCGATCAGGCATTCGCCGTCGGCGTGCCGCATGACGCGGCGCCGACCGAGCCCTATTTCTACCGGCCCAATACCGAGCAGGCGTATTACGATCTGCGCCAGCCGCAGTACCGCAACCTGCCCTTCGCGCCCTATCCGCTGGCGGCGTGGGTGGAGGTCCGCTACAACAGCGTGACGGCGCGGATGGCCGAGGTGGTGCAAGTCGTCCAGCGGGAAGACGGCCGAGGAACGGTGCTGCATCCGCTGGCGGTGACGCCGGCCATCTCGGTGATGATCCATCCCCATGCCGGCATCGTTCCACTGGGGCGGAAGCATTTCCCGCTGACGGTGGCCATCCGCAGCGAAGTGCAGGGCCCGGCGCATGGCACCGTCCACCTGGATCTGCCCGCCGGCTGGCGCACCGCGCCGGCGGCGGCGGCGTTCGCCATTGGCCGCGCCGGCGACGAGCAAACGGTGCGGTTTTCCGTCACCCCGAGCGGCTTGTCCGAGCGGCGCTACGTGCTGCACGCCGTGGCCAGCTACGACGGCCGGGAATACCGCCAGGGCTTCGTCACCACCGGCTACCCCGGCGTTCGCCCTTACAACTATTACCGTCCGGCGCTCTACCGCACGTCCGGCGTGGACGTGAAGGTAGCCCACGGCTTGCGCATCGGCTACGTCATGGGCACGGGGGATTCCGTGCCGCAGGCGCTGCGCGACCTGGGCATCCATGTGCATTTCTTGAGCGCGCAGGATTTGGCCAGCGGCAACCTGGACCGCTACAGCGAAATCATGCTCGGCATCCGCGCCTACGCCAACCGGCGCGAGCTGGCGCTGAACAACGCCCGCCTGCTGGCCTACGTGCACCAGGGCGGCGTGGTCGTGGTGCAGTACCAGACGATGGAGTACAACCACAACTACGGCCCCTACCGGCTGAACTTGGAGCCCGACGCGGTGGTGGTGCATGAGCATTGCCCGGTGCGGCTGCTGCTGCCGCATAGCCCGGTGCTGAGCTGGCCCAATCCCATCACGCTGCATGATTTCGCCGGCTGGTATGAGGAACGCGGCCACGGCTTCATGGGCAGTTGGGCGCCGCAGTATCGTGCGCCGCTGGAGATGCACGACCCCGGCCAGTCGCCGCAGCGCGGCGGATTGCTCTATGCCCGCTACGGCCGCGGCGCCTATGTCTATTTGGCCCTGGCGCTCTACCGCCAGTTGCCGGAAGGCGTGCCCGGCGCCTTCCGCCTGATGGCCAATTTGCTGAGCCTGCCGCGCAATCCCTGGCTGCATCCCCACGCCGGCGCCGCCGCGGCGGCGAAGCCGCCGGCCACTGCGCCGCGTCACGCGCTGGTCCTCCCGGCGGTCGAATAGCCGGCCGCGCGGGGTGACAGTCGAGCTGGGCCCGCTGCGTTCCCCGCCCAGCCGGGCGCCTAAGCAGGGCTCACACCGGCCTCTTCAGCCCTGCTCCTAGGGAAGGCGGGACGCCCCGCCTGCGGCGCGGCTGGGCCCCGCACCTATCCATGCTGCTCACGGATGCCGCGCCGGGCCGTCCAACCCGGGCATGACGGCAAGCTGGACGGGCGGGCTCGGCGGTTGGGCGCGGGCGGGATGGCGGGCCATCCGCCGCTCACCGGGGCTGAGCGCGGTGGCGATCGTGACCTTGGCGCTGGGCATCGGCGCCAACACCGCGGTGTTCAGCGTGGTGGACGCGGTTTTGCTGCGGCCGCTGCCCTACGCCCATCCCCAGCGGTTGGTGGCGATACGCGAGAGCGCGCCGCCGCAGTTCCCCATCATGTCCGTCTCCCTGCCGGACTATTACGATTGGGTCAAACAAAGTAAGACGCTGGACCTGGGAGCGTTTCGTGAGACCGGCTTCAATTTGACCGCGCCAGGCACGCAGCCGGAGGCGATCCAAAGCGCCCAGGTCACCGCCAATTTGTTTCCCATCCTCGGCGTTCAGCCGCGGTTGGGCCGGGACTTCACCGCCAAGGAAGACGCGCCCGGCGGGCCGCGCGTGGCGATGCTGTCCAACGCCCTATGGCGGCGGCGCTTCGGCGGCAATCGCGGCATTCTGGACCAGGCCATCACACTGAATGGCAATCCCTATACGGTCATCGGCGTCATGCCGCCGGGCTTCGATTTCCCCGGCAAGATTCAGCTTTGGGTTTCCCTCGGCGCGCTGCGCGCCACCAAATCATTGTCCAGCCGCGGCAATCATCCCGGCATCGTCGGTATCGGGCGGCTGCGCGCCGGGTACACGCTGGCGCAGGCGCGGGCGGAGATGACCGCCATCGCCCACCGCCTCGACCTGGCCTATCCCAAAAGCAACACCGGCGTGGGCGTGCGCCTGATCCGCTATCTGCAGTTTTCGGTGCAGGGCGCCGGGGCGGCGTTGTGGGCGCTGCTGGCGGCGGTGGGGCTGGTCCTGCTGATCGCCTGCGCCAATCTGGCCAATTTGCTGCTGGCGCGGGCCGCGGCGCGGCGGCAGGAGTTCGCCGTGCGGGCGGCGCTGGGCGCCAGCCGGCGGCAAATTTGGGCACAGGTGCTGGGCGAAAGCCTGACGCTGGCGCTCCTGGGCGCCGCGGCGGGATTGGCCGTAGCGGCGGTCGGCGTGCATATGGCCATACCGCTGATGCCGCACGATCTGCCTCGCGCGCGCCAGCTCGGGCTGGATTGGCGCGTGCTGCTGTTTACCGTCGCCGTGGCCGTCGCCTGCGGCGTGCTGTTCGGCTTGGCCCCCGCTTGGCGCCACGGCGACGCCGGCGTCCATGACGCATTAAAGGAAGGCGGACGCGGCGGCGCCGAAGCCCGCGGCGGGCGGCGGCTGCGCGACGCGCTGATCGTCGGCGAGGTCGCCCTGGCGCTGGTGCTGCTGGCGGGCGCGGGATTGCTGCTGCGCAGCTTCATGGCGGTGCTGAGCACCAGCCCGGGCTTCAATCCCCGCCAGGAACTGTTGTTCGACGTTTCCCTGCCGCAACGGCGTTTTCCCCAAGCGCCGCAACAGGCGGCGTTCTTCCGCCAAGCGCTGGAGCGGCTGCGCCAATTGCCCGGCGTCACCGCCGTCGCCGCGGCCACGCCCATGCCCTTCACCGGCAGCGATTGGGAAAGCAACTACCGCATTGTGGGCCGGCCGAGCCCCGCGCCCGGCCATTCGCCCTCGACCAACTTCGCCATCGTCAGTCCCAGCTTCTTCCGCGCCATGCGCATCCCCTTGCTGCGCGGCCGCTACTTCACCGCCGCCGACAACGCCAAAAGCCGCAAGGTGGTAATCATCAGCCAGGACCTTGCCCGCAAGGATTGGGACGAGGCCGCGCAGGCCGTCGGGCAGCAGATCAAAACTCAGGGCTTCACCGCCACCATCGTCGGCGTGGTGCCACGCATCAAGACCGAAGGTCTGACCGGCGACACCGAGATGGACAAGCTGCCGGAGGCCTATGTTCCCCTGGCGCAATATCCGGTCAACGACTTCACCTGCGCCCTGCGCGCCGCGCCCGGCCTGAATCCGATGGCGCTGGCCGGCCCGGCGGGGCGGGCCATCCAGTCGCTGGACGCGAACTTGCCCATCGCCAACATCAAGACCATGTCCGGCTTGGTCGGACAGTCGGTGGCGCCGCGGCGGCTGTCGCTGGTGCTGGTGCTGGTCTTCGCCGCGCTGGCGCTGGTGCTGGCAGCGGTCGGCATCTATGGCGTCATGTCCTATGCCGTCGAGCGCACCACCCATGACCTGGGCCTGCGCATGGCGCTGGGCGCGCGGCGCCGGGATGTCGTCGGCTTGGTGCTGCGCCGCGGCCTGCTATTGGCCGGCGCCGGAGCTTTAGCCGGTCTGGCCCTGGCCTTGGGATTGGGCCGATTGGTCTCCGGCTTCCTGTTCGGCGTCCGCGCCGACAACCCCGCCGTCTTGATCGCCGTGGCCGCGGTGCTGCTGGCCGTGGCCCTCGTCGCCTGCTACCTGCCCGCCCGCCGCGCCAGCCGCGTGGACCCGATGGAAGCCCTGCGCTATGAGTAGATCTGCCACCCCACCAATGGCCCGCCAGCCTGCCTATGATTCCGCCTCAAGGAGCGCGTGCAGCAGGCCCAGAAGTTCCGGGACTTCCTGCACCGCGGCTTTCCAGAGCAGGTCATTGTCAACCGCGAAATAATCGTGGATGAGTCGGCTGCCCATTCCCCGCATCTCCGCCCAGGGCACCTCGGGGTGATCCGCACGCAATCCAGCGCTCACCTGACCCGCCGCTTCTCCAATCATCTCCACCGCCCGGATCAAGGCAAAGCGCAGCATCTGATCCGGCTCAAGGTCGCCGCGACCGCGGCCCGTGGCAAACGCCTGACAGGCCCGAGCGGCATCCACCATGTGCCGAATGCGCGCCGCGTCACGGCGTTCCATACTGCTCGACGGCGGTCCCGATCACCTCCTGCCGGAACTGCTCCGAAAGTTCCTCGGCCGTGCGCAGGTCCACCCGCCGGCCCCCGAGCATGGCCGAAAGTTCGATCTCGATGCGCGCCATGCCCAACAAGCCAGGTTTGCACCCGGAATCGAACTCGACCAGCAGGTCCACGTCACTCTCCGACCGATCAGTCCCGGTGCGCTTCGACCCGAAGAGGCTTAGCTTGCAGATGTGGTGGCGCCGGCACAGCGCCGCCAACGCATCAGGATCAGGAAAGACAGAGTTGCGCATAAACCGCTCCCGCGCTTACGGCCATTTTAGGCCTTCCTTTGGCGCGGGGAACCCGGGAACGCCATCCCTTGCAACATGAAGCCGTATCGCCGCGTCGTTCTCTTGGTGTTGGATGGCGTCGGCGCCGGCGCGCTGCCGGACGCCGCCCGCTACGGCGACGCAGGCGCCGACACGCTGGGCCATATCCACGCGCGCCAGCCGCTGCGCATCCCCAATCTGCGCCGTTTGGGCATCGGCCATTTGCATCCCGCGCTGGGCCGCGGCAGCGCCGGTCCGGTCGCTTCCTACGGCCGCTGCGCGATCAAATCCGACGGTAAGGACACCACCACCGGCCATGGGGAAATGGCGGGGATCATTTTGCAGCAGGGATTCCCCACCTATCCGCATGGCTTTCCGCCGGAGCTGATCGCGGCGTTCGAAGCCCGGATCGGCCGCCGCACCTTGGGCAATGTCGCCGCCAGCGGGACGGAGATCATCGAGCGGCTAGGCGCGCAGCATCTGCGCACCGGCGCGCCCATCGTCTATACCTCGGCGGACAGCGTCTTCCAAGTCGCGGCGCATGAAGACATCCTTCCCGTCGCCGAGTTGTACCGCATCTGCGCCATCGCCCGGGAACTGCTGACCGGTCCGCACCGGGTGGGGCGGGTGATTGCGCGCCCGTTCACCGGCCCGGGCCCGGGACGGTTCCAGCGCACGCGGCGGCGGCATGACTATGCGGTGCCGCCGCCCGAGGGCATGCTGCTGGACCAGCTTGCCACCGCGGACGTGCCGGTGCTGGCGGTCGGCAAAATCGGCGATATTTTTCTCGGCCGCGGCATCTCGCGCCGTTTGGCCATGGAATCCAACGCCCACGCCATGCAGCAGATCGAGGCGGCGCTTGGCGACTTTCCCCACGGCTTGATCTTCGCCAACTTAGTGGACTTCGACATGCTGTATGGCCATAGGAATGACGTCGCTGGTTTCGCCGCCGCCTTGGAGGAATTCGACGCCGATTTGGGCCGCCTGTTGCCAATGCTCGGGCCGGCGGATCTATTGCTGCTCACCGCCGACCATGGCTGCGATCCCACCACCGCCTCCACGGATCATTCCCGGGAATACGCGCCGCTCCTGGCCTACGCCCCCGGCGCCGCCGGGGAGGATTTGGGCGTACGCGCCTCGCTGGCGGATATCGGCAAAACCGTGGCGGAGGTCTTTGCCGTGCCGTTGGCAATTGGGAAGTCATTTCTGCCGCGGATCCGGGCCGTCGGCGCAGCAAGAGTAGGGTAGCCGCCCGGCTGCCGGAAAACTGACAGGCGAGGACGCCCATCCCACTGTCTCCGCGCCGAGCGCACCAGTAGGGTAGCCGTCCCGGCTGCCCAGCGAAGCTGCCGTCCCGGCTGCCATTCCCCGCCGTCGGTGCGAAGAAAGTAGGGTAGCCGTCCCGGCTGCCCAGCGAAGCTGCCGTCCCGGCTGCCCAGCGAAGCTGCCGTCCCGGCTGCCATTCCCCGCCGTCGGTGCGAAGAAAGTAGGGTAGCCGTCCCGGCTGCCCAGCGAAGCTGCCGTCCCGGCTGCCCTGACAGGCGAGGACGCCCATCCCACTGTCTCCGCGCCGAGCGCGCCAGTAGGGTAGCCGTCCCGGCTGCCCAGCGAAGCTGCCGTCCCCGGCTGCCCTGACAGGCGAGGACGCCCATCCCACTATCTCCGCTCCGAGCGCACCAGTAGGGTAGCCGTCCCGGCTGCCCTGACAGGCGAGGACGCCCATCCCACTGTCTCCGCGCCGAGCGCACCAGTAGGGTAGCCGTCCCGGCTGCCCAGCGAAGCTGCCGTCCCGGCTGCCCTGACAGGCGAGGACGCCCATCCCACTGTCTCCGCGCCGAGCGCACCAGTAGGGTAGCCGTCCCGGCTGCCCAGCGAAGCTGCCGTCCCGGCTGCCGGAAAACTGACAGGCGAGGACGCCCATCCCACTATCTCCGCGCTGAGCGCGCCAGTAGGGTAGCCGTCCCGGCTGCCCAGCGAAGCTGCCGTCCCGGCTGCCCTGACAGGCGAGGACGCCCATCCCACTGTCTCCGCGCCGAGCGCGCCAGTAGGGTAGCCGCCCGGCTGCCCTGACAGGCGAGGACGCCCATCCCACTGTCTCCGCGCTGAGCGCGCCAGTAGGGTAGCCGTCCCGGCTGCCCAGCGAAGCTGCCGTCCCCGGCTGTTTAATCCGATGCCTGGCCGCAGGAACGGTGGCGGGCGGCGGCAGGGGAATGATACTGTCGGCGTAACTGCCCCCTTTGCGGCGCGTATGCCCTGTCGCCTCACTCAACGGTCCTTACCGCTCCTGATCTTGGTGGCCGCCGCCTTGCTGGCTAGTTGCAGCGGCAATCGCGGCCTGAACGGCAATGGTTCCACCTCCAGCGGCGGCGGCCAAGCCGGCGCCGTCACGCTCTCGCTCAGCGATCCCGCCACCTGCGGCGGCGGCGCGCCCTACACCGCGGTCTATCTGACCATCACCGACGTCGAGGCCAGTCCCAACGCCAATGCCCCGGGCGGCGACGCCAGCTTCGTGGACCTGACGCCGAATCTCAAGTCGGCCCCGATGCAGATCAATCTGGTGGGCGGTTCCAGCCAGTGCATTTTGGCCACGCTGGCCAACGCGGTGCAGGCAACGGCGCAAAAATACGCGCAGCTTCGCGTGTTCCTGGCGCCGGACTCCGAAGCTGGATCCATCTCCGCGAACCAGTGCGGCAGCTATTCCAACTGCGTGGTCACCTCCAGCGGCACGGCGCCGATCGCCGTGGGCACGGCGGCGACCAATGGCATCGCCATCACCGGAACGGCGCTGGATGGCGGCTTCACCGTCAGCAGCGGCACCACCACCACGGTGAACGTAAACTTCGACATCTGCGCCGATCTGGCGGCGAGCGCCAGCGGCCAGCTCACGCTCAATCCCGCCCCCAGCGCCGGCGCCATCAACGCCCAAGCCGACACCATCAGCGGAATCTTCCAGGACGGGACGACCCACGCGCCGGTGACTGGGCCGGTGCTGGTGGCGCTGGAGCAAAATCAAAGCGGCACCGACCGCGTGCTGATGCAGACCTTCGCCGCCAGCAGCGGGTCGTTCCAGTTTTGCCCCGTGCCCGCGGGCAATTATGAAGTGGTGGCCGGCGCGGTGAGCAGCAGCGGCGGGCAATATTCCCCCACCGCGGTGTTGCAGGTGCCGAATGGCGCCAATCTATCCAGTCCGCCCCTCCCGCTCTATGCCGGCAACGGCACCAACGGCGAACCGGCGACCATCTCCGCCACCCTCACCAGCAGCGGCAGCGGCAACACGCCTGTGCCGGTGGCGGCCAGCGTCACGCTGCAAGAAAAGGTCACGCCCAGCGCCGGCGCGACCTATTCGCTGGCGATTCCGCTGCCGGCGAAAGGCGCGGCGGCGTTCTCGCTGGCCACGGCCAGCGGGACCACCTGCGCCGCCGGAACCGCCTGCGTCGGGCCGATCACGCTGCAAGCGCCGGCCCTGTTCGCCAGCTTCGGGCAATACGCCACCAGCGCCATGCTGATCCAGAACAACACCAACGTCGCGGCGGCCTATTTGGTGGATGCCCGCGCCTCCGCGCTGGGCGGCGCGGGCCTGCCCGACTGCACCCCGTCGGAAGTGACCCAAACGCCCGGCCAGATTTCCCCCAACGCCAATCTCACCACGCCGGCGCTAGCCTTTACCGGCTGCCAATAATCGCGTCCGCGCATCAAGCGGGGCCGCGCGCCGCCGGGCGCAATCGCACCATTTACGAGCGCTGGTAGTAGCAAAAACCAGTGACTATGCTAAGCCGTTCGCATGGCCACCGGCTCCCCCACGCTCCGACGGCTGGCCTTTGCCCTGCTGCTGGCTGCCGCGCTCCCGTTCGCTGCGCGCAGCCAAACCCCCGACACCGCCGCCATCCGTGGCGTGGTTACTGATCCTAGCGGCGCCGCGGTTCCGGCGGCGGTGGTGATCGCCGCCAACAGCCAGACGGGGGCGCGCTATACGGCGATTACCGGCGCGCACGGGCAGTTTCATCTGGCGGATTTGCCCGTGGCCGGACATTATTCCCTGCGCGCCTCGCATCCCGGTTTCGCCACCGCCAGCCTCCATCGGCTGCGCCTTACCGGCGGCCAGACGGCGAGCGTCACCCTGACGCTGTCGCTCGCCGGGCAATCGGCCGAGATCACCGTGACCGGAGCGGTGGGCATGGTCAACGCGCGCGAGCCGCAACTGGGCATCACGCTGGGGCGGCGCCAGTTGGCCGCGACGCCGCTGCCCAACCGCCGGCTGACCAGCGTGGCGCTGCTGAACTCCGCCAACCGCCAGGCGCTGAACCAAGGCGATGAGTTCCAGAACCAAACCATGTTCACCACCAACGGCGCGGGGCGGCGCCAGACCAGCTTCGAGGTGGACGGCAGCACGGGCAATGACAGTTGGGGACGGCAGAGCATCTTCACCAATGTCCCGCTGGATGCGATCCAGCAGTTGACCGTGCTGACCAACGCTTTTTCCGCGCAGTACGGCGGGACGATGGGGGCCGCGGTGAACGTGGTCACGCGCAGCGGCGGCGACCAATGGCACGGCTCGCTGCTGGAGACTTGGCGGCCCGGCGCCACCGAGGGCACGCTGCCAGGACTGACCCAGTTGATCCACGGCAACAACGCCGCCACCGACGTGCTCTACCAAACCGCGTGGAGCCTCGCCGGGCCGGTGACGCGGAACACCCAGTTTTATTTGGCCGGTGAACTCAGCTACCAAGACCGCGGCTCGCTGATCACCTCGCCGGCGGCGCCCGGAGTCTTCACCGGGCATTACCGCGACGGCATGGAGTATTTCCGCCTCGACCACCAATTCAGCGATACGCACCGCGCGTTCCTTCGCCTCGACGCCGACCGCTTCTACGACACCAACCCCAACAACGCCGTCGGCGGCTTTGCCCTGCCCAGCTCCGATCGCATCTACCAGCGCCGCACCTACACCGCGCAGGGCGGCGACGACCTGGCGCTCGGCGCGGATTTCGTCAATGCCCTGCGGCTGCAATTCCAACTGGCCTCGCCCATCACCAGCTTCACGCCCGCGGAGTACAGCACGCAGTACGTGGTGCCGAACGTGCTGACCGAGGGCGCCTCGCAGTCCGCCTACCTGCTCAACCATCAATATGAAGTGACGGACACCCTGAGCGTGGTCCACGGCCCGCACGAAATCAACTTCGGCGCCGACGCCATCGTTTCCGCCGCCGGCGGCGACAGCCTGGAAAGCGGCGGCCCGGTCACCGCGGGCCAGGTCACGTTCGATCCCTGCCCGGTGGGGCTGACGCTGGCTTATTGCGCCTCCCCGGCTTACTTGACGCTGGCCAACGTGCAGAGCTACACGCAGGGCTTCGGCAACGCCAGCTATTCGGTGGACAGCACGCTGTGGGCGCTGTTCGCACAGGATCACGACCAGCTCACGCGCAGCCTGACGCTGGACTACGGCCTGCGCTATTCGCAGCAGACCTTCAGCGATGCGCGCGGCGACTTCGCGCCGCGGCTGGGCTTCGCCTATGATTTCCACGGCACGGTCGTGCGCGGCGGCTACGGCTTGTTCTACGGCCAGTTGCCGGACAACTTGGCCGGCAACTACGCCATTGACGGGCCGCAGGGAACCTTCAACTACACCGCCTTCCCCGGCGGCGTCGGCTTCCCGGCCAGTCTTTCGGCACTGCCTTTGCCCGCCTTTCCCGCCGGTGCGGTGCTGCCGCCGCGCAGCATCTACGTCCGTCCCGGGGACAGCGCCTACCTCGATCAGTTCTTCCCCACCTCCGTGCTGCCTTTGTACCCGACGGCGTTGGTCAACCCCTACGCCGAGCAATGGACGCTGGGCGTGCAGCGGGAGCTGGGGCGGGGATGGAATCTAAGCGTGGATTACGTCGGCTCACATTCCGTGCACGTCAACCGCCGGCTGGACATCAATCCCCCGGCGCCCTTTATCCGCACCGCTCCGGGGCAGGTGCGCTCGCCCGGCGCGGCCAACTGCACCCGGCCGTATTGGGTGTGGTGGTACCGGCAGCGCGGGCTGGCCTGCCTCGCGTCGCCGCCGGCGGGCTATCCCCAGCCGCCCTACCGCATCATCAGCACCAGCATCAATGACGGCTACGGCTTCTATGACGGTCTGGAGGCGAACCTGGAGCACCGCTTCGCCGGCGGGTTTTCGCTGCTGGCCAGCTATACCTGGTCGCACACCTTGGACAACGTGGACCCGGACGTCAAATCGCCCGACCAGATGCCCAACCTCAACACCCAGACCGGCGCCGCCGAATACGGCAACGCCGCCTTCGACCAGCCGCAGCGGCTGGTGGTCAGCGGCACGTGGAATGGGCCTTGGGCGCTGCAAATCGGCGGGGTGGAAACGCTGGCCTCCGGGCTGCCGTATAACCTCGTCACCGGCGCCAACAACAGCGGTGACGGCCAGACCGCCGACCGGCCGGTGATCAACGGCGTGGTCGTCGGCCGCAACACCGCCCACGGCACGCCCTTCTATGAGACCGACCTGTTCGTGCAGCGGGCGATGATGCTGGCCGAACGCCTGCGCCTCAATCTCCGCCTGGAGTCGTTCAACTTGTTCAACCACGCCAACGTGCTCGGCTTCAATGGCGTCTGGGGGAACGGCGCCACCCCGGCGCCGGGCTTCGGCCAGCCGCTCAGCGGCATCAGCAACGTCTTGCCCCCGCGCGAGTTCCAGTTCCTGGCCGAGCTGTCGTTTTAGCGGGCGATTCGCAGTCTCTCATTCCTAGCGCTTTCTAATGAAAACCGGCGCGCCAAGTCTTTTGTTTTCTGTAAAACGGAACCAGGTTAGTAACAGAAATCGTGAGAGTCTCCGGCGTCGGTTTTAGCGCCGCGCGAGAGGCTAAATGCAGGCGATGACGGCGGTACGATTCACGGTCCGGGGCGCGGTGCAGGGGGTGGGCTATCGCGCCTTCGTGCAGCGGGAGGCGGCGGCGCTGGGCTTGCGCGGCTGGGTGCGCAACCGCTGGGACGGAACGGTAGAAGGCGTCGCGATCGGGGGCGAGGAAAAGCTCGCCGCGTTCCGCCGCGCCTTGCAGCGCGGTCCCGCCGCCGCCCGCGTAGAACGGGTGGAGATGGTGCCGGAGGCGATGGACCGCAAAGAGCTAGACGGGATCTCGGGCTTCCGCATCGAACTCAACGGCTAGGCCCGCCATTGTGCGGGCAACCGCCGCGCCCGGCAAGGCAGTAGCGGAACCGCTGGCCCGGCAGTCCGTCGAGCAATCCCCGACCGCGGCAACGGAGATAGTGGGATGGCGGTCCCGGCTGTCATATCCACCGGCGCAAATGTTCCCGCCGCGCGCAACGTGCGGTGTGCCTCCGGCTTGCGTGCGGTCGCGCTGGGCGCGGCCGAGCCGCCCGGCATGGAATCGGCTTTCAGCTTGCGTGGCGGCGGGCGTTCGCCCGCCGCGCCGTCGTCCCACCGCCCCGCGCCGAAAGCAGCCGCCGCGCCGCAGCCGCTCAAAAATAGGTCCGCACCACATCCACCACGCGGTACTCGGCATCCAGCACCGGTATCGCCCGCCATTTATCGAACGTCAGGCAGGGGTGGGAAATATCGCATCCAATCAAATCGCCCACGCGCAGCTCGTCCCCCGGGGCGCAACGCAAGTAGGCATGCTGATCCATCATCTTCGTAATCGCCCAATGCCCGGGCGCGGCCGAGGGTTTTTCCTGTCCGGGCCGGAAGCGCAGCACCGGTATGGGGAACCCAGCATCAAACGCCGCGTCCCGCTTGCCCAGCGTCAGAATCGCCTTCTCCGGCTCCGGGACGGACTGCACATACGCCCATACCTGCATCGCCGGCTGCAATCCAGACTGCATGCGCCGCGCCACCGGATTGTTCGCCAGGATCCGCTTCTGCGCCTCCCGGTAATTCCCGGCGTCGTGGGTCAAATAGCAGCCCGGCCGCAGGACAATCTCCACCGCCTCGCCTAGCCCCGCCTGGGAAAACTCCTCCGCCACCACGTCATACCACGCCGAGCCCGCCCCGGAAAGCACCGCGGAGAGCGGCCCAAATCGTCCCTCCGCCGCCAGCCGGCGCGTCACCTCGACCGCCCGCCGCAAGAACTGCCGGATCGCAGCCTCATCCTCCAGCACGCCTTCATACAATTCCACGCCGCGCAGCGCGATTGAGGTGTTCCAGCGATCCAGCGCCGCCAACACCGCCCGCAGCTGCTCCTCATCGCGCACGCCCGTGCGTCCGCCCATTACGCCCAGTTCCAGCAGCACCTGCAAATATTGCCCCCGGCGGGCAAAGAACGCCCCCAACTGGTCCACCTGCGCCGCGGAATCCACCAGGCAGAAATACGCGAAATTCGCATCCTCCAGCAGCCGCGACACGATCGCCATATTTTCCCGGCCCACCAGTTGGTTCGCCATCAAGACGCGCCGCACGCCGTGCGCATACGCCACCCGCGTCTGCTGCGGCGTGGCCAGCGTAATGCCCCAGGCGCCGTGCTCGAGCTGCATGGCGAACAGCGCCGGAGCCATCGTCGTCTTGCCGTGCGGGGCCAGCTTCAGGCCATAGGCGGCGATAAACTCCCGCATCCACCGCAGGTTGTGCCGCAACCGGTCTTGATACAGCACGGCCGTGGGCAGGCTCAGGTCTTCCCGCAGCAGACTCCACCCGCGGCGCGCGATTTCCGCCGGAGTCGCCGCCTCCTCAAGATGGCCGATGCCCTTGTCCAACGGGGATATGGCCGCAGCCTGGGGCGGCTGCATGGCACGGGCGCGGGACGAGGGTTGCTCCTTCATGGGCGGAAGATCCGATCGGCGTGTTGCAGCCGGCGCAAATGCGTCACTACGGGGTGATACTCGATCCAGGTCCCTGATGCCGGCGCCCTCCCAATGCGACATCTTGATCCGCCAGGCTCAGGTCATGGATGGCATCGAGATCAAAACGACCATAGCAGATGTCGCCATTGCCGGTGAACGCATCGCCGCCGTGGGCCCGGCGCTGGCCATGCAGGCCCGCACCACCATCTCGGCGGACGGCCTGACCCTCGCCCCCGGCTTCATCGACACCCACACGCATGACGACACCAGCGTCATCGAAACGCCGGAGATGCTGCCCAAGATCTCGCAGGGAGTCACCACCGTCATCGTCGGCAACTGCGGCATCTCCGCCGCGCCCGTCACCCTGCGCGGCGCTCCGCCCGATCCGATGAACCTCCTCGGGGACGCATCCCTGTTCCGCTATCCGCGCTTCGCCGCCTACGTCGCCGCCGTCAACCGCGCCCAGCCCGCCGTCAACGTCGCCGCGCTCATCGGCCATACCGCGCTCCGCGCCAATCACCTGGACCGCCTCGACCGCCCCGCTCTTCCCGGCGAACTCGCCGCGATGAAGCTCCAGTTGCAGGAGGCGCTGGAGCATGGCGCGCTCGGCCTCAGCACCGGCCTCGCCTACGCCAACGCCCGTGCCGCGACGGCGCGGGAAGTTCTCGCGCTGCTGCGGCCCGTCGCCGCCGCCGGCGGCATCTACACGACGCATCTGCGCAGCGAAGCCCACGCCATCCTTGACGCGCTGCGGGAGGCGTTCGAGCTGGGCCGCGACGCCAACGTGCCGGTCGTGGTTTCCCATCTCAAATGCGCCGGCATCGATAATTGGGGGCGCGGCGAGGAGGTTCTCGCCTTCCTCGACCAGGCGCGCGCCAATCAGTCCATCGGTTGCGATTGCTACCCCTACGCGGCCAGCTCCAGCACGCTCGATGTGGGGCAGGTGGACGAGCGCATCCGCATCACCATTACCTGGAGCGAACCGCATCCGGAGGTCGCAGGCCGCACCCTGGCGCGGATCGCGGAGTTGTGGAACCTCCCGCAGATCGAAGCCGCCCGCAAACTCCAGCCCGCCGGCGCCATCTATCACAACATGTCGGAGCAGGACATGCGCCGCATCCTCCGGCACGCCGCTACCATGATCGGCTCCGACGGGCTCCCGCACGATCCTCGCCCCCATCCCCGCCTCTGGGGCGCCTTTCCTCGGGTTCTCGGCCGCTACTGCCGCCAGGAAAAGCTCCTTTCTCTTCCCCAGGCCATCCATAAAATGACCGTGCTGCCCGCGCGGCGATTCGGCCTCCACGACCGCGGCGCCATTCGCGCGGGATATTTCGCCGATCTCGTCCTCTTCGATGCCGAGCGCATCCTCGACAACGCCACCTTCACCCGTCCCCGGCAAACTGCGCGGGGAATCGAAGCGGTCTGGGTCAATGGCAATCAAACTTATGGCAGGGACGGACCGACCGGCAATCGCCGCGGCCGGTTTCTGCCGCGGGCGCCCATTTGCTGGGTGCAGTAACTGGACGATGGTGCGAGAAACAAATCGCGCAGAAAAACGGCGCGGGAAGGCGAGGGCAGCATTGGGTTTGAAGCGATACGGCGTTGAAGGCAGCAAGGGCGCGGGAGGCCAGCATCTTCCCTTCGCGCGGGCGGTGGAAGCGAATGGATGGCTGCACGTCTCCGGCCAGGTGCCCATGGTCAACGGAGATTTGGTCACGGGCAGCATCACCGTCCAGGCGCGCCAGGCCATTCAGAATTTAGTCGCCATTCTCCAGCAGGCGGGATATGGCCCCGAACACGTGGTCCGCTGCGGCGTCTGGCTGGACGATCCGCGCGATTTTCCCGCGTTCAACGCGGTGTTTCGCGAATTCTTCGGCGAACATCCGCCCGCGCGAGCCTGCGTGGTTTCCAGCATGGTGGTGGACTGCAAGGTGGAAATCGACTGCGTCGCGTACAAAAAGCCGCAGCGCTGATTTAGCGCGGCGCAGCGGAACCCTCCGCGTTCGCAAGGCCGCGCGTGTCAGCCAGCCGCCGCGGCCGGCGGGAACGCTCCAGGCGGCCGGTGGGAGCCCCCGAAGCCGGGCGGCTGAGCCGCCCGGTCGCCGTTGGCCGCATCCATCCGTTCGTCGCCGCTCTGTTCACAGGGTTCACACTCGCTCTTTCGGTCATGGAAACAAACGCAGCGATCGGCCCCGTCTTCGCCTATCTCGGGACGTACACCGGCGGCGGCGAGCACCAGAACGGCGAGGGCATTTACCGGTTTGCGCTGAATCCGCGCTCGGGCGAGCTTTCCAACCGCCAGCTCGCCGCCCGAACGCCCAGCCCATCGTGGCTGGCCCTGCATCCCTCCCGGCGATATCTCTATGCCGTCAACGAAGTCGAGCCCTTCTCCGGCGGCGGCTCGGTCACCGCCTTCGCCGTGGATCGCGCCAGCGGCGACCTGCGGCCGCTCAACACCGTCGCTTCCGGGGGCGCAAGCCCGGCGCACATCAGCCTGGACGCCACCGGCCAATGGGCCTTCGTCGCCAATTACGCCGGCGGCGCGGTCGCGGTCCTCCCCGTCCATGGCGACGGCTCGCTCGGCGATGCGGTCTGCGTGCGCCGTGCCGTTGGCCCCGTGGACGCCAGCCACACAGCCGGCGCCGATTCCGGCAGCGCCGCCGGCGGCGGCCAGCCCGCGGCCCACGCGCACATGATCCAGGCCGATCCCGGCAATCGCTTCGTCCTTGCCACCGACCTCGGCCAGGACCGCATCTTCAGCTACAAACTGCATCCCGCCACGGGACAACTTACGCCGGTGGCCGGACAATCGTTTGTCTCGCTGCCGGCTTGCGCCGGCCCGCGGCACTTCGTCTTTCATCCCAACCGGCGCTGGATGTACTGCTTGCAGGAGGCGGCGTCCACCGTCGCCTTCTTTCGTTACGATTCCTCGCACGGAACGCTGAGCCTAGAGCAAACCATCTCCGCGCTGCCGCCCGGAACCACCGGCGCCAACTTTTCGTCGCACATTGCTCTCGGTCCTACCGGCCGCGTGCTCTACGCCGCCAACCGGCTGCACGACGCCATTTCCGCTTTCCAAATCGGTCTTGATGGCAGGCTCGCCTTCCTTGGCGAAAGCCCGACCATGGGCCGTTACCCGCGCAGCTTCGCCATTGAGCCAGGCGGCCAGTTCCTTTTTGCCTGCAATCAGCACACGGACAACATCACCTGCTTCCGCATCCGCCCAGAGGACGGCCTGCTCGGTTTCACCGGCCGCGTCATCCCGGCGCCCACGCCCGCCTGCCTGCTCTTTCTTGCATAGCGCACCCGGGCGCCGCGCCCCGAAAAACCGCGGTAGGTCACTCGGCCCGGCTGTCAGGCCTGGCTGTCACTCCGCGCCGCCCGGGAGGGCGACGGTACGCAGGGCAGGAGCCCTACCCCACGCTTCCGCGGAAACTTCCCCGCCACGCGAGGCGTTCCCGCATCGCGCAACGTGGGGTATGCCTCCGGCTTGCGTGCGGTCGCGCTACGCGCGGCCGGGCCGTGTGAGTGGCGCAGGCTTCAGCCTGCGTGCTGTGGAATAGGCTTCAGCCTGCGTGCTTCGGGCTTTAGCCCGCAGGTGCCCGCGGCTGGCAGCGTTGGAGCGCACCCGTCGCGCGGTGTTTCCGGCCGGGCGCCGGGGCTAAAGCCCTATGTTTTCGGGACCGGAATTCGCGGTGCTAAAGCTCCGCTCCGCACCATCCGTGGGCGGCCCATATTTCAGCGGCGCCGTACCGGTTGCCGGACGCTCCGGCGGCGGGACGGGACCGCTGCGTTACCGCCGCGAGTGCGCCTTCAGCGCCGCCCGCGCCTCGCGTTCGGCTTCGCGCCGGCGGATGGTCTCCCGCTTGTCGAAGAGCTGCTTGCCGCGAGCCAAGCCCAGTTCGCATTTCACCCGGCCGTTTTTGAAATAGAGCCGCAGCGGAATCAGCGTCAGGCCCTTCTCGCGGGTTTTGCCCTCCAGGCGGAAAATCTCGGCTTTGTGCAGCAGCAGCTTGCGCGTGCGCTCGGCCTCGGCGGCGGCATAGCCGGCGAATTGATAGGGGCTGATGTGGCAGTTCAGCAGCACCGCTTCGCCGTTGCGCACCAAGGCGTAGCTGTCCTTGAGCTGCGCCTGGCCCAGGCGCAGGGATTTCACTTCGCTGCCCAGCAGCGCCATGCCAGCTTCGAAGCGCTCCAGGATTTCATACTTGTGGCGCGCCTGCCGATTGTCGGCAATCATCTTTTCGCCTTCCGCCGCCCGTGCCCGCGCCATACCCGATGGTAGCCTGAGCCCGGTCCTCCGCCCCCTGCCGCGTCCCGTTGGCGGGTCCGCCGCCCCGCCGCCCCGCCTCGGCCCGCCGCGCGCGCCATGCGGGCTCTGCGCCTTCCGCTTCCTGTTGACGCCCGACAGGAAGCAATGTACGCTGGCGGCAGTTCCAATAGACCGTCAACAGGAGAGGGCCATGAACTTCCTTTCGGCACGCCGGCCGGCGGCAAAGAGCGATCTGCTGCAAGGCACCTTGGACATGCTGGTGCTGAAGACGCTGCAACTGGAGCCGATGCACGGCTGGGGCATCGCGCAGCGGATTCTGCAAATTTCCGGCGAGGTGCTGCGGGTGGAGCAGGGCTCGCTCTACCCGGCGCTGCACCGGCTGGAGATGCAGGGGTTCATCGCCGCCGAGTGGGGCATCTCGGAGAACAACCGGCGCGCCCGCTATTACCGGCTGCGGCCGGCGGGCCGCAAGCACCTGGCGGCGGAAAGTGAAAGCTGGGAGCGGGTCAGCGGCGCGATCGCGCGGGTGATGGCCGCCGGCAATCTGTGAGCGGCGGGGAGGGTCTCGGGATGCGGAGCTGGTTGCGGCGGTTGCGGGCACGGATGTTTCGGCGTGGGGCGGAGGCGGAACTGGCCGAGGAGCTGCGGTATCACCTGGAACGGCAGGCGGAGGCGCTGGAGGGCGACGGGCTGGATGGGGAGGAGGCGCGGCGCAGCGCGTTGCGCCGCTTCGGCAACCCGGTGCTGACGGCCGAACGCTGCCGCGACCAGCGGCGGCTGGGCTGGGCCGAGGACGCCGCTGACGATCTGCGCCTGGCGGCGCGCGGCTTGCGCCAGGCGCCGGGATTCACCTTGGCGGCGATCGCTTTGCTGGCGCTGGGCATCGGCGCCGCCGCGGCGCTTTTTGGCCCGCTCTATTCGTTGGTGCTTTCCCCGCTGCCGTTTCCCCAACCCAGCCGGCTGGTTCGCGTCGGTGGAGTGCCGATGCCCTATCGCTTCGCATATCCACGGCTGCGGCAGGCGCTCAAGCCGGTTTTCTCCCACATCGCGCAGTTCGACGAGTGGGGCTCCGAGAATGCGCCTCACGCGTTCGGCCCAGCCCTCCGAATCACCGGTGTCACAACGGGATTTTTCCGCACCGTCGGCGTCGAGCCCCGGCTGGGCCGCGACTTCCGCTCAGGCGATTCCCTTACGGACGGCGTGATCATCAGCGACGCCGTGTGGCGCACTCGCCTGCACGCCAAATCCAACCTCAGCGGCGCATTTCTCCGCGTCGGTCCGGCTAACCTTCCTGTCGCCGGCGTGATGCCGCCCAGCTTCAACTTCCCAGCCGGAACGCAGGTCTGGGAACTACAGCCGGTGGGTGTCGGCCTGCTCTTTGGTTCGCCGGTTATCGCCCGCCTTCAGCCGGGGCTGTCGCCGGCGGCGGCCCTGGTGAGGCTGCGGACGATCGCCAAGGCACACGACATCAAGGACGGGCCCGTGTCGCTCCAGCCGCTGCACGATTACCTGCTCGGCGACCGCCGGCCGCTGCTGTGGATGTTCTGGGCGGTAGCGGTGCTGTTTCTTCTGCTCGCCTGCGCCGGCGTCGCCAATCTGTTCCTGGTGCGAGGCATCCGGCGCCAGCCGGAGTTTGCCCTGCGGCTGGCGCTGGGCGGCGGCCGCGCGCGGCTGCTGCGGCAGCAACTGGCCGAAGCGCTGCTGCTGGCCGGCGGGGGAGCTGCGCTGGGCCTGGGGCTGGCGGCTCTGGCCGGCGCGTCGCTGCGGGCCATTTTGCCGGTCGCCTTGGGGCGGACCGCGTTTGCTCCCCACCCGGCGCTGGCCGCGTCGGCCGCGTTGGTTATCGCCCTGGCGGTGGCCACGGCTTGCGTCTTCGGCTTGCTGCCCGCGTGGCGCGCGGCACGCACCGACGCCGGCGTCTATCTCAAATCCTCCGGCGGCGCGGTGGGTGTCGCGGCGGCTGGCCGGCGGCGCTTCGCCGCGCGGGAACTGCTGGTCGGCGGGCAACTGGCTATGGCGCTGGCGCTCCTGGTCGCCAGCGGCTTGCTGGCCCGCAGCGTGGAGGCGCGGCTCAACCTCAACTTCGGATTCCCGGCCCGGCATGTGGTCGCCGTCGAAGCCGAACTCCCGCCCCTGCCAGCGCAGGTAAGGGCTGCGCAAGCATTTGACCGCCTCCAGCTCGCCAGCCCCAGCCTTACCGCCAGCAACAAGGCGACCGGCAGGGCGCTAAAGGAAAGCGGGATGTTGTCCGCATGGCTGGGCGACGAAGAGCGCGACATCAGCGCGCAGGCGGAGGCGCGGGCGGAACTGGCCGGCGCACCCGGCGTCCTCTCCGCAGGCGTGCTCTCGCCGCTCCCCTTCAACGGACAGGCCCGCCCCTCCGGCTTAGAATTCGTACAGCTCCGACCGAGGCGGCCAGGGCTGCCCGCGTATCTGCGGTACGTGAGCGGGGACTTCGTTCATGCCCTCGGTATGCATCTTTTGGCCGGGCATGCGTTCACCCCGACCGAGGTCGCAACGGCTGCCCGTGTCCAGGAACACGCCACGTTGACCTACGGCTCACCCCGTAAAGGCTACGTTCTCCCGGTGGTGATCAACCGGGCCCTCGCCGATCATTTGTGGCCCGGACGGAGCCCGCTCGGCAAGCGACTCTACTGGGAGTACCAGCACTGCCGAGTCGTCGGCGTGGTTTCCAACATTCACGAAAGCAGCGCCAACCTGGCCATCTGGCCGACCGTGTATCAGCCGGCCCAGTTCAACGCCAGCGACACGCTGACGTTCATTGCCCGGCTGCGGCCGGGAGTTCCGGTCGCCGCATTTCGGGCGGCGGCGCGGCGCATCATAGCGGGGCTGGCGCCGGGAATGGCGCCGCCGCGGTTCATCAATTTGGCGGCGCGGGCGGAGAACTCCTGGGCGAATTTGCGCCTGGCGCTGGCGCTGCTGGCCTGCTTTGCGGTGCTGGGCATCGTGGTGGCGGGATTGGCGGTCTACGCCGCCGCGGCGCAGATGGCGGCGGCGCGGCGGCGGGAGATGGGCATCCGCATCGCGCTGGGCGCGCGGCCGCAGCAGATCCGCCGTCTGGCGCTGTGGCGCAGCCTCCGGCTGGCATTGGCCGCGGTTCCCTTCGGCGCCTTCGCCGCTTGGGTGCTGGCACGAGGACTCTCGCATTGGCTGTTTCGTGTCGGCGCGCTGGATCCCGCCAGCTACGCTGGGGCCGCGGCGTTATTGGTGGCGCTGGCGCTGGCAGCGGGAATTTGGCCGGCGCACCGCGCCGCCACCGCCGACCCCGCCGCCGCCCTGCGCGACGACGGCTGAGCGGCTGCGGCGGTTTGCGCGGTCGCTTCCATGACAGGGACGCCCCTCGCGCCCCGCCGATCCCATGCGGCGCTGGCCGCAGCGGCTCGCGAGCCTGGGCACGCTATGCCGTAGAAGGCTGCAAAACACCGCGTCGCGCTGTCTCATTTTTCCGGGGTAATTTCGCCTAAGTCCTTTGTTTGCAGTAAACGAAATGAGACTGGCGGGACACCGCAGCGTAGCCATAGGCGGGCGATTGGGAACCATTCTGCGGCGGACCGGAAATATGGACGAAAGGTGGGTGCGGCGGGGGGCGGCCGGACTTGGGCGGGCAAAGCCGCCGCCCCGGCGGCCCCGAAGTGGCGCCGCGCGGTCCTGGTTCGGCTCCGTCGGGGTTCGGTGGTTTGGGGAAGTGGCGGCGGTCAGGTGGCGCGGACGGGCATTCGCCGGGGCTGCGGCGCTCCCCCCTATAGCGGGTAACCCCGGCGGTTCCCCCGAAGCGGCGGGCGGGGCCGGGGGGCTAAAATCCACCCCCAAACCCGCCCCAAACGGCCGGGCGCCCTCCGCCCCCCGCCGGGGTGTCCCCCCCCCCGGACCGACGCCCAGGGCGGGGGGGGCGCCGCCCCCCCCCCCCCCGGCCCCCTGTGCAGCTGGTGTGTTTTTCTTGCCGCTGCGCAAGCACCCACACACGTTATGTGCGCCCCCACTCGAGCGCG
>OFHJ01000119.1_pt1 | contig 32414 bp, 28 predicted proteins | sample 1522001 | NCBI WGS metagenome assembly OFHJ01 (sample SAMEA2464838, study PRJEB22497) | soil metagenome | biome: Grassland; feature: Farmland; material: Clay | place: Australia | collected 2013-02-01 | depth 1.2 m | reverse complement strand
GCTGCCATCGCCACCCGCGCCTTGAACTCCGCGCTGTGCTGCTTCCTTCTTACTCCCACGTCTCGCTCCTCTTTGGACCGGTCAGCCTTAGCTTATACCTCTGTCCAAATATCCGGAGCCGCCGCATTCAATAATGTAGGCGAGAAGGCCTGAAGTCCTCATCCAGTGAAGATGGAAGCAACCTTGCCTATCCGGTTAATGCCCATACCCACTATAGGTGGAGTCTCGGTCGATGGCTGCGGCTCGCCAGATGTGGCTGAAACCACCGCGTTCGCGACATCTTGCGGCAATCGCGTCACTCCAGATGTTGGACTTGTGGGCGTTAAGCGGATAGGCAAGGAAGCAACTACGCGTAACGCGGCAGCTTCAGGCCTAAGATTTAGATTTTACGTTTTTTGTATCGCCGACAAGGGGCTTCCATGCCTTCGCTAGATTTCGCGTCGGAAATATCAGCGGTGGGGAGGCTGGCGGTCTCGTGAAACGCGAGGAGCCGCCGAAGCAAGCTTCGGCGGCTCCCGGTTGGCGTCCTTGACCTCGGTCGCGATGCTACGACCGAGGTCAAGGATCCGGTACGCTACAACGGCAGATGATAGCCGCTCGTGATATTCAGCACCGTGGCGAACATCAGGTAGATCAGCCATATCCCGGTAATCATGTGGAAGAATCCGAGAGCCCGCTCGCTCAACGGGTACATCGCCTTCACGCTCGCCGGGATATCGCAGATATACACGCCGCAAAGCCCGAGGAACAATACGCCGACCGGCCAGTCGCCGGCATGGAAGAAGACGATGGCACCCAGCGCCGAGATGGCCAGGAAGCCGATGGCCATGAACGCGTTCGGTCGCGGATCGGCGCCTTTCATGCGGTTGTAGCCGAGCGCGAACCAGTGGATGCCATAGGCGGAAAAGGCGAGCGCCGCCATGTAGAGCGGCGCACCCTTGAACACCTGGAACCAGGTCAGACCGACAAATAAGATCATGCCGGTCACGAACTGGCAGAATCCCGGCAGCCATATGCCCCACATTCCGGTGCCGATGTCGACCGACTGATCCCGCTTGGGATATCCGAACAGCTCTTGCGGGAAATAGATGAGGTAGCCCGTGCCGAGCCCGAAGAACCCGAGCGCGATCGGCAGATAGGCCGAGGTTTGAAGATGAACTGCATCCATGACTTGTCTGTCTCCTCTTAATTTTTAAGGTGCGACAACAAAACCAGCGTTGTCCGTCCCGGCGGACGTCCCCGACGACGCACCGCGCTGCCGAAAGGAGCGACGCCAAGACAAGATCGAAAGCCAACGTGACGTCAGCGACGCCGCCGGCCGTTTTCAGATGTGATTGATGGTTCCCCCCTGTCTCATTGTTACGTCTGCAAAGGCGATCGCTTGATTGGGATGGTCGGATCGGCGAGGCGGGATTGCGGCGTAGACATCAAGAAACCTACGTCCGATTGATAGCGGAATGAGGATCGGAGGGCCCGAAGCGTGGCTTGCCCCGCTGCGGGTTGCCGGCGCCCTTGCCGGCACGCGCACGCCGTCCGCAATCCCGGGCTCCCAGTCCCAGGGCGTCGAACGGCGTAGAGCCGGCGGACATCGGTATTGGCCAGTATGACGAAGGCTAGTCCCTGTTTAGACTTTTTCGCTGCTTTTTGTCTTCGTTTTTCCTGTCGTCGTCGTTTTCGCTTCTTCGTCGTGGAGGCGCTCGATCGCTTGACGCACCAGCGGATCGAGACCGGCGCCCCCATGCTGCTCGAGATGAACGAAGATGTCGTGGCGCATGCGCGGTTCCCAGAACATGCGGATGTGCTCGGCGATGCCGGCAACCGGTTCGCGATCGCGCTGGCTGGCGAAGAATTTGCCGATCTGGTTGGCCATGTAGACGAGCTTTTCAGGCACCATGAGCTTCACACTTTCTCAGCGAAACGGCCAAGGGAACGGCGACGGACGGCTTCGCGCCGCTTCGGCGCGTCACTCGGCGGCTTCCACGGCGACGCGGCGGTTGTTACGGGCGACCTCGCGGTATTCCTCCTGCCATTCCGTCGGCCCGTTGGACGGCGAGATCTGAACCGCGGTGACTTTGTATTCCGGACAGCTCGTCGCCCAATCGGAATAATCGGTGGTGACCACGTTGGCCTGCGTCTCCGGGTGATGGAAGGTGGTGTAGACGACGCCCGGCGCGACGCGCTCGGTCACCTTGGCGCGTAGCGAGGTCGAGCCGGCCCGGCTGTCGAGCCGCACCCAATCGCCATCGCGCACGCCGCGCACTTCGGCATCGTGCGGATGGATTTCAAGCAGGTCCTCCTCGTGCCAGACCACGTTCTCGGTGCGCCGGGTCTGGGCGCCGACATTGTATTGCGACAGGATGCGCCCGGTGGTGAGCAGCAGCGGGAAGCGCGGTCCCACCTTCTCGTCCGTTGGCACGTATTCGGTGATGACGAACTTGCCCTTGCCGCGGACGAACTTGCCGACGTGCATGACGGGCGTGCCCTCGGGCGCGTTCGCGTTGCACGGCCATTGCACCGAGCCCATGGCCTCGATCTTGGCGAACGATACGCCGGCGAAGGTCGGTGTCAGGCGGGCGATCTCGTCCATGATCTCGGATGGATGGCCGTAGGTCATGGGGTAGCCCATGGCGTTGGAGATCAGGCAGGTGATCTCCCAGTCCTCGTAGCCGTTCTTCGGCTTCATCACCTTGCGCACGAGCTGGATGCGCCGCTCGGCGTTGGTGAAGGTGCCGTTCTTCTCGAGAAAGGTAGAACCCGGCAGGAAGACATGGGCGTAGTTCGCCGTCTCGTTGAGGAAGAGGTCCTGCACCACGACGCATTCCATGGCGGCGAGGCCGGCCGAGACATGCCGGGTGTCGGGGTCCGATTGCAGGATGTCCTCGCCTTGCACGTAGAGGCCCTTGAAGCTGCCGTCTATGGCCGCGTCGAACATGTTCGAGATGCGCAAGCCCGGCTCCTTCTCCAGCGCCACCTTCCAGGCATCCTCGAACAGCGCCCGCGTGGCGCTGTCGGACAGATGCCGGTAGCCCGGCAACTCGTGCGGGAAGGACCCCATGTCGCAGGAGCCCTGCACGTTGTTCTGGCCGCGCAAGGGATTGACGCCAACGCCGGACTTGCCGAAATTGCCGGTCGACATGGCGAGATTGGCGAGGCCGATCACCGCCGTCGAGCCCTGGCTGTGCTCGGTCACGCCGAGGCCGTAGTAGATCGCGCCATGTTCGGCCGATGCGTATAGACGGGCCGCCTTGCGGATGAGATCCGCCGGCACGCCGGTCGCCTTTTCGGCTTCCTCAGGGCTGTTCCGCTTCTCGGCGACGAAATCGGCCCAATAGCGGAAATCCTCGGCTTCGCAGCGCTCGCGCACATAAGCCTCGTCGACCAGCCCTTCGGTCACCACGACATGGCCGAGCGCATTCAGCATCGCCACGTTGGTGCCGGGTTTCAGCGGCAGGTGATAGGCGGCCTGGATATGGGGCGAGCGCACCAAGTCGATGCGGCGCGGGTCGATGACGATGAGCTTGGCACCGTCGCGGAGCCGCTTCTTCATGCGCGAGGCGAAGACCGGATGTGCGTCGGTCGGATTGGCGCCGATCACCAGGATGACGTCGGCGTCTTCGATCGAATCGAAATCCTGGGTGCCGGCCGAGGTGCCGAGCGTGGTCTTCAGCCCGTAGCCGGTCGGTGAGTGGCAGACCCGGGCGCAGGTGTCGGTGTTGTTGTTGCCGAAGCCGGCCCGCACCAGCTTCTGCACCAGATAGGTTTCCTCGTTGCTGCAGCGCGAGGAGGTGATGCCGCCGATCGCACCCTTGCCGTATTTTGTTTGGATGCGCTTAAACTCGGAGGCGACGCGGCCGATCGCCTCTTCCCAGCTCACCTCGCGCCACGGATCGCTGATCTTGTCGCGCACCATCGGCTTCAGGATACGGTCGCGGTGATTGGCGTAGCCCCAGGCGAAGCGGCCCTTGACGCAGGAATGGCCGTGGTTCGCCTTGCCGTCCTTGTAAGGCACCATGCGCACCACCTGATCGCCCTGCATTTCGGCCTTAAAGGTGCAGCCGACGCCGCAATAGGCGCAAGTGGTGACTTCGGAATGATCGGGCAGACCTTGCTCGATCACCGAATTCTCCACCAGCGCCGAGGTCGGGCAGGCCTGGATGCAAGCGCCGCAGGAGACGCATTCCGATTGTAGGAAGCCCTCGTCCATGCCGGCGACGACGCGCGATTCGAAGCCGCGGCCCTCGATGGCCAGAGCGAAGGTGCCCTGCACCTCCTCGCAGGCGCGGACGCAGCGCGAGCAGACGATGCAACGCGACGGGTCGAAGGTGAAATAGGGATTGCTGTCGTCCTTCGGCGCCGCGAGGTGTGTGGTCACGTCCTCGGGATACCGGATCTCGCGCAGGCCGACGGCGCCAGCCATGCGCAGGAGCTCGTTCTCGTTCTGCTTCGGGTCGGACAGCCAGTCGCGCGGATAGTCGGAGGCATAGAGCTCGATCACGCCCTTCCTAAGCGCCCGCAGGCGTTCCGACTGGGTGTGCACCACCATGCGCGGCGCCACCGGCGTGGTGCAGGAGGCGGGCGTTCCGGCGCGGCCCTCGATCTCCACCAAGCAGAGCCGGCAGGAGCCGAAGGAGTCGAGCGAATCGGTGGCGCAGAGCTTCGGTATTTGGATGCCTAATTCGGCCGCCGCGCGGATGACCGAGGTGCCTTCGGAAACGGTGACACTCAGGCCGTCGATGGTCAGCGTGACCTCGGTGTCGGAATTGGCGGTGGGCGTGCCGTAATCGGTTTCGTGGATCAGAGTCATGATGCTTGATCCTTTCTGTTCGCTATTCCGCGGCGAGCCCGGAGGGGGCGCGGCGGAAATCTTCGGGGAAATGGTTGAGCGCGCTCATCACCGGATAGGGCGTGAAGCCGCCGAGGGCGCAGAGCGAGCCGAACTTCAAGGTCTGGCAGAGGTCCTTGAGGAGAGTCATGTTCTCTTCGCGGCGCTCGCCTTTGACGATGCGGTCGATGACCTCCATGCCGCGCGTCGAGCCGACCCGGCAGGGCGTGCATTTGCCGCAGGACTCGAAGGCGCAGAACGCCATCGCGAAGCGTGCCTGATGCGCCATGTCGACGGTATCGTCGAACACCACCAGGCCGCCGTGGCCGATCAGGCCCTCGCGCTGGGTGAACGCCTCGTAGTCATAGGGCGTGTCGAACAGGGCGCGGGGGAAATAGGCGCCGAGCGGCCCGCCGGCCTGCACCGCGCGCACCGGCCGGCCGCTGGCCGTGCCGCCGCCGATGTCGTCGACGATCTCGCCGAGGGTAAGGCCGAAGGCGGCCTCGAAGATGCCGCCGAACTTGACGTTGCCGGCGAGCTGGATCGGCATCGTGCCGCGCGAGCGGCCCATGCCGAAATCGGCGTATGCCTTGGCGCCCTCGGCTAGGATGACCGGCACGCTGGCGAGCGAGATCAGGTTGTTGATCACCGTCGGCTTGCCGAACAGGCCGTGGTGGGCGGGTAGCGGCGGCTTGGCGCGGACCAGCCCGCGCTTTCCCTCGATGCTGTCCAGCATCGAGGTTTCCTCGCCGCAGACATAGGCCCCGGCGCCGCTCCGAACCTCGATGTCGAAGTCGTGTCCGCTGCCGGCGATGTTGCGGCCCAAGACCCCGGCGGCGCGGGCGAGGCGAAGCGCCTCGGTCATGGTGCGGATGGCGTGCGGATATTCGGAGCGGATGTAGACATAGCCCTGGCTCGCCCCGGTCGCGATGGCGGCGATGGCCATGCCCTCGATCAAGCAGAACGGATCGCCTTCCATGATCATGCGGTCGGCGAAGGTGCCGCTGTCGCCCTCGTCGGCGTTGCAGACGACATATTTCGGCGTGCCCGCCGCTTCGCGCGCGGTCTTCCATTTGATCCCGGTCGGAAAGCCGGCGCCGCCGCGGCCGCGCAGTCCCGAGCGGATCACTTCCTCCATCGTCTCCGCCGGGCCGAGCTGGAGCGCGCGCTCAAGCCCCTTCATGCCGCCATGGGCGCGATAGGCGTCGAGCGACAGCGGATCGACGATGCCGCAGCGGGCGAAGGTGAGGCGGGTCTGGCGCGCCAGATAGGGGATCTTCTCGACCGGCCCAAGACACAGGGCATGCGCCTTGCCGTCGAGAAAGCCGGTATCGAAAAGGCTCGGCACGTCGGCGGCGCTCGTCGGGCCATAGCCGACGCGGCCCTGGGCGGTCGCGACCTCGACCAGCGGTTCGAGCCAGAACAGCCCGCGCGAGCCGGTGCGAACGAGCGTGACTGGAAGATTGCGCCGCGCCGCCTCGGCGGCGACGGCACGTGCGACTTCCTCGGCGCCGACCGCTAGCGCGGCGGCGTCGCGGGGGACGAAGACCTCGATTGCGCCGCCGCTCATGCTTGCCGTGCCTCCTCGGCGAGCGCCGCGAGCTTGGTCCCGTCCAGACGGCCGACAGCCCGGTCGTCGTCGAGGATCGCGCTCGGCGCGGTGGCACAAAGTCCGAGGCAATAAACTGGCTCGACCGTCAGCGCGCCTTCCTTGGTGGTGCCGCCCCAATCGAGACCGAGCCTTTTCAGCAGGTCCGCGGCCAAGCGCTCGCCCCCCATCGACTGGCAGGCCTCGGCCTGGCAGAGCTTCAACACATGGCGGCCGGCCGGCTGCTCGCGGAAATCGTGGTAGAAGCTGACCACGCCATAGATCTCGGCGCGACTGAGATTAAGCGCCTCGGCGATCATCATCATCGCCTCGCGTGGGATATGGCGGAACGCTGCTTGAATATCGTGAAGAATAGGCAATACGGCGCCCGGCTCGTCGCGATGGGCGGCGATGATCTCCGCCGTTCGCTCTTTGTCCCAATGCCCTAGATTTGCCATAAGGTCTTGCAACTCCTCCCTGAACTGGTTCCGTCGCCGTTGGCCCCCGGAACTGCCGCCATTTCGCGTTGTCATTGACGAGGTCGGTCAGAATAATAGGAAATTAGCCCTGGCTTGCCTAGAACAAATCCAAGATCATGCCCGGCAGCGGCGAATGGGGCCGTGCGATTGTCCGCAGCTTCGAGAAATCGGTGCTGATCGACGCCCATCTTGCCACGCTATAGTGGACGCAATACAGACAGCTCTTTGCCCGTTCGCTATCCGGACTTCGTTAAAACCATGAGGCGAGTATGGCTTCTTACGATTATGATTTCTTCGTTATCGGCGCGGGCTCGGGCGGCGTCCGAGCCAGCCGCATCGCGGCCGGGCTTGGCGCCCGCGTCGGCATCGCCGAGGATTCGCGCATCGGCGGCACCTGCGTCATCCGCGGCTGCATCCCGAAGAAGCTTCTGGTTTATGCCGCGGCCTTTGCCGAGGAATTCGACGATTCGCAAGGCTTCGGCTGGGATCTCGGGGCCAAGACGTTCTCCTGGCCGAAGCTGATCGCCGCCAAGGACCGCGAGATCGATCGGCTGAACGGCATCTATATCCGGCTGCTCAAGGGCTCCGGCGTCGACATTGTCGAAGCCCGCGCCGAGTTCGAGGACGCCCACACGCTTCGCATCGGCGATCGCCGGGTCAGCGCGAAATACATCCTGATTGCGACCGGCGGCCGGCCGAGCCTGCCGGAAATCCCCGGCATCGAGCATGCCATCACCTCGAACGAGGCGCTCGACTTGCCGACGCGGCCGCGCCGCGTCGCGATCGTCGGCGGTGGCTATATCGCGGCCGAATTCGCCGGCATTTTCCATGGCCTCGGCGCCGCGACCACGATGATCTACCGCGGCCCGCAAATCCTGCGCGGCTTCGACGACGACGTCCGCGCCCATTTCGGCGACGCCTTGGTCAAAAAGGGCGTCGATCTTCGCCTCAACGCCGAGGTCGCGGCCATCCGCCGCGAAGCCTCGGGCGCGCTCCGCGTCGAGCTTGCCGACGGCGGATCGCTCGCGTGCGACCGGATCATGTATGCCACCGGGCGGGCGCCCAACACGGCGGCGCTCGGGCTCGACCGCATTGGCGTCGCGACCGATGCCACGGGCCACGTCGCGGTCGACCGTTTCGGCCAAACCAACGTGCCGCACGTCTACGCCGTCGGCGACGTCATTTCCGGGCCGGCCTTGACCCCGGTGGCGATCCGCGAGGGCCAGGCGGTGGCGATGACGCTCTTCGGCGGCCGGCCGAGCGCCTTCGATCTCGAGGCCGTGCCGACCGCCGTCTTCAGCCTGCCGCCGGTCGCCGCGGTGGGCTTGAGCGAACAGGACGCACGGCGGCGGTTCGCCGCCCTCGACATCTACAAGACCAGCTTCCGGCCGCTCAAATACACGCTCTCCGGCCGCGACGAGCCGATCTTCATGAAGCTTGTCGTCGATGCCACGAGCGATCGGGTGCTCGGCGCCCACATGGTCGGGCCGGACGCGGCCGAGATCATCCAGGGCCTCGCCATTCCGATCAAGATGGGCGCGACCAAGGCGGCCTTCGATGCCACCGTCGGCCTCCATCCGACCGCGGCTGAGGAATTCGTCACCTTGCGCGAGAAGTGGCGTCCGCCGGCGGAAGCGGCGGAGTAGGGCTTAAGGCAGGAGCTTGGGGAAAAGCGGCGGGACAAATCGCCGACCCCGGGGAGCCCGGGGGATATGGTCCGCTAGGGTCCGGGCCGGGGCGGGTCGGAGAAAACAGGGCCGGGGCGGCCGAAGCCGCCCCGGGGGGATGGGTTAGACGGGCTTGAGGGCGACCGCGGAAACCTTGCCCCGCTGGGCGCGCTCGAGCGTGAAGCTCAGCTTCTGGCCTTCCTGCAGGCTACCGAGACCAGCGCGCTCGACGGCCGAGATGTGAACGAACACATCCTTGGCGCCGTCGTCGGGCTGAATGAAACCATAACCCTTGGTCGGGTTGAACCATTTAACAGTACCGGTGGACATCCGTCCCTCCATGAACGAGATACCGCCGCGCGGATGCGTTGCGGGTCAAATGCGGAATTTGGATGGGACCGGGTCAAACTCGGTAGAGTAGAACAACAGGGCCGACCCAAGGTCGATTGACCGGAGATAAATGGGAGTATCCGGGGGTAAAGTCAATGGCATTGGCAAGGGGGCCTTGGCGAGGTCACCGAAATCTCGCCCGGGCGCGCGAGGCGGTTCTCCCCGCCTTAGTCCAGCGCCCCCATGCTGCGGAGCGTCGCCGCCACCGCGTCGTCGAGCGGGGTGTGCGGCTCCTCGCCGATCAGCGCCACGAGCTTGGTATTGTCTAGGCGAAGCGGCACCTGCCAGAGGTAGCGCATCTCGACCAACTCGCGCATGAGGGGCACGAACGGCGCCGCGAGATAGACGGCGAACCAAGGGAAGCGGCGGATCGCAAGGTTCGGCTTGCCGGCGACGCGGCGCACGGCTGCGGCGATCTCAACCCCGGGCTCGATCCAATGGCCGCCGAAATGAAACACGTCGAAGACGGGCAGGGTGCGCTCCAGCGCCGCGAGGCGGGCGATGGTTTGCGCCATATCCGGCAGATAGGCCCAGGCGTGGCCGACGGCGCGCCGGCCGGGATAGGTCACCGCGCGGACCGGCCGGCCCGGTTTCACCATCGCGGCGCGGAACCAGGAGCTCGGGGTGTCGCCGAGGAAGTCGCCGGCGCGCACGATCAGCGACCGCACGCCGTCCGCAGCGCCGGCGGCGAGGAGGCGTTCCATCTCGAGGCGCACCGCGCCCTTTCGCGTCGTCGGGTGCTGCGGCGCGGTTTCGCTGATCAGCGTCCCGGCGTCCGGCCCGAAATTATAGACGTTGCCGGGAAAGATCAGCCGCGCGTCCGAGGCCCAGGCGGCGGCGAGGGCATTTTGCAGCATCGGCAGCGCGAGCGCGCGCCAGCGCCGGTAGCCGGGCGGATTGGCGCCATGGAAGATGATGCGGGCGCCCCTCGCGGCGGCGGTAACATCGGCCTCGCGCAGGGCGTCGCCCTTGATCCAGTCGACGGCGGCGAAATCGCCCCCGGTTCGGGCCCGTTCGGGGTCGCGGTGGAGCGCTCGGACCCGCCAGCCCTGGGCCTGGAGCGCGGCGACGACGGCGCCGCCGATGCCGCCGGTTGGGCCGATGACGAGCGCCGTCTGGCTGCTGGTCGTCGTCGCCTCGGGCAAAGGATTTCTCCTTCGGTGGCGGCGCTTGACGGCCGCCCGGGAAACACCTCCACTCTATCCGAGATAGGCCGCATTGTGGGCCGACTTCGTGGGGTCGGCGATGGGAAACGTCGCTTTGGCCTCGCGCCGTCGCGGGGCGGCGACAAAATTGGGGAGCACCATGATTAGAGCCTTGGGCCGCATGGCGGCGACAATGAGCCTACTGCTTCTGATCGCATGGCCGGTTCCGGGGTCGGCACGCACGTCGTGGCAACTGGTTCGCTCAAGCGCGGACAATTTCGCGGCCATGTTTCCGGGGCGGCCGAACTTCAGCAGGAAGCGGGTGAACGGCACGCGAGCGGTGCAGGATACCTGGGCCTTCAATATCGGCGATCGTGAGACCTATCAGCTAGCGGTCATTTCCTACCCGCCGGGGACCCTGCCGGCGGTGCCGACCGTCGCCTATTATACGAGGCTCTGCAACGCCTATGCGCATGGCAGCAAGACGCGGTTGCGGAGCCAATACGCGACGACGATTTCAGGACACCCGGCGGCGGAGGCGATTTTCGACGACGCCACTGGCGCCAACCTGCACCATCTCTTCGATGCGGTGGTGGTGGGCTCGCGGCTCTATATAATCGTCTCGGCCGGCCCGCGCGGCCACGAGGCGTCGAGCGCCGCGTTGCGCTTCCGCAATTCCTTCCAGCTGATCCGGCAATAGGGGCTGGCGTCCCCCCGGTTCAGTCGCCGGTGTACTTCGGCTCGCGGCGCTCGAAGAAGGCGGCCACGGCCTCGGCGTGGTCGGCGGAGCTTTGCGCCAGAAGATACTGGTCGCGATCGAGCGCCGATGCCGCCTTCGCCAGGGCGTTTGCGTAGGCATTGATGCCGGCCTTGCACATGCGCACCTGAACCGGCGGCATGGCGGCGATGCGCTCCGCCATGCGAAGTGCCGCGTCGAGGACGCGGCCGGCGGGCGCGATCTCGTCGGCGAGACCCCAGGCCGCGGCCGTCGCGGCCGGTACCCGTTCCGCCATGATGACGATCCGTTTCGCCCGCGCCGGCCCGACCAGATTGGCGATGCGCGGCACCGAGCCCCAGCTCATGTTCATGCCGCGCTCGATCTCGGGCACGTAGAAGGTCGCGGTCTCGCCCATGACGCGAAGGTCGCAGGCGACGGACAAGGCGGCGCCGCCGCCGACGCACCAGCCCTCGATGGCGACGATAGTAAAGGCTTCGAGGTCTTCCCAGGCCTGGCACATGCGCGGCCCGGCGGCGAGCAGGCGGCGGCGTTCCGCGAGGCTCTGGGCGCGAACCCGGGCGCCGTCGTTGAGATTGAAACCGAGCGTGAAAAGATCGGCCCGCCCCGCGAGGACGACGGCCGAAACTTCGCTGTCGCGCTCGAAGGCGCGGGCGGCTTCGGTCAATTCCTCCATCACCGCGAGCGAGAGCGCGTTTGCCTTGTCGCCCGAATCGAAGCGGACGATCGCGACGCGGCCCCGCTTCTCGACCGTCACGAGTTTTTCCGTCATCGGCAGCTCCTCCCGGACCTCGGCTGTTGGACGCCGTCAGGTAACCCTTCGGCGCCGATTTTGGCTATGTGGAATTTGGCCACGTGAAATCTCGCCGGTTGCAACGGCGGCGGCCGGACGGGCGCTCGCCGCTACAGTCCGGACCGATAGCCTTCGGCGACACGGCCGTCGATCTGCGCCGCGAGATCGGCGGCGCCGCCCGTCGCCTCGGCGATGATGCGGCCGAAGGAGATCCGCATCGCTTCGGGCCAACCGTCCGGCCGCCACAATCCGGCGCGCAACGCCGCGCGGGCGCAGTGGAAATAGGCCCGGGTGACGGCCACGCGAATGACCAGCTTGGCGGCAGCGCCGCGGGCGGCAAGGCGTTCGCAGAGCGGCGCGTCGTCGTGAATCGTCGCCCGGCCGCCGACGCGCAAGGTCTCGCCGGTCCCGGGGCTGAGAAAAATCAGCCCGACCTCAGGATCGCCCAGGATGTTGGTGAGGCCGAAGGCGAGATTGTTGCCGAGCCGATCCGGCAACAGCAGCGTGCGATCGTCCTCGACCGCGACGAAGCCCGGCTGGTCGCCCTTGGGGCTGATCTCGAGCGAGCCATCGGCGTTTTTCGTCGCCAGCAGCAGAAACGGGCTGGCCGCAATAAAGCCGCGCGCTTGGTCGTCCAGCGCGTCACGCACCTTCGACTTGGTCAAAGGGTTCGGCTCGGCCAATTTCGCGCGAAGCTGCTCGATGGTCGTGATCTGCGCCATGGCATTTCCCCTGCGGAAAAGCGTCAGTGTAGCATTCTTGGACGCGGATTTAGCCGCGACCGTCCGCGCCGTTCGCACCGATGTCGCTTGGGTTGTCGAGATGTGCCGAAATGGTGTCGACGAAAATCTGGCCGAAATCGCGTAGCTTTGACGTGCCGACGCCGCTCACCATGGCGAATTCCTGCAGGCTGCGCGGCGCACGACGTGCCATATCCGCGAGGGTCTTGTCGGAAAAGATCAGATAGGCCGGCACTTGCCGTTGCACCGCCAGGCTCAGCCGAAGCCGTTTCAGAGCCGCGAGAAGCGAGGCCTCCGCTGCCGTGACGGTGCCGGGCGCCGCGTTCGTGCGTTCCTTGCGATTGCCGCGGGCGGCATTTTGGCGGTACATGAACCGCGCCTCGCCGCGCAGCAGAGCATGACCGTCGGCGGCGAGGCTGAGCCCGCCGTAGCCGCCGACGTCGTGGTCGAGGAAGCGGCCGGCCACGAGCTGGCTGATCAGTGCGCGCCACTCTTCCTTCTTGCGCCCGGCCCCGGCGCCGAAGGCCGGGAGCCGATCATGTCCGTTGGCGGCGATCTTTTCGGTCTCGGCGCCGCGCAGGACGTCGACGATATGCGCGGCGCCATAGCGTTCGCCGGTGCGCCGCACGAGGTCGAGAATCTGCCGCGCTTCCGCCGTTCCGTCCTGCAGCGCGACTGGATCCAAACAGACGTCGCAATTGCCGCAGGTGGACGCGGCTTCCCCGAAATAGCCGAGCAAGGTGCGGCGGCGGCACGATGAGGCCTCGCAATAGCCGACAAGCGCGGCCAGCCGCTGGTGCTCGCGCCGCTTGTGCTCGTCGCTCGAATCTTCCCGGTCGATGAACAGGCGGCGTATGCGAATGTCGCCGGGGCCGAACAGCATGTGCGCTTCCGCCGGTTCGCCATCACGGCCGGCGCGGCCGATCTCCTGATAGTAGCTCTCAAGGCTCGCCGGCAGGTCGGTGTGGAAGACATAGCGCACGTCGGATTTGTCGATCCCCATGCCGAAGGCGATCGTCGCCACCATCACGGTGTAAGGCTCGGTCATGAAGGCGTTCTGGTTGGCCTCGCGCGCTTCTTTGCTCATGCCGGCATGGTAGGCCAATGCCTTGACGCCGTGCGCCGCGAGCAGCGCCGCGGTTTCCTCGGTCTTCTTGCGCGACAGGCAATAGACGATGCCGCTTTGCCCGGCGTGCGCCTTGACGAAGGACAGGAGCTGTTGCCGCCACGCCTGCTTCGGCGCCACGGTCAGCCTGATATTCGGGCGGTCGAAGCCGAGCACGATCTCTTCGACCTCGCCGCGGAACAGGCGCGACACGATATCGCTCCGCGTGCTTGCGTCGGCGGTCGCCGTCAGCGCCATGATCGGGACGCCGCGAAACGCCTCGCGCAGGCGCGACAGCGCTTCATAGTCGGGTCGGAACGCCGGCCCCCATTGCGAGATGCAATGCGCCTCGTCGACGGCGATCAGCCGCACCGGAAGTTTGCCGAGCGCGGCCAGCATCGGGGCGGTCATCAGCCGTTCCGGCGACAGGTAGAGGAGCCGGGTCTCGCCAGCGGCAGCGCGCCGCCAAGCCGCGACGTTTTCCGCCCGGTCTCGCGATGAATTGATGGTGTCGGCGCCGATGCCGGCAAGCTGTAGCGCCGCCACCTGGTCCTGCATCAGCGCAACCAGCGGCGATACCACGATGGTGAGGCCGCCGAGTGCCAGCGCCGGCACTTGAAAGCATAGCGACTTGCCCGAGCCGGTGGGCATGACCGAGAGCACGTTGCGCCCGCCGAGCACGGCGTCGATCGCCGCCTCCTGGCCGGGACGGAAGCCATCGAAGCCGAACACGTCGCGCAGGATTTGCCGCTTCGAGGCACCCGACGGAAAATTCATTTCAAGGCGACTCGTATCACTTGCTTTGCCCGAGCCTATTTAACGCGCTTGCCGGCGGATTTCGATTCAATAGCAACGGGGCGAGATTCTGATGGCCGCCGGTGGGCCGCCGGTGGGGTCCGACCGGACCGCCCGCCTTGGCGTTCGAGACGGTCTCGGTTTGTGCTAAGATGGCGGTCTCGTTGTTGAAAAGGAGTGGCGGCGCATGGCCATGCCTTCTGCGGGACCTTCGGCCGCGCGGCCGCAAACGGGACCGGAGCCGGCCGGGGCGGACGACGCCTTGGCCGGGGCCGAATTCGAGGCTCTTTTCCGGCGCCAGCGCGCGGCCTTTCTCGCCGCCGGCCCGAGCACCTGCGAGGCGCGCAAGGCAAAGCTCGATCGCTTGCACGCCGTGCTGCTTGCCGAGCGCGAGGCGCTGGCGCAGGCGATCTCGGGCGATTTCGGCCACCGCTCGCGCCACGAGACCCTGTTCGGCGAGGTGGTCACCACCTTAAGCGGCATCCGCCACACGGCGAAGCACCTGCGGCGCTGGATGGCGCCGGAGCGGGTCTCGGTCAATCTGCCGCTCAAGCCGGCGCGGGCTGAAGTCCGCCGCCAGCCGAAAGGGGTGGTCGGCATCATGAGCCCGTGGAACTATCCGGTTCAGCTCGCGCTTCTGCCCTTGGCGCAGGCTGTCGCCGCCGGCAACCGGGTGATGCTGAAGCCCTCGGAAAAGACGCCGAAGACCTCGGTTCTGTTGCGTATGCTGTTGGCCGAGGTGTTCGAGGAGGCGGAGGTCGCGGTGGTCCTTGGCGGCCCCGAGGTTGGTGCCGCGTTCTCCCGGCTGCCCTTCGATCATCTCCTCTTTACCGGCTCGACCGCGATCGGCCGCCATGTCATGCGGGCGGCGGCCGAGAACCTGACGCCGGTGACGCTCGAACTCGGCGGCAAGTCGCCGGCCATCGTCGCCGCCGACGCCGATCTCGCGCAGGCGGCGGAAAGCATCGCCTACGGCAAGTTTCTCAATGCCGGGCAGACCTGTGTCGCGCCGGATTACGTGCTGGTGAGCGCCGACAAGCGCGACGCCTTCACGGCACTTCTCGAAGCCGCGGTGAAGAAGCTTTATCCGACCCTTGCCGCCAATCCCGATTACACGACGGTGGTCGATCAGCGGCATTACGCGCGGCTCAAGGGTTATGTGGCGGAGGTCGCGGCGGCAGGCGGCCGCGTCGTCATGCTCAATCCGGCCGCCGAGACCCTGGACGCCGCGGCGCGCAAATTCCCGCCGACCCTGGTGATCGAGCCGGACCCGGCGCTCGCCCTGATGCGGGAGGAGATCTTCGGGCCCGTTCTGCCGATCCGGAGCTTTGCCGATGTCGCAGATGCGATCGGCCAGATCAATGCCGGGCCGCGGCCGCTCGCGCTCTATTATTTCGGCGCCGAAGGCGCCGCCCGTGATGCGGTGCTGGCGCGCACCACCTCGGGCGGCGTCGCGGTGAACGATACCCTGCTTCATGTCGCGGTGGACGATTTGCCCTTCGGCGGCATCGGGGCCTCGGGCATGGGCGCCTATCACGGCCGCGCCGGGTTCGACACCTTCAGCCACCAGAAAGGCGTATTTTATCAAAGCCGCTTGCGCCTGAGCCGGCTGTCCCACCCGCCTTACGGGCGGATCGCCGGGCTGCTGCTGCGGTTCCTGATCGGCAAGTAACCCTATGGTTCCTGGGGTTTCCAACCGGGCGGTTTGCGCGTATATGTGTCGGTCCCCGAGGACGTGGGGGCGAGAGGGTCAGGCGATGGCGAAGACATGGGCGCCGGAGAGCTGGCGAAGCCGGCCGGTGCGGCAGATTCCGGAATATCCCGACGCCGACGAGTTGCGGCGCGTCGAGGGCGAACTCGGCCGTTTTCCGCCGCTCGTCTTCGCCGGCGAGGCCCGGCGCCTCAAGGCGCAGCTTGCCCGCGTCGCGGCTGGCAAGGCTTTTCTGCTGCAAGGCGGCGATTGCGCCGAGAGCTTCGCCGAGTTCCGCGCCAACAATCTCCGCGATACGTTCAAGGTGCTGCTCCAGATGGCGGCGGTGCTGACCTTCGGCGCCGCCTGCCCGGTGGTGAAGGTGGGCCGGCTCGCCGGCCAGTTCGCCAAACCCCGCTCGGCCGAGACCGAGACCCGCGACGGCGTCGAGCTCGCGAGCTATCGCGGCGACATCATCAATGGCATGGAGTTCACGCCGGAAAGCCGCCGCCCGGACCCGAAGCGGATGCTCCAGGCCTATGCCCAATCGGCCGCGACCTTGAATCTGCTCCGCGCTTTCGCCCAGGGCGGTTTCGCCGATCTGCATCAAGTCCATCGCTGGACGCTGGCCTTCGTCGGCGACGGCCCGCAAGGCGCGCGCTGGCACGAGATGGCGGAGCGCATTTCCGAATGCCTCGCCTTCATGGAGGCGTGCGGCGTAACGCCGGAAAGCACCAGCGAGCTGCGGCAGACCGATTTCTACACCAGCCACGAAGCCTTGCTCCTGCCCTATGAGCAGGCGATGACGCGGGTAGATTCGCTCACCGGCGATTGGGTCGACACCTCGGCGCATTTTCTCTGGATCGGCGACCGCACGCGCGACCCCGACGGCGCGCATGTCGAATTCCTGAGCGGCGTGATCAATCCGATCGGCCTCAAATGCGGCCCGACGCTGGAGCCAGATCAGCTCCTGCGCCTGATCGACCGGCTGAATCCGGCCAACGACCCCGGCCGGCTGACGCTGATCTCGCGCCTCGGCGCGGGCAAGGTCGAGGACAAGCTCCCGACCCTGATCCGCGCCGTCAAGCGCGAGGGGCGCTCGGTGATCTGGTCGTGCGATCCGATGCACGGCAACACGCTCGCGTCCTCCACCGGCTACAAGACGCGGCCCTTCGACCGCATCCTGCGCGAGGTGCGCGAGGTCTTCGACGTGCATCACGCCGAGGGCAGCTATGCCGGCGGCCTCCATATCGAGATGACCGGCCAGGATGTCACCGAATGTCTCGGCGGGCCGCAGGCGATCGCCGAGGCCGATCTCGCCGACCGCTATCATACCCACTGCGATCCGCGGCTGAACGCGAGCCAGAGTCTCGAGCTCGCCTTCCTCACCGCCGAGATGCTGAAAAAGGAACGCAACCTTGTCCGCGACCGCGCCGTCCAGGCATCCTGACGCGAAGCCGGAAGCTGCCGCTTCCGCGCCCGAAGCTGCCGCTTCCGCGCCCGAAGCTGCCGCGCTCGAAACCGAGATCGCGCGCAATACCGACAGCTATTTCCGCCGCACCAAGGCGGTGGCGCGGCGCTTCGGCGACCGCACCGTCACCTACGCCGTGTTCATGCGCCGGCCGGTGATCTTCTGCCCGCGGCTGATGGTGGAATGGCTGGAGAAGGTGGCGACGGCGCGCGGCGTCAGCTTCAAGATCGAGCCCTGTTTTCCGGAAGGCGCCTGGGTCGGTGCCGGCGAGCCCTTGGTCTACCTCACCGGCTCCTTCGTCCATCTCGTCGATCTCGAGACCCTCTACCTGCAGAAGCTCGGCGCCGCGTGCGTCGCCGCCTACAACGCTTATTCGATGTGCTGTGATCTGCCGAAGGTGCGCTTTCTCGCCATGGACGCGCGCCATTGCGCCGGCACCGAGATGGCCGACCTCATGGCTTATGCCGCGGCGGTCGGCAGCGAGGCGGCGAAGCGCGACGTCGGCGCCATGGGCTTCATCGGCAACGCCACTGACGCGCAGGCGCATTTCTTCGGCAACGTCGGCGGCATGGGCACCATGCCGCATGCCCTGATCGGCTATGCCGGCTCGACGGTCCGCGCCACCGAGATGTTCGTCGAGACCTTTCCCGGCGAGCCGGTCACGGCGCTGGTCGATTATTTCGGCCGCGAGGTCACGGATGCGCTCGAGGTCTGCCGGCGCTTTCCCGATCTCGCCGCCGCCGGCAAGCTCGCGGTTCGTCTCGACACCCACGGCGGGCGTTTCATCGAGACCCTGGATCCGGCGCAATCCTACGCCGTGCTGGAACGCCACGTGCCGAACGCGATCCGCCAGTACCGCAGCGATGTCGAGCTGCGCTATCTGGTCGGCACCGGGGTTTCGGCCGCGGCGCTCTACCAGATACGCGATGCGCTCGACGCAGCCGGCTTCGACAAGGTGCGGATCGTTGCCTCCTCGGGCTTCAGCCCGACGAAGTGCAAGGTGATGGCGAGCGTGGCGGCGCCGGTCGACGTCATCGGCACCGGCTCCTATCTGCCGGAGCGCTGGTCCGAGACCTACGCCACTGCCGATATCGTTGCCTATGACGGCGAGAGCCGGGTCAAGGTTGGGCGCGAGTTCCTGCTGAAACGCTAAAGCCGCGCACGGGCATGATTTTGGGTCGAGCCGACCCAAAATCATCGTGCGCCAGAGCATGATCCCGAAAAGTGGCCCTACTTTTCGGGCGGGATCATGCTCCGAATCATAGGGATAGCGCACGGGCGTGATTTTGGGTCGAGCCGACCCAAAATCATCGTGCGCTGGCGCCGCCGGCCTCAGGCCAGCTTCACTAGCTGCTTGCCGAAGTTCTCGCCCTTCAGCAGGCCGATGAAGGCCTTCGGCGCGTTCTCGATGCCCTCGGCGATGGTCTCGCGGTACTTGAGCTTGCCCTCGCGCACCATGGCGGCGAGCTCGCCGAGCGCGGTCGGCCAGCGCTCCAGGTGATCGGAGACGATGAAGCCCTGCAGCTTGGCGCGGTTGACCAGCAGCGAGTGGATGAACTTGACGCCATAGGGCTCGGTCGCGTTGTAGCCCGAGATCAGGCCGCACAGCGGTATCCGCGCGAAGGGGTTTATAAGGCGCAGCACCATGTCGAGAATCTCGCCGCCGACGTTCTCAAAATAAACGTCGATGCCCTGCGGCACGGCCGCGCTCAGGCGCTCGAACAGGTTCGGCGCCTTGTGGTCGACACAGGCGTCGAAGCCGAGCTCGTTCACCACGTAATCGCATTTTGCCTTGCCGCCGGCGATGCCGACCGCGCGGCAGCCCTTGGCTTTCGCGAGCTGGCCGACGACGCTGCCGACCGCGCCCGAGGCCGCGGCCACCACCACAGTTTCGCCTGGCTTCGGCTGGCCGATGTCGAGCAGGCCGATCCAGGCGGTGACGCCCGGCATGCCGACGACGCCGAGATGGGCGCTCAAGGGCGCCGCCTTGGCGTCGATCTTGCGCAGATCCGAGCCGTCGCTCAAGGCATAGAGCTGCCAGCCGACGCGGCCCGCGACATGGGCGCCGACGGGGAAGCGCGGGTTTTGCGATTCGATCACCTCGCCCACGGTCTCGCCGGTCATCACCTCGCCGAGCTCGACCTTGGCGGCATAGGATTTGGCGTCGTTCATGCGTCCGCGCATATAGGGATCGAGCGAGAGATAGAGGTTCTTGATCAGGACCTGGCCCGCCGCCGGGCTTTTCACCGGCGTCTGGACGATGTCGAAATTGGCCTCGGTGACCCAGCCCTTGGGCCGGCTTTTCAAGAGCACTTGCGTATTGGTGAGCGCCATCGTCGGTTCCTTCCTGGAGTTTCGCTTGTTGAGGCCGAGCCTAGCGGGAAACGATTCGAACGCAAGCGGGGCATTGGCCGGCGGGGCGGTGTCCGGCGCCTCCGCCTGCGCTGGCCATTGTTTGCCGGCCAAGTCCGGGGTAAGTAACGGGAATGACAGATCGTCTTTCCATCGCGCTGGCGCAGGTCAACTTCACTGTCGGCGACATTTCGGGGAATCTGCGTCGCATCCGCGCCAAATGGGACGAGGCGGCGGCGCTCGGCGCCGATCTCGTGCTGTTCGGCGAGCTTTCGGTCTGCGGCTATCCGCCGGAGGACCTGGTGCTGCGGCCGCGCTTTCAGGCAGAGGCCCGCGCCGCGGTCGAGGCGCTGGCGGCCGAAAGCGGCCCGGGCCGCCCCGGCCTCATCGTCGGCGCGCCTTGGGTCGAGAAGGACAAGCTCTATAACGCTGCCTTCTTGATCGACGCGGGCAAGATCGCGGCGGTCCGGTTCAAGCACGAGTTGCCGAATTACGGCGTTTTCGACGAGAAGCGGGTGTTCGCCGCCGGGCCGCTGCCGGGGCCGGTGACCTTCCGCGGCGTGCGGCTCGGGTTGATGATCTGCGAGGACATGTGGTTTCCCGACGTCGCCGAATGTCTCGCCGAGACCGGCGCCGAGATGCTGGTGATCCCGAACGGCTCGCCGTTCGACGCCAGCAAGAAGGACGTCCGCCTCAACCTCGCGGTCGCCCGCGTCGTCGAGACCGGCTTGCCGCTGGTCTACGTCAACCAGGTCGGCGGCCAGGACGAGCTGGTGTTCGACGGCGCCTCCTTCGTGCTCAACACCGACCGCACGCTCGCGCTCACCATGGCGGATTTCGCCGAGGGCCTTGCCGTGAGCCGGTGGCAGCGCGCGGCCAGGGGCTGGGTCTGCGCGCCGGCGGCGAAGGGTGCGGCCGCGGCGGCGCCCTTGGGCCGGCTCGAAGCGATCTGGCACGCGATGACCCTGGGGCTTCGCGACTACGTGACCAAGAACCGCTTTCCCGGTGTCGTCATCGGGCTTTCGGGCGGCATCGATTCCGCGCTCACGGCGGCCTGCGCCGTCGATGCGCTCGGCGCCGACAAGGTCTGGGCGGTGATGATGCCCTATACCTATACCTCGAGCGAAAGCCTGGAAGACGCCGCCGAATGCGCCAAGCTTCTCGGCATCCGCTACGACATCGTGCCGATCGCGCCGGCGGTCGAGGCGTTCCAGGGCATGCTGCAACCGGCCTTCGACCGCCGCCCGCCCGACATCACGGAGGAAAACCTGCAAAGCCGCGCCCGCGGCATCACCCTGATGGCGCTCTCGAACAAGTTCGGCCACATGGTTCTCACCACCGGCAACAAGTCGGAGATGTCGGTCGGCTACGCGACCCTCTACGGCGATACCTGCGGCGGCTATAGCGTGCTCAAGGACGTCTACAAGACCACGGTCTACGAGCTCTCGCGCTTTCGCAACCAGAGCCGCCTCGACGGGCTGCTCGGGCCGGCGGGTCGCGTCATCCCCGAGCGCATCATCACCCGGCCGCCGACCGCCGAGCTTCGCCCCGACCAGACCGACCAGGATTCGCTGCCGCCCTATGACCAGCTCGACCAGATTCTCGAATGCCTGGTCGAAGGCGAGATGGGCGCCGACGAGATCATCGCCAAGGGCTTCCCGCGCGAGGTGGTGACGCGGGTGCAGCACCTGCTCTACATCGCCGAATACAAGCGCCGCCAGGCGCCGCCCGGAGTCAAGATCACGCGCCGCAATTTCGGCCGCGACCGGCGCTATCCGATCACCAACGCCTTCCGCGACACGGTATGACGCCCGCCGTCCGCTTCGCCCCCAGCCCGACCGGCCGCATCCATGTCGGGAACGCGCGCATCGCGCTGCTCAACTGGCTGTTCGCCCGCGCGCACGGCGGTAGCTTCTTGCTCCGCCTCGACGACACCGATCTAGAGCGCTCGACCGAGGCCTACGCGCAGGCCATCCTGAATGATCTCGAATGGCTCGGGCTCGATTGGGACCGCTTGGAGCGCCAGTCGCTTCGGCTCGACCGCTACGCGGCCGTGGCCGAGCGGCTCAAGGCCTCGGGCCGGCTCTATCCCTGCTACGAGACGGCGGAGGAACTGGCGGCGAAGCGCGCCGGCTTGCGAGCGCAGGGCTTGCCGCCGGTCTACGATCGCGCAGCACTGGCGCTCGACGCGCCGGCGCGGGCCGCGCTGGAGAACGCCGGCCGGAAACCGCACTGGCGCTTCCGGCTCGATCCCGGCACTGTGACCTGGACCGATCTGGTCAAGGGCGCGGTGGAAATCCCGACCGGATCGTTGAGCGATCCGGTACTGATCCGCGAAGACGGCTCGCCGCTCTACACCTTCTCCTCGGTGGTCGACGACATCGACTTCGCCATCAGCCACGTGGTGCGCGGCGAAGATCACGTGAGCAACACGGCGGTGCAGTGGCAGCTGTTTCAGGCGCTCGGCGGGCCGGTCCCGGAATTCGCCCATCTCGGGCTTCTGGTCGGCGCTAAGGGCGAGCCGCTGTCGAAGCGCTTCGGCGCCCTTTCCATCGAGGCCCTGCGCGCGCAGGGGATCGAGGCGATGGCCGTGAACAGTCTTCTGGCCCGGCTCGGCAGCGCCGATCCGGTGCAGCCCGCCTGGCAACTCGAGGAGCTTCTCGCCGGTTTCGACTTCGGCAAATTCGGCCGTGCCGCCGCTGCCTTCGACGTTGTCGAGCTCAAGCACCTGAACGCCCGCATCCTGCACGAAATGCCCTATGACGGGGTGGCGGCCCGGCTCAGGCCGGCGCTCGATGGCGCGGCCGACGAGCGCTTCTGGCTCGCGGTGCGCAGCAATGTCGCGAGCCTGGACGAGGCGGTGGCCTGGTGGCGGGTGCTGAAGGCGCCGCTCGCGCCCCGGCTCGAGGAGCCGGACTTCCTGCGCCAGGCGGCGGCGGCGCTGCCCGAAGGTCCGTTCGATGGCGACACCTGGGGCCGCTGGACCGCGGCGCTCAAGGCCGCCACCGGGCGCAAGGGACGGGCCTTGTTCCACCCGCTCCGGCTCGCCCTCACGGGCCGCGAAGATGGACCGGAAATGCGGAATCTGTTACCTCTCATCGACCCCGAACGCGCGCGGGCGCGGCTGAGGGGCGAAACCGCCTGATCGTTGGTTAAGGAGTCCTCGACCCGTGGCGCTGGTCCTTTATGACACCGCGAGCCGCGAGAAGCGGTTATTCGAGCCGCTGGACCCGAAGCATGTCGGCGTCTACGTCTGCGGCCCGACGGTCTACGACTACGCCCATATCGGCAACGCGCGCCCGGTGATCGTCTTCGACGTGCTGTTTCGCCTGTTGCGGCGCGGCTACGGCGCGGTCACCTATGTCCGCAACATCACCGACGTCGACGACAAGATCATTGCCGCCGCCGAGGCCAGGGGCGAGTCGATCGCGGCCGTGACGGCGCGCACGACCGGCGCCTTTCACGCCGACATGAGCGCGCTCGGCGCGCTGGCGCCCTCGGTCGAGCCGCGCGCCACCCGGCACATCGCCGAGATGATCGTCATGATCGAGGCGCTGATCGCCGACGGCCATGCCTATGCCGCCGACGGCCACGTGCTCTTCAACGTGCCGAGCTATGCCGACTACGGCCGGCTTTCTGGCCGCGACCGGCGCGAGCAGATTGCCGGCGCCCGGGTCGAGGTCGCGCCCTTCAAGCGCGATCCGGCCGATTTCGTCCTGTGGAAGCCGAGCCCCGAGCCCTTGCCCGGCTGGGACAGCCCCTGGGGTCGCGGCCGGCCGGGCTGGCATATCGAATGCTCGGCGATGTCGAAGGCGCATCTCGGCGCGAGTTTCGATATTCACGGCGGCGGCCGCGATCTGGTCTTTCCCCATCACGAGAACGAGCGGGCGCAAAGCGTCTGCGCCAACCACGCGCCGTTCGCCCGCTATTGGGTTCACAACGGCTTCGTCACCGTGGACGGCGAGAAGATGTCGAAATCGCTCGGCAACGTCTTGATCGTTCGTGATCTGCTCGGCCGCTTTCCCGGTGAGGCGATCCGCCTCAACATGCTGAAGACCCACTACCGCCAACCGCTCGACTGGACCGAGGACGGCGTGGTCGAGGCCAAGGCGGAGCTCGATCGCTTCTATCAGGCGCTGCACCGCGCCGGCGACGCTGGCAGCCCTGGCGATGAAGACGCGGCGCCGGCGCCCGAGGTGCTGGCCGCGCTCGAAGACGATCTCAACACGCCGCTCGCCATCGCCCGGCTGCACGAGCTGATGGGCGAGCTGAACAAGGCGGGAACAGCCGCGCGCCAGGGCGAAATTAAGGCTATGCTGGTCGCCGCCGGGGCGCTTCTCGGCCTGTTGCGGCAGGCCCCGGCGGCCTGGCTTCAGGGCGGCGCCGCGGGCGACGACGTGTCGCGGATCGAGGCGCTGATCGCGAACCGCGCCGCAGCGCGGAAGGCGCGGGACTTTGCCGAGGCCGACCGCATCCGGGCCGAGCTTCTCGACAAGGGTATCGTTCTGGAAGACCGGCCCGACGGCCGCACCGAGTGGAGGCACGCTTCGTGACCCGGGAACGCATCTATCTCTTCGATACGACCCTTCGCGACGGCGCGCAGACCCAAGGGGTCGATTTCTCCGTCGAGGACAAGCGGGCGATCGCCATGGCGCTCGACCGTCTCGGTATCGATTACGTCGAGGGCGGCTGGCCTGGCGCCAATCCGACCGATTCCGCCTTTTTCGAGGCGCCGCCGAAGCTCAAATCGGCGAAGCTCGTGTCCTTCGGTATGACGCGGCGCTCAGGCCGCAGCGCCGGTAACGATCCCGGCCTGGTCGCCGTGCTCGGCGCCGAGGCGGCCTGCGTCTGCCTGGTCGGCAAGACCTGGGACTTTCAGGTCGAGGGCGCGCTCGGCGTGCCGCTGGCCGAAAACGTCGCCATGATCCGCGATTCGGTCGCGGCGGCGGCGGCCAAGGCCGAAGCGCTGTTCGACGCGGAGCATTTCTTCGACGGCTACAAGGCCAATCCCGATTACGCGCATTCTTGCCTCAAGGCGGCGGAAGCGGCGGGGGCGCGCTGGATCGTGCTCTGCGATACCAACGGCGGCACGCTGCCGGAAGAGGTCGAGCGTATCGTCGGCGAAGTGGTGCGCGAAATTCCGGGGTCGAAGATCGCGATCCATGCCCATAACGACACTGAGAACGCGGTCGCCAACAGCCTCGCCGCGGTTCGCGCTGGCGCCCGCCAGGTGCAGGGTACCTTGAACGGCCTTGGCGAGCGCTGCGGCAACGCCAACCTGATCTCGATGATCCCGACCTTGATGCTGAAGAAGGACTACGCCGAGCGCTTCGAGACCGGGGTGAGCGAGGCCGCGCTTCGCCATTTGACCCAGACCTCGCGGCTTCTCGACGAGATCCTGAACCGGGCGCCGAACCGCCATGCGCCCTATGTCGGGGCTTCCGCCTTCGCCCATAAGGCGGGGCTGCACGTGGCGGCGGTGGAGAAGAATCCCCGCCACTACGAACACGTGCCGCCGGAATTGGTCGGCAACGCGCGCCACATCCTGGTGTCCGATCAGGCCGGGCGCTCCAACATCCTGGCCCGGCTGCGCGACGCCGGCATCGAGATCGACGCCGACGGCCCGAAAGTCGCGCGTCTCCTCGACGAGGTGAAGGCGCGCGAGTTCCAGGGCTATGCCTATGACGGCGCCGAGGCGAGCTTCGAGCTGATGGCGCGCCGCGCGTTGGGCCAGATCGCGACCTATTTCGACGTCTTGAGCTTCCGCGTGCTGGTGGAGCGGCGCTACAACGCCAAGGGCCAGCTGGTCACCGTCTCGGAGGCGACGGTCAAGGTCTCGGTCGACGGCCAGGTGCTGATCTCAGTCGGCGAGGGCAACGGCCCGGTGCATGCCCTGGACGAGGCGCTGCGCAAGGATCTCGGCAAGTATTCGAGCTGGATCGAGGATCTTCGCCTTGTCGATTTCAAGGTCCGTATCCTCTCGGGGGGCACCCAGGCGGTGACCCGCGTGTTGATCGAATCGGCGGATTCGAAGGGCGGCCGCTGGTACACCGTCGGCGTCTCGCCGAATATCGTCGATGCCTCCTTCCAGGCGCTCTACGACAGCATCATCTACAAGCTGCACCGCGACGGCGCGCCCGGCGCGGAAGTTCCGGCCGCGGCCAAGGCCGGGCGAGGGTAGCCGCCGTGGCGGGCACCGACCGCCGCCAGGCGCCGATGCTGGGCGGCCCGGCCGTGATTCTGGTCGAGCCGCAGCTTGGCGAGAATATTGGCGCCGTCGCCCGCGCCATGCTGAACTTCGGCCTCATCGATCTTCGTCTCGTGCGCCCGCGCGCCAATTGGCTGAACGAACGCACGCGGGCCATGGCCTCGGGCGCCGATCGCGTGCTCGATGGCGCGACCTTGTTTCCGAGCACGGCGACCGCGATCGCCGATCTGCAGCATATCTACGCCACCACGGCGCGGCGCCGCGACCTCCTGAAGCCGGTGGCGACGCCGCGCTTCGCCGCCGAGAGCATGCGGGCGCAAGCGGCGCGCGGCGAGCGCAGCGGCATCCTCTTCGGCCCGGAACGTGTCGGGCTTCATAACGACGACGTGGTGGTGGCGGAAACCCTGGTCACCGTGCCGCTCAATCCGGCCTTCTCCTCGCTCAATCTCGGCCAAGCGGTGGTCATCCTCGGCTACGAGTGGTTCGCCTCGGGCGATGGCCCGCCGCCCTCGCGGCTCGACGCGAAGCGGGCGCGGCTCGCGACGCGGGAGGAAGTTCTCGGTCTGTTCGAGCATTTGGAGAGCGAGCTCGACGATGCCGGCTATTTCGCCAATATCCCCGACAAGCGGCGGAAGCTGGTCTACAACATCCGCAATAGCCTGCAGCGCGGCCCGCTTTTGGATCAGGACGTCCGCACGCTGCACGGGATTATCAAGAGCCTGGCGGGGCGGAAGCTGCCCGGGCGCCGTCGCGCCCGGGGCAAGGCCGAGCCCGGCCCCGAAACGTCTTGACGCAAGCGCCGCGCTCCCTATAGTACGGCCATCGCGGCAGGGCAGTGCTCTGCCGTTTTCCGTGCATTGTCAGGTGGCTGAAGGATGTCGAAACGCGTCTCGTCCAAGTACAAGATCAATCGCCGTCTTGGCGAGAACCTCTGGGGCCGTTCGAAGAGCCCGGTGGTGAAGCGCGACTATCCGCCGGGGCAGCATGGCCAGCGCCGTCGCAAGCCGTCCGATTACGGCGTCCAGCTTTCAGCCAAGCAGAAGCTGCGCGCCTATTACGGCAACATCACGGAAAAGCAGTTCCGCAACATCTACGCCCTCGCGGTGCGCTCGCGCGGCGACACCTCGGAGACCATGGTCGGCCTTCTGGAGCGGCGCCTCGACGCGGTGGTCTATCGCATGAAGCTCGCGGTCACGCCCTTCGCCGCGCGCCAGCTCATCAACCACGGCCATATCACGGTTAACGGCAAGCGGGTGAACATCGCTTCCTACCGGGTTGCGGCGGGGGATGAGGTCGCCGTGCGCGAGAAGTCGCGGACCATGGCGACGATCCTCGAGGCCATCGGCTCGCCCGAGCGCGACATTCCGGATTACATCGAGGTCGAGGAAAGCGGCATGCGCGGCAAGTTCACGCGCGTCCCGACATTCGCCGACATTCCCTATCCGGTGAAGATGGAGCCGAACCTGGTCGTCGAATACTACTCGCGCTGATCGCTCCGGGCCGGGCGCAATGTCCGGCCCTGGCCACCGCCCGCGACGCAAAGCCCGCCTCCGGCGGGCTTTTTCGTTGGCGTTCTTACCGGACCCGGCGGTTGGTTTTTCGCGCGCATTTTCTCCGCCGGTGGGTCTTGAAGCGCGATTTCGCGCTTCCTATCTCCAGAAGCGACGGGGCGGTCGCCATTCCGGGACCGTCCATTCCCACCGGTTCCACCGGCAGGGGAACCGGTCAACCATGTTGCTCAGATGGAGAATATGGACCATGACTGCACTTGATCTTTCCCCCCTGTTCCGCTTTTCGGTCGGCTTCGATCGCATGCTCGACGTGCTTGACGGCACGCGCGCCTTCGACGCGGCCGAGACCCATTATCCGCCCTATAACATCGAGAAGCTCGGCGACGACAAGTACCGCATCACCATGGCGGTGGCGGGCTTCCGTAGCGACGAGCTCAATGTCGAGGCGAAGTCGAACAGTCTGGTGATCTCGGGCCGCAAGAAGGAGGAGCCGAAGGCTCAGTTCCTACATCGCGGCATCGCGACCCGCGCCTTCGAACGCCGGTTCGATCTTGCCGAGCATATCCGGGTGGCGGACGCGAAGCTCGAGGACGGGCTTCTCCACATCGAGATGGTGCGCGAGGTGCCCGAGGCGCTGAAGCCGCGCACGATCAAGATCGCGATCGGCGGCGAGGCGCCGGCCTTGACCCAGGCTGCCTAAGGCGGTAGCCGAAGACACGAAGGGCGGCGGAAGCGATTCCGTCGCCCTTTTTGCCTGCAGCGATCCGTTTGCTGGCGCGCCGCCGTGGCGCGGGGCGCCTTGACCGGAAAGTCTCAGGAGGCCGGCGAGAGCAGGCCCTTTTCGGTGAGCAGGGTCGCGAGCTCGCCGCTCTCGTACATCTCGCGCACGATGTCGCAGCCGCCGACGAACTCGCCTTTGACATAGAGCTGCGGAATGGTTGGCCAGTTGCTGAAGCGCTTGATGCCCTCGCGCAGGCCCGGATCGGTCAGCACGTCGATGCCTTTGAACTGCACGCCGGCGCGCGACAGGATCTGCACCACCGCGGCGGAAAACCCGCATTGCGGAAAGGACGGCGTCCCCTTCATGAACAGGAGCACCGGGTTGGCGGAGATTTCCTGTTGGATACGCTCGGAAACGGGATCGTTGGTCATGGCTCTAAGCCTCTTAGGATTGCGATAAAGGTTACTCCTTGGGGAGCGACGTCTGGAGCGCCAGCGCGTGAAGGGCGCCGCCCATCCGGCCATGAAGCGCCTGATAGACCATCTGGTGCTGCTGGACGCGGCTCTTGCCCTTGAAGGCGGCCGATATCACGAGCGCCGCGTAGTGATCGCCGTCGCCGCGCAGATCCTGGATAGTGACCACCGCGTCGGGCAGGCTCTCCCGAATCATTCGACTGATCTCGGCCGCGTCCATCGCCATGTGCCGCCATCTCCTTCTGTCAGGGCGCCGCCATGTAGCCCGGAAACCAGCCCTCGTGGGCGGTCCGGATGGCGTCTAGAGATATGGAGAAAAATCCCTCCAAGGTCAAATCGCCGCCGCCGAATTTCCCGATCTCGGCGGCCGGCACCTCCGCCGCCTCGGCGCGCGCCAGGAAGCCTGCGACCTCGGCCTGATCGAGGGCCGCGAGGTAACGTCCCTGATCCTCGCCGAAAGCCGCCATGGCCGGGATTTCCGTCGCCGGCAGCCGCACCTTGGCGCCGGTTCGGCCGGCCAGGCACATCTCCGCGACGCCGACGAGAAACCCGCCGTCCGAGAGATCATGGCAGCTCCGCAGCCGCCCGGCGGCGATTTCCGCGCGCACGAAATGGCCGTGACGGCGCTCGGCCGCGAGGTCGACCGGCGGCGGCGGCCCTTCCGCCCGGCCGAGGCATTGGGCGAGATAGAGCGATTGGCCGAGATGGCCCCGGGTCTCGCCGATGATGACTAGGCTGTGGCCGGATTCCGGCGCGATGGTCGCCATGCGCGTCCAGTCGGCGATCAAGCCGATGCCGCCGATCTCCGGCGTCGGCGGGATGCCGCGGCCCTGGGTTTCGTTGTAGAGCGAGACATTGCCGGAGACGACCGGGAAGTCGAGCGCCAGCGCCGCGCGGCGGAGGCCCTCGATGGCGCCGGCGAAGGCGCCCATGATTTCCGGTCGCTCGGGGTTGCCGAAATTGAGGCAGTCGGTGAAGGCGAGGGGCTTGGCGCCGGTCGCGGTCAGATTGCGCCACACCTCGGCGAGCGCCTGGGCGCCGCCCATCTCGGGATCGGCGGCGCAATAGCGCGGCGTGCAGTCGACGCTGATGGCAAGCGCCTTGCCGCTGCCATGGACCCGCACCACCGCGGCGTCGCCGCCCGGACGCTGGATGGTATCGGCCATGACCATGTGGTCGTACTGCTCCCAGATCCAGCGCTTCGAGGCGAGCTCGGGCGCGCCGATCAGGCGCAGGAGGCTCTTGTCCAACGGCTCGCCGCCGGTGAGGCTCGCCGGATCGAGCGGCGCCTGCGGCGGGGTTGCCCGGGTTGGGCGATCGTATTCCGGCGTCTCGGCGCTCAAGGCGGCGACCGGCAGATCGGCCACCGTTTCGCCCTTGTGACGGAGCACGAGATGGCCCGAGCCGGTGACCTCGCCGATGACCGCGAAGTCGAGGTCCCATTTGGCGAAGATCGCCGCCGCCGCGTCCGCCCGCTCGGGGCGGAGCACCATCAGCATGCGCTCCTGGCTTTCCGAGAGCATGATCTCATAGGCGCTCATGCCGGGCTCGCGGGTCGGCACGCGGTCGAGATCGAGGTCGATGCCGACCGCGCCCTTGGCCGCCATCTCGAAGACCGAGGAGGTGAGGCCGGCCGCGCCCATGTCCTGGATGGCGACGATGGCGTCGCTCGCCATCAGTTCGAGACAGGCCTCGATCAGCAGCTTCTCGGTGAAGGGATCGCCGACCTGGACGGTGGGGCGCTTTTCCTCGGTCGCCTCGTCGAACTCGGCCGAGGCCATGGTCGCGCCGTGGATGCCGTCGCGCCCGGTCTTGGAGCCGACATAGACCACCGCGTTGCCGATTCCGGCGGCGGCAGAATAGAAGATGCGCGCCGCGTCGGCGAGGCCGACCGTCATCGCGTTGACCAGGATGTTTTCGTTGTAGCCCGGATCGAAGCCACATTCGCCGCCGACCGTCGGCACGCCGACGCAATTGCCGTAACCGCCGATGCCGGCGACCACCCCGGCGACGAGATGGCGGGTGCGGGGATGCGCCGGATCGCCGAAACGGAGCGCGTTCATGTTGGCGATCGGCCGCGCGCCCATGGTGAAGACGTCGCGGAGGATGCCGCCGACCCCGGTCGCCGCGCCCTGGTAGGGCTCGATGAAGGAGGGGTGGTTGTGGCTTTCCATCTTGAAGACGGCGGCCTGGCCATCGCCGATATCGACGACACCGGCGTTCTCGCCCGGGCCGCAGATCACCCACGGGGCCTGGCTCGGCAGGCGCCGCAGCCATTTCTTCGAGGACTTGTAGGAGCAGTGCTCGCTCCACAGCGCGCCGATGACGCCGATCTCGACCAGCGTCGGCTCGCGTCCGAGGGCGGCCTTCAGGCGCTCGTATTCCTCGCGGCTCAAGCCGTGGCTCGCAAAGTCGATCGGGGCGGCGGCGGTCACGACAGCGCAGCGACGAGGGAGTCGAACATGGCGCGGCCGTCGGTGCCGCCGAGCGCCGGGTCGGCGAGCCGCTCGGGATGCGGCATCAGGCCGAGCACGGTCTTCTCGCGGTTGAAGACGCCGGCGATGTTCGCGGCGGAGCCGTTGGGATTGGCGTCGTCGTCGGGCGCGCCGTCCGGCGTCACGTAACGGAAGGCGACGCGGCCCTCGGCCTCGATCTCGGTCAGGGTCTCGGGGTCGGCGAAATAACTGCCGTCCGCGTGGGCGATGGGCAGGCGGATCACCTGGCCCGCAACATAGCGCGCGGTGAAGGCGGTCTGCGAGGTCTCGACCTTGAGATGAACGTCCTTGCAGACGAACTTCTGGTTCCGGTTGCGCATCAGCGTGCCGGGCAGCAGTCCGGCCTCGGTCGCTACCTGAAAGCCGTTGCAGATCGCAAGCACGGCGGTGCCGCTCTGGGCCTTGGCCACCACCGCGCGCATCACCGGCGACCGGGCGGCGATGGCGCCGGCGCGCAGATAATCGCCATAGGAAAAGCCGCCCGGCAGCACGATGAGGTCGAGGGCCGGCAGCTCGGTTTCCTTGTGCCAGATCATGCGCGCGGGCTGGCCGGTCGCGGCTTCGAGCGCGACCTTGACGTCGCGGTCGCAATTCGAGCCGGGAAAGACGATGACGGCGGCCTTCATGGAACGCTCAGGAGCCCCAAATCGGGAAGTGGCAAAACGCGCCCGGATGCTAGCGGTCCGCCGGGGCCGGCGCAAGCGCCCGGCCGTGCCCGGGCACCGGCTATTCCACAAGCTCGATGGAATAGTTCTCGATCACCGTATTGGCGAGAAGCTGCTTGCACATGGCCTCGACGGCGGCCTGTGCCCGGGCGCGGTCGGTCTCGGCCAGATCGATCTCGATGTATTTTCCCTGGCGGGCTTCCGCGATGCCGGTAAAGCCCAGGGCGGCGAGCGCATGGGCGATCGCCTTGCCTTGCGGATCGAGGACGCCGGGTTTCAGCGTGATATGGACTTTGGCCTTCATGGGCATCACCCGAGCAAGCGGCTTACTGCATCACCGCCGGGCCCTTCATGTCGCGCGGCCCGCCTTCGGGCAGGATGCCGAGCCGGCGTGCCACTTCCTGATAGGCTTCGGCGACGTTGCCGAGATCGCGCCGGAAGCGGTCCTTGTCCATCTTGTCGTTGGTCAGGGCGTCCCACAGCCGGCAGCTGTCCGGGCTGATTTCGTCGGCCAGGATGACCCGCATCTCCTCGCCCTGCCAATGGCGGCCGAATTCAAGCTTGAAGT
>OFHJ01000118.1_pt1 | contig 32729 bp, 31 predicted proteins | sample 1522001 | NCBI WGS metagenome assembly OFHJ01 (sample SAMEA2464838, study PRJEB22497) | soil metagenome | biome: Grassland; feature: Farmland; material: Clay | place: Australia | collected 2013-02-01 | depth 1.2 m | reverse complement strand
CGCCCTCTTCGACGTGGTCGACACGGCGGCCGACGATATGGCGATCCTCTATTACACCTCGGGTTCGACCGGGCATCCGAAAGGCGTCGCACATGCGGCGCGGGCACTCTTCGCCTGGGAGGTCTCGGCCGCATATTGGCTCGATTTGGGCGAACGCGACGTCATGTGGTGCACGGCGGACACGGGGTGGAGCAAGGCTGGAACCAGCATTCTGTTCGGACCGTGGAGCCGCGGCGCCGCAGTTGTGTTCTACAACGGCCCCTTCGAGCCGAAGCGGCGGCTCGAAATGCTGGCGCAGCACGGCGTGACGGTGTTTTGCGCGGCGGGAACCGAGTTCTACCGGCTGATCCGGGAGGACGTTCGGGGCCATGATCTCTCGGCTTTGCGGCACGCCGTTTCCGCCGGTGAGGCGCTCAACCCGGTCATCCTAGAGCGCTGGGAAGAGCTGACGGGGATTCGTATCCACGAGGCCTATGGCCAAACCGAGACCCTGATGACGGTACTGAACTATCGGGGCACGCCGATCAAGATCGGGTCGATGGGGCTTGCGAGCCCCGGCACGGTGATAGCGATCCTGGACGATCAGGGCCGGCGCGTGCCGACCGGCGCGACCGGCAATATCGCTGTCGGTCTGCCCAACCCACAAGTGATGCTGGGCTACTATGAGGATCCCGACCGTACGGCCGCCAATATCGTGCGGGGACCGGATGGCGACTGGTTCATTACCGGCGATCTCGGGAGCCAGGACGAGGACGGCTATCTCTTCTATCAGGGACGGGCGGACGACGTGATCAATTCGGCGGGCTATCGCATCGGACCGCTCGAGGTCGAGAATGCGATCCTGGAACATGAGACCGTGCAGGAATGTGCCGTCGTCGCGAGTCCCGATGTCGAGCGTGGCGAGGTGGTGAAGGCGTTTATCGTCTTGCGGGACGGCGCGGCCGCGAGTGAGACGTTGGCGCGGGAAATTCAAGACCACGTCAAGCGCCTCACAGCGCCCTACAAGTATCCGCGGCGGATCCAGTTCCTTGACAGCTTGCCCAAGACGGCAACCGGAAAGATCATGCGGCGCGATCTGCGCGACCGCGAGCGGGCGGCAGGGCGACCTTCGAAATAGGGCACCGCATCCGGCGGCGAACGAACATGACCTTCGACAAGATCCAGCAGGAACCGGCCTATCGCGTGGTCGCCAACGCCATCGAGCAAGGCATCATGTCGGGGGCCATTAAGGCGGGCGATCCGTTGCCTTCGGAGACCGCCTTGGCTGAGCAGCTTGGCGTCAACCGATCGACGGTGCGGGAGGGCATCCGCCTTCTCGAGGAGAACGGATTGGTGCGCCGCCGCGACGGCGGCAAGCGTCTGTTCGCCAGCATCCCGGGCGCGCAGGAGCTCGGCCGGCGCATGAGCCGCGCCATGGTTTTGCACGAGGTCACGTTCGAGGAGTTGTGGGAAATCGTCATGGTGCTCGATCCCTGCGCGGCCGAGCACGCCGCGCGCCGCGCCCGACCGGAAGATCTGGAGGCGATTGAGGACAACTTGCGTCGCACCCATGAGGCGCTGGGCGGCGATCATGGAAAAATCGCGGCGCTCGACATCGAGTTTCACAGCCTGGTTGCCGAGGCGGCGCATAATCGCGCGCTGATTCTGTCGCGCGAGGCGCTCGGGCGGCTCTTCTATCCCGCTTTCGACGCGGTGTTCTCGCGACTGAACGCCGGCGGGCGACTGCTCTTTGCGCATCAGGCGATCGTCAGTGCCATCCGGTTGCAGAACGCCAAGGACGCCCGTGACTGGATGGAGCGGCATGTCGTCGACTTTCGCCGCGGCTATGAACTCGCGAGCCTCGACATCTCGGACCCGGTGGGGGGTACGGAAGAGGTCTCGTCAGCGGATAATCCGTAACGTCTTCCGTGCCCCCAACCTCGATCTTGCCGCGGGCGCCAGATCAGAGCTTACGCCAATCGGTACCCTGCTCGAAGGCGTGCGCGGCGCGATAGATCGTGCTCTCGTCGAAGGCCTTGCCGATCAGCATCAATCCGATCGGGAGCCCGTCGCTCATGCCGCAAGGCACGGTCATCGCCGGATGGCCGGTGACGTCGAAGGGCGCGGTATTGGCGACCATTTCGAAGGCGCGCTGGATATAGAGCTCGAGCGGCGCATCCGCCGGTGGAATCGGGGTCGCCTTGACCGGCAGGGTTGGCATGAGCAGGAGATCGTAGGAGGCGAGCGCTGCGTCGTAAGCCGCCTTCAGGCGCCGCACCAGGTTTTGCGACTTGGCGTAGAACCGGCCGCGGTAGTAACGGATGAAATACTCGCCGACGAACATCGATATCTTGAGGCTGTCCGAGAGCTCGTTGGCCCGTTCGCGCCACGCCGAGTGGGCGTCGAGCAAGGGAACGTTGTAGAAGCCCTTCCAGTTGAAGCCCATGCCGTTGCCGCTCATCATCTGCGCCTGCAGTCCCTCGAGGGCGACCGGGGTCCAGATGTCCTTGCCGATGCGGTGCATGGGCAGATCGATTTCCTCAACCATCGCGCCCATGGCTTTGAAAACGCCGGTCGCGGCCCGTACCGTGGCGTCGACGTCAGGCTCGGAGTTCGGCCAGCCGAAGCCGTCCTTGACGACGCCGATCTTGAGGCCGGCCGCGCTTTGACCGAGCGCCTCGGTATAGGCGGCGACTTTCGGCGCGTATTGCCGTGGATCGAGCCCGTCCGCGCCGGCCAGGACCTCGAGCATGAGGGCGTTGTCGGCCACCGTTGCGGTCATCGGGCCGGTGTGGTCGATTGTATTCTCGATCGGCATCACGCCGGTATAGGGCACGAGCCCCCAGGTTGCCTTCATTCCGTAGATGCCGCAGAAAGATGAGGGCATGCGGATCGACCCGCCCTGGTCGCCGCCAATCGCCATGTCGACGGCGCCGGATGCGACCAGTGCGCCGCTGCCGGACGACGATCCGCCGGCTGAGTAGCCGTGCTTATGCGGATTTTGCACCGGCCCAAGGGCACTGGTGTGGCTGCCGCCTGACAAGCAGAAATACTCGCAATGTGCCTTGCCAAGGATGGTGCCGCCGGCATCCAGGATGCGGGTAACCACGGTCGCATCGACATCCGGCACGAATCCCTCGAGCGTTGAGGCACCGTTCATCATCGGCACGCCCGCGAGGCAGACGTTGTCCTTCAGCACGACGGTTTTGCCGGCGAGCTTGCCCTCGGGCGCGCCCTTCACCGTGGTCTTGATATACCACGCGTTGAACGGGTTCTCGTCGGCACCCGGCTGATACCCTGGCGTGCGCGGATATTTAACCAGCGCCTTGTCGTCGGGCATGGCCTCGACAATATCGTAGGAAGCGATCGAACCTTCCATCAGGGCGCTGAATGTCGCGAGACGCTCCGGCGTCAGGCTCATGCCGAGATCTGTCACGATTTCCTGCAACTGCTCCGCAGTCGGGCGCTTCACTGTCACGTCGGTCTCCTTTGTTGCGGCCGACTGTTTTAGCCGGCCATGCCCACGAATTCCGCGACCAGCTTCGGGTCGGCGATCTCGGCCGGGCTCACTTCGCGCGTGATCGTTCCTTTCTGGATGATCAGCACACGATCCGCGAGATCGGCGATGAATTGCAGGTCCTGCTCCACCAGCAGCATGGTGATTTGGTGGCTGCGGCGGAGCGCCTTCAGGGTCTCCACCATTTCCTCGACGATCGAGGGCTGAATCCCTTCCGTCGGCTCGTCCAAGAGGATGAGCTTCGGGCTGCCGCAGAGGCAGCGCGCCAAGGCCAGCAGCTGTTGCTCGCCGCCCGACAAGGCGCCGCCGGGCCGATCCAGGAGCGATGTGAGGCGCGGAAAGAGCGCGAGCGCCGCGTCCATCGCCGCGCGCTCGTCGCCCTTGGCGAGCAGGCAGCCCATGCGAAGATTGTCGCGCACCGAGAGGGTTGGGAAGATATCCCGGCCTTGCGGCACATAACCGAGCCCGGCGCGCGCGCGCGCTGAGGTGCTGGCATGGATGATTTCGTCGCCAGCAAAGCGAACCTGGCCGGCGGTCGCCGGCAGGTATCCCATCAGCGTCTTCAGCAGCGTGGTCTTGCCCATGCCGTTGTGGCCGAGGATGCCGACGAAGCTTCCGCCATCCGCGTGTAAGCTGACGCCGCTGAGAATGGGGATGCGCCCGTAACCGGCATGAAGGTTCCGAACCTCCAGCATCAGGCGGCCGCCTTGCCGAGATAAACGTCGCGCACGGCCTGATTGGTCAGCACGCGCTCGACGTCATCCTCGATCAGAATGCGGCCGCGATTGAACACCGTGACAGTACGCGCGATCATGCGGATGAACTGCATGTCGTGCTCGACCACGATAAGTGCCTGGGCGCGGTTGATTTCGCGGATCAGTTCAGAGGTACGCACCACTTCCTCGTACGTCATGCCGGCGGCGGGCTCGTCGAGCAGGATCAGGTCCGGCTCCTGCGCCAGCACGGTCCCGATCTCGACCCATTGCCGCTGGCCGTGGGCAAGCTGGCCGACAATCCGGCCGGCGATGTCGGTCAATTTGAGGCGGGTCAGAACCTGGTCGACCGTTTCGCGCGCGCGGCGGATCGACTTGCCACGCCCGGCCGCGACGAAAATGTTCTCTCGGACCGACAGGCCGTTGAACACGTTCGGCACCTGGGTCTTGATGCCGATGCCAAGGCGCGCGATTTCATGGGACGGCGCGCCGGTGATGTCGTGGCCGCGGAACAGGAGGCGCCCTGAGGTCGGCCGCAGCTGTCCGGTCAGCGTCTTGAAAAAGGTGCTTTTGCCGGCGCCGTTCGGCCCGATCAGGCAGCGCAGCTCGCATTCGCCGACGGTAAAGTCGATGTTGTCGACTGCGGTGACGCCGCCAAAACGCATGGTGACGCCCGTGGTCTGCAACAGCGGAACGAGGGTCATGGCCGGGCCTCCGCCTTGGCTTGTTGGGTAGCGCAGGAACGGCCGAGGGAAATCCGGTGCCCGAGCGCCTCGAGGCTCGGCAGCACCCCTTTGGGAACCAGCAACACAAACACCAATAGAATAACGCCCAGCATGAGGTTGGCGTTGATCGTTTCCTGCGTGCCGATGATGGTGATCAGGTATTCGACAGCAACCGCGCCCAGGATCGGCCCAATCAGGGTGCCGAGGCCCCCAAGCAGCACGAAGATGATCGCCTGCGCGGCTTCCTGGAGGCCGAAGACCGTCGGACTGACGAAACCGCCCCAGTTGGTGAACAGGCAGCCGGCCAAACCGGCGATGCCGCCGCCGAGCGTGAAGGTGAGGGTCTTATAGAGGCGGGGGTCGTAGCCGAGCAGCATGGCGCGGGTTTCGTTTTCGCGGATTGCCACGACGACGCGGCCAAACCGGCTTGCGAGCAGGCCTTTGAGCAGCACGTAGACCAGCACCAGGAGTACCGCCGCGACGCCGTAGAGTTGCGCCGGATCGAGCGGCATGTCCGGGTGTCCTGGCATGTTGAGTGGCGGCACCGAGGGAATGCCGTTGAAGCCGCCGAGCGCCGCTTGGCCGATATGCCAGACGTCGCCGGCGGTGGAATTGGCAAAATTGAACAGGATGACGGTAACGGTGAGCGTGATTACGCCGATATAGGCGTCGCTGATGCGGCCGTAGAACATGAAGTAGCCGAGCAGCGCGGCGAAGGCGGCCGGTAGGACGATGGCAAGAAGAAACGGTGCAGTGCTGCTGCCCATGTTGATCGCGGCGACGGCGTAGACATAGCCGCCGAGGCCGAAGAAGGCCGATTGGCCGAAGCTCATGATGCCGCCGTAGCCCCAGATGAATCCCTGGCTCAAGGCCAAGGTCGCCATCGCGATGAACATCGTCGCCTGAACCAGACCGAACAGGCTGACGGTGAGGGGCAGTGCCGCCAAGATGACGATCATCGCTGCAAGAGACGTCAAGAATCCGCGAGACACGTTCAGATACTCCGTCGGAAGAAGCGTCCGGTGATGCCTTGCGGCAGTACGCGGATCATGACCACGGCAAAAAGCAACAAGGCCACTTGGCCGAAGACCGGCGTGGTTTGAAACGTCACGAGCTGGTCGATGGCGCCGAACAGGCCGGATGCCAGGGTGCTTCCGGTGATGATCGCCGGGCCACCGCCGAGCACGGTGATGAATGCCTTGGCGACGTAGACTCCGCCCATTCCGGGGGCCACGCCGGAGACCGGGGCGATGACGCCGCCGGCCATGCCGGTCAAGGCCGCGCCGATGCCGAAGGTCGCCATGTAGACGCGGCCAGGGGTGACGCCGAGCGCCGCGGCCATGTCCGGGTTTTGCATCGTGGCGCGAACGATCAGGCCGAAGCGCGTGAGCTTAAGGAGCGCCCACAGTCCGAGCACCGTCAGCGCGGCGACGGCGATGGTGAAAGCGCCGTAGAGGCTCGCTTCATAGGGGCCGATCGCGAAGCTATGAAGCGGGGCGGACACGCCTCGGACCGTTGTGCCGAAGATCGACGTCACGAGGCCGATCAACCCGAGGCTCAGCCCCCAAGTCGCGAGCATGCTGTCGATCATTCGGCCGTAGAGGAACCGGATCAGGGTCCGCTCGACGAGAATGCCGAACAGGCCGACTAAGAGCGGCGCCACCACCAGTATCGCCACCCAGATATTCACCCCGGCATGGGTGCTGAGCACCGTGGCGTAGGCGCCCAGCATCAGGAACTCCCCATGCGCGAGGTTGATGATCCGCATCAAGCCGTAGATGACGCCCAGGCCGATCACCAGCAGCAACAGACTGGCGATGCTGGTCAGTACATTGAAGCCGATGAGAGCCGTGAACGCCATGGTGTTAGATCTTCGTGTCGATGACGAATTGCTTGTCGGTACGCGGATCCTTGATGAGATTGCAAACGGCTTGGGTATCGGCCGGCTCTTGGTGTGGGTAGGAGGCGATTACTTTCCACTCGCGCCCGACCGCCTTGCCGAGATAGGCGTTGCGGATGGTCTGGTGCGAAGCGGGGTCGATCGACACTGCGCCGGACGGGCCGTCGAAGGACACGCCGCTGTCGAGCGCCTTGATGACCTTCAGCCGGTCGAGTGTGCCGGCCTTCTTCACGCCCTTGGCCCAGAGATGGAACCCTTCATAGGTGGTGGCGGCCGGCTCGCCGATATAGGGCAGCTTCTTGCCGAACTTCTTGTGGATGGCGGAGAGAAAGGCGGCGTTCTTCGGCGTGTTGAGTTCCTGGAAGTAGCCATAGCTGGCGACGATGCCGTTGGTGACGGATGGTTCGAGCGTCGCCAGCTCGTTCACCAGGCCGAATGTGGTGGAGGCAATCGGTATCTTGCCCTTCATGCCGGCAGCCGCCCACTGGCGATAGAAGGCGGTGTGATTGGAGCCGACGAGCGCCGACAGCAGAACATCCGGCTTCGCGGTTTGGATCTTGCTGATGCTGGCGCTGAAATTCGTCACGTCGAGCGGGAAGAATTCGACCGCCTGAACCACCCCGCCGCCGTCACGCGTGTATTTCGCCATCCACTTGGCGGTGATCTGGCCATAGTTGTAGTCGGCGGCGAGGATGTAGACCTTCTTGCCCCAGGTTTTTAGCGAGTACTCGACCAGCTAGCTCACGGTTTGCGCCGGCGTCGTGCCGGTGCAGTAGCAATCGATGTCGCAAACCCCACCTTCATAAAGGACGTTGTAAAAGTAGAGGGTGCGATAACGGTCGAATATCGGCCGGATCGCTTCGCGCGAGGCCGAAGTGATGCCACCGTGCACGACATCGACGCGATCCTGCAAGGCGAGGCGTTGGGCATATTGCGAATAGAGGGCGATGGTGGACTGCGTGTCGTAGTTGATCAGTTTGATCTTTCGTCCAAGCAGGCCGCCGGCACCGTTCACTTCGTCGACGGCGATACGAATGGCGTCGTACATGGGCTGGCCGGTGCTGCCGATTGGGCCTGAGAGGTCGAGCAGACTCCCGACTTTGATCGGCTCTGCGGCGCGGGCAATGAACGGGGCGGCCAGGGGCGCGGCTGCGGCTCCCGACCCGAGTTGAAGAAGTCGTCTCCGTGTCAGCGACATGCGAGGGTCTCGCTTTGCAGTTGGGCACCTGCGAGATTGCGGTGCAACATGCATGCCAGGCACCGCAATGCTAGGGATGTTGTGGTCGGGCGAACGGCTGTGTTGCGATATTTGAGATATGGAACGCGCTCGTGGGGGAAGCGGACCGCTTCACAATGCGAAAGGCGACGCCCAGCGAGAGGGCAGTTGCTTTAAAAATGATCTAATGCGCCGGTCGTGGCGGTCGGCAGAATCGGATGATCTCGGCGTGATTCTGGACGCAACTCGCCTTCCTACTGAACGAGCAGGCCGTTTCAGGATCCGCATGTGGGGGACCGATCTGATTTCGATCAGGCGGACATGATCAGCAGGGTGGAGGTGGCGGTGGCGTAGACACGGCCAGATGCGTCTGTCAGACGTGCCTCCGCGAAGGCGGTGTGGCGGCCGAAGGAGATTACCGTGCCCTCGGCGCGTACCAGCCCGGTTTCCGCCGTCATGGCGCGATGATAGGCGATCTTGATTTCAAGTGTGGCGTAGGCTTGGCCGGGCGCGAGCCGGGAATGCACCGCACAACCGCAGGCGGAATCGAGCAAGGTGGCCGCATAGCCGCCGTGTATCGTGCCGAGCGGGTTATAGAGGTGGGGCCCGGGCGTGCCGGCGAAGGCGACGCGGCCTTCCTCGATTTCCGCGAAGTCGAATCCAAGGGTCGCCGCCATCGCCGGTTGGCCGCCGGCCGCGGCTAGGGCGCGGAGTTGCGCCAGGCCGGAAAGCCGCGCTCGGGTGTCGTCAGCTTCGCTGGCGGCGGGAGGTGTATCTTGGACGCTCATGGCACGGCTCCTGATCTCTAGCGTCTTCGGTGGCGGTTGATGGCACTATAATAGGCAACAGCTTGTCGTGCGCATAACCAAAGCGGCCGGGCGCGCGGTTGCCGAACGCAAAAATCGGCCTTAGCGTGTATATCTCGCGGACAAAGGATTGAACCGGTGGACGACAAGGCGCCGCAACGGCCCTCGGTGCTCGTCGAGGGGCAGAACGTCATCACCACGGCTGTGGTGGCGCGCCCGCTCGCCGAGCGCCCGTCGCACGACACGATGGATGCCATTGGCGAGTGGTTGATCGGCGGCGCGCGACGGTTGGAAACGTGCGTCGAAGCCATCGATGAATACGCGTGGCGTCTGATGGCGGCCGGTCTGCCGCTGCTGCGGGTGAGCTTGCACGGGGGCACGCTTCACCCGCAATTCGTCGGCAATACTTATCTCTGGTGGCGGACGACCGCTGCAACGCGGGAAATCATGATCACGCATGAGGTCGTCGATCTCTTTCCTTACGAAATAAATCCGGTGGCGCGCGTCCAACTCGGCGCCGAAGTGTTGCGGCGCCCGCTCGAGGGGCCGGAAGCCAAGCTGGATTTTCCCATCCTGCACGAGTTGCGGGCTGTCGGCGCCACGGATTACTACGCGCTTCCCGTCAGCAGCGCCTTTGGCAGCCATAGATATATGGCGACCTATGTCAGCGATCGTCCGGGCGGGTTCTCAGATCGCGAGATCGCGGATCTGACCCGGATTTCCCAGCGCTTGTCGATCGTGGCGGATATGCACAGCCAGCGCCGCATTGCGGAAAACGTGCTCCGGGCCTATCTCGGCTCCCAGACCGGGCGCAAGGTCTTGGCAGGGCAGATCCGCCGCGGCGCGGGCGAAGCCATCTCGGCGGTGTTGTGGTCTTCCGATCTTCGCCGTTTCACGCATCTGTCCGATCATCTGCCCGGCGATGAGGTGATCGCGCTTTTGAACAAGCTCTTCGATCGGCAGGCACAGGCGATCACGGCCCATGGTGGCGAGGTGCTGAAATTTGTCGGCGATGGGCTGCTCGCGATCTTTCCCGTGGATAACGCCGATGCGGCGACAGCGGCGACAGCGAGCGCCTTGGCGGCGGCGCAGGAGGCGCTGGCCGCCGTGGCCGCCATGCGGGACGTGACAGAGTTGGATGGCGGGTTGCAGCTCGAAATTGTCGTCGCGCTTCATTACGGCACGGTGATCTACGGTAATGTCGGTGCCGCCGATCGGCTCGACTTCACGGTCATCGGTCCGGCCGTCAACCTGGTGAGCCGGATGGAGGGCATAGCAAAAGTCCTCGACCGGCCGCTGGTGGTGAGCGACGATTTCGCCCGCGCCTATGGCGGTCGATTGCTGTCCCTCGGCTGTCATCGGCTTCGCGGTCTCGATCGGCCGCACGAGCTTTTCGCACCGCCCGTATAGAACGGCCGCCCCGCGAGGGCGGCGGATCTGCGCTCGCCGACGTCTTGACGCGTGCTTCCGAGGTAGGCCAGAGTTCTAGCTTGCACAAGATGACGTGGGGTCGAACCGATCCAAATCATGCCCGTGTGCCCTTGCAATGGCTTGGCGCATGATCTTTCGCTCGAAGGTGTCGTGAGGCGGGGGGAAATGGCAAAGCAGTCTCCGGAAGTGTCATGGCAGAGCGCCGTCGGCTGCATGTTGCGGCGGATCGAGACCACCGCGACGAGCTTGGGGACGGGTTTCCCGCATTATGGCGATCCCGATACGGGATCGTGGACGACATCTCCGGCCGGAGATTGGACGGGCGGTCATTGGGTGGGAGAGCTTTGGCTGGCATCCGCCGATACCGCCGAGCCGCGCTATCGGGAATGGGCGGCGCGCTGGTGCGCTGCGTTGCGGCCGCGGGCTTCGTCGAACACAATCTTCCGGAGCTTTCTCTTCTATTACGGTGCCGCGCTCGGCGATATTCTTGGTAACGATCCGCACGCGCAGGCCATCGGCCTCGAGGGTGCACGAGGCCTCGCCGCCATGTACAACGAACGGGCAGGGGTTTTACCTCTCGGCGGTGAAGCAGAGGAAGCCTCCGATGTCGGTGACGGCGAGGCCAGCATCGACGCGGTGGGGTCAGTCTGTGGCCTGCTGGCTTGGGCCAGTGAGGCAACCGGCGACGAGAGCTTTCGCCGTATCGCGCGCGAGCATGCGCTCAGGCATATCGACTTCTGCGTCCGGGAAGACGGCTCCGTCGGCCAATCTGCGACCTTTGACAGGGAGACCGGTGCCGTGCTCCGGCGTTATACCCACAAGGGATATTCTGAGCGGAGCACCTGGGGGCGCGCGCAAGCGTGGGGCATGCTGGCTTACACGCTTGCGGCGCGCTGGATTCCGGGCGAGCGAGCGTTTCTCGAAGCCGCTGAGCGGGCGGCCGAATGGTGGCTGAACCACGCGCCCGATGATAGAGTCGCGTACTGGGATTTCGACGATCCGGCGATTCCGAACACCTTCCGCGACACATCCGCGACAGCCATCGCCGCCGCCGCACTTCTGAAATTGGCTGCCCTCGCGCCCGATCGCGCGCGCGGGCAGCGTTACCGGCAGGCTGGGAAAGATATTGTGCAGGCTTTGGTCGTCGGCTATCTCACGCCGACTGGCGCGGAAGACAGGCGACCGTCGGGAATTCTGACGCAGGGTTGCTATAATCCGCGCATCGGGCTGGCGACACGGAACGAGCTTATCTGGGGCGATTATTATTTACTCGAGGCGCTTCAGGTGCTGACCGGGAAACTACAACCATTGACGGTATAAGACGATGCTGCGGAGCAATTTCGAAATCGGAAGTACGCGCTGGGCGGTGCGACGGGCGCAGTGGCGGGCGATGGGTATCGCGCCGGAGGATTTCGACAAGCCGAAGATCGCTGTCGTCAATTCCTCGTCGACCCTTTCGGTTTGCTACATCCATCTCGACGCCGTCTCCAAGACGGTTCAGGAAGCGATCCGTAAGGCTGGCGGGCTTCCCTTTGAGATCCGCACGGCGGCGCCAAGCGACTTCGTGACCAGCGCCGGCAAGAAGGCACGCTACTTGATGCCGACGCGCGATCTCATCGTCAACGATATCGAGGTCATGGTGGAGGGTGCCGAGCTCGATGGCATGATCTGCCTGTCGTCCTGCGACAAGACGACGCCGGCGCATCTGATGGCGGCGGCGCGGCTCGACATTCCGTCAATCATCGTTCCCTGCGGCTACCAGGGCGGGGGGCAGTGCCGTGGTGCGGCGGTGGATATCGACGATGTCTATGAGGCGGTCGGCGCCGTGGCCGCTGGCCTGACCAGCCTCGACGATCTGCGCGAGATGACCGAGCATGCGATCGTCGGTCCCGGGGTCTGCGCCGGTCTTGGAACCGCCAATACCATGCAGATTCTGGCCGAGGCGTTGGGCATGGCCTTGCCCGGCAGCGCACCGGTTCGCGCCGGCAGCGCGAAGATGCTGGCGGATGCCGAAGCCGCCGGTCGGCGCATCGTCGAGATGGTCGATGCCGGATTGCGCCCGCGGCAAATCCTGACCACTGCGGCGTTTACCAATGCAATCGAGCTCGACTTGGCTATCGGCGGCTCGGTGAATTCGGTTCGCCACCTCACGGCGATCGCTTGCGAGGCAGGGCTCGACCTTGACGTGATCGCGCTGTTCGAGAAGCGCGCGCCCGGCGCGGTGTTGATCTGCGGCATTCGTCCGAACGGTCCGCATCCAACCGAGGACCTCGAACGCGCGGGCGGCGCCCGCGGCGCGATGAAGCAGATCGCGGCGCGGCTCGACCCCACGGCGTTGAGCGTCTCGGGCAGGAGCATTGCTCAAGTTCTGGCCGATAAGGTTGTCGTGGATGCAGAAATCCTGCGCCCGCCGTCCGAGCCCTACCGGGACATGCCGGGCTTAGCCATCATCCGCGGCAACCTTGCGCCCAATGGCTCGATCGTCAAGCTCGCGGCGGTGCCGCCGGATCGCCATGTCTTTTCCGGCGTCGCGCGGGTTTACGAAGGCGAAGACGCGGCGATTAAGGCGCTCGGCCGTCACGAAATCCGGCCCGGCGACGTGGTGGTGTTGCGCTATCTCGGTCCGCGCGGCGGGCCGGGAACGGTTTTTGCCTGCAGTTTCGCCGCAGCGCTTAATGGCGCCGGGCTTTCCGGCGCCGTCGCGGTGGTTACCGACGGCGAGCTCTCGGGTCTCAACCGCGGGCTTATCATCGGTCAGGTGATGCCGGAGGCGGCCGATGGCGGACCGCTCGCGTTGGTACGCGACGGCGATAGCATTCACATCGACCTTGGTGCGCGGCGGATCGAGTTCGAAGTTACGGCGGAGGAGCTGCAGCGTCGGCATGCGGCGTGGCAACCCCCGCCGCCGACGTCCGAGCGCGGTTGGCTCGCGATATACGGCCGGCTGGTGCAACCGATGGAAAAGGGTGCGGTCCTGATCAAGCCGTGACGTGCTGAGGCGTCAATAGACGCGAGAATCAGCCATCAGGTTCTGGCGTCGTGGTCCTAATAGGCGAGGTAGGTTTCTACGAGCAGCCGCTCTTCATAATGCACGCGGCGAAACTGCGCGAAGAAGCTCGCGAGTGCGATGGCGAGCGACCGGGGCATGGTGAATTGCAGTATCGCGCTTGCCGTGGCCGTCATCTCGGCGAGATAGAGCGGGTGGCGCTGGTAGCAATAGGGCCCTGCGAGGACGAGCCGATGAGCTTGCGGGAAGATGCTGAAGGATCGCCCGAGGCAGGCCCCCGCGTGGATCGTGCCGGCGGTTCCGAGGGTCACCAGAACGAAGGAGATGATGGTGATGGGCAGGCTGGTGGAGACCCGCGGCAATGCGAGCAAGCCATTCTAGAGGTTGCTGCCGATCAGGGCTGCGAGACGCGGGCGGAAGCCTTCCGCCTTTGCTTCAGGCAGGCGACGGGCGAGAAACAACGCGATTTGTAGGCCAAGCAAAGTGAGGGTCGCGACCCGCGACAGGATGTCGAGGGCCAAAGCAGTCGAGAAATGCACGCTGAGCGCGGCGCATGCGCGCGATTGTCGGGGCGAGGCGCCAGATGCCGAGGCTGTACCATAGGACCAGCGGCGACACTGCGGCGACGTCGTAGAGTTTCAATCTCTGAAAGCCGGTCATGCGCGGGGCGCGAGCCACCGTCATTCGATCGGGGATACTGGCGACATGCCGCAATGCTGTCGTTGGTTCACGGGAAGCTCCGGCGACTATGGAGTTTAGACTGGATTAAGGCAGATTTGTACGCCCCGAAACCGAAGCCCTGCGGCGGAGGGTGCGATATAGTCATCAGCGGCGGGAATCGTCGGCGGAATGCGGGGCCATTGGCGTGACCAGTCGAGGAGGGCGATCAAATGTCTACGGGAAATATTTGCTTTTTCGGCCTTGGCGTGCTCGGCGGGGCGCTTGCCGGGCGGCTCAAGGCCTGCGGCTACCAAGTGTTCGGCTTCGATCTCGATAAGGAGGCGCTCGCCCGTGCCGAGTCCCAGGGCGTCAGGCCCGGCGACGATAGCCATATCGAAGCGGCGGATTTCGTTCTCACCAGCCTGCCCGATGACAAGGCTATCGAGGCGGTCTTGTGCGGCGAGCGCGACGTGCTTCGCCGCATGCCAGCAACCGCCGTCCTGATCGAACTCAGCACCGCGCTGCCCGGGACGATCCGCGACTTGGCGGCGGTGGCGGCAAAGCGAGGGATCGGGATGATCGACTGCCCGGTGAGCGGCGGGCCGGCCGAGGCGGCGGCGGGAACCTTGACGCTGCTGGTGGGGGCGGCTGCGGAATCGATTCGAGCGGCGCAAGGGGTTTTGACCTCACTCGGCGAAATCCAGCATGTCGGGGGTCCGGGGGACGGAAAGACCGTCAAGCTCGTCAACAACATGATGTCGATGGGCAATGTCGCGGTGGCCGCCGAGGCCTTTACGCTGGGCGTCAAGGCGGGGATGGAGCCGGCGCGGTTGTTCGAGGTGCTGGCGAAAAGCGGCGGTCGATCGGCTCATTTCCTGAAGCGCTTTCCCAAGGTCCTGGAGCGTGATTTCCGTCCGGGGTTCAGCGCCGCGATGGGGGAGAAGGACTTGAGATTGGCGCTTGCCCTGACCCATGAAATGCGCGCGCCCGGCCTTATCACCGCGCTGGTTCATCAGCTCTACGAGATGACCTGCGCGTCCTTCGCCAGCGAGGACATCGTGGCGATCGTGAAGATCTTCGAGCGCGAGGCCGGGCTATCCTGAGCCCCGCTAGCGCGGGCGCACTGGAATCCCGCACGGCGGCGGCGGTGAGGTGGTCCGCACGAGCGCCGAGCTATTTTTCCTCGCGCCGCAGTCGCGCTCTCGAAGAGCTGAGGCCGGAGCCCCGGGCCAGCCCTTGTTCTTATCGCCGTTTGTCGTAGTGGCAACAGCGATCGGCTGAGAGTGCGAGCTAATTGCGAAAGCAAGAAAATCCGCACGACTTGACGACGGTCAAGTCGTGCGTCGCCATGCTCTGCTAGACATATACCAATTGCAATTCAGGTTTCGACGCCAGTTTTGCACGGGGGCTTTTTATAAAAATTCTGGTCGCGGCATTTCAGCCGTCCGTATGGCCGAGCCACGCGTGTTCAGGGGGCGTGGCGCGGAGCGGTAAATGCGCTGATGGTTGGGGGCAGCCGCGGGGCCGGATTTAAACGAAGAGTAATGGGGGGAAAGAGATAAACCATGCGGTGGAGTAAGCCGTTTGTGTATGCCGCCGGGGCGGCCGTGGGTGCCCTGTCCGCATCAACCGCCCAAGCGAAGTATTTCTTCAACTTCCAGCCGCCTGTGACGCCGATCGCGCAGGACTTCCTTTTTATCCACGACCTGTTTCTCGCGATCATCACGGCGATTTTCCTGGTGGCTTTCGGCGTGTTGGCATACTCGCTGTACAATCACCGTAAAAGCCGTAACGCGAAGCCCGCCACATTCTCGGCGCCGACCACGCGGAAGCTCTGGATATTGAGCTTCGTTCCGATTCTTACCCTTATGTTCATCGACTACGTGGTGCTGGGCATTCCTTCCTTCAACAGCGTCCTGGCCGTTAGCAATACCGGCCACCACAAGCTCACGGTGGTGGTGACCGCCAGTCAATGGAAGTGGCATTACGCCTATCCGGCCTACGGAATCCAGTACACCAGCAGCTTGTCCACGCCCGCCGATCAGATCTACGGCAACGCGCCGAAGGACAAGCACTTCCTGTTGGAAGTTGACCACCCGATGATCTTGCCGACCAATGAGAAGGTCCTGATCGTCCTGAAGTCGGCGGACGTCATCCATGGCTTTTGGGTGCCGGCGTTCGGCGTCAAGATGGATGCGATTCCGGGCTATGTCAGGAAGTTCTGGGTGAATGTCGAAAAACCCGGCGTCTACCGCGGCCAGTGTTCCGAACTTTGCGGTGTCGGCCATGGCTTCATGCCGATCGTGGTCCGGGCGGAGCCGTCGGCGGGGTTCGGAAAATGGGTGGCGTCCGAGCGCGCGCGGGAGGCTGCCGCGCGGGAGGCGGCCGAGAAGACCTGGACCAAAGCGGCCCTGATCGATCGCGGCAAGCAGGTCTTCGACAAGAATTGTGCGGCATGCCATCAACCGAGTGGCCTCGGCATCCCGGGCGCGTTCCCTCCGATCGCCGTGAACCACCCATTCTCGGCCACGCCGGCGATGCTCGCCCAATTGAAGGCGCTCGGATTCTACCGCGACGGCCGCATCGTCGAGGGGCCGGTCAAGAATCATATTCACATCGTTCTTGACGGCATTCCGGGGACGCCGATGCCGGCATTCGCCTTGCAGCTTGGCGACGCGGACATCGCCTCGGTGATCACCTTCGAGCGCAACGCCTTCGGAAACAACAGCGGCGATATTGTCCAGCCCGAGCGGGTCAAGGCCGCTCGCCCGGCGAGCGCGAAGAATTCGAAATAGAGGTCACAAGTGTCCGATCGGGGAGGAAGCTAGTAATGAGCGTAATAAACGCCCACAGCGGTGAGAGCGAGCACGCCCCCAGGGGGATCACCCGCTGGCTTTACACGACGAACCACAAGGACATCGGCATCCTCTACATGGTGTTCGGGATCGCGATGTTCATGGTCGGCGGCTTGCTTGCGATGTTGATTCGCGCCGAGTTGCTGACTCCGACCATGAGGATCATGCACCCGGAGCTGTTCAACCAGGTGATTAGCGTTCACGGCCTGGTGATGGTGTTCGGGGCTCTCATGCCATTGACGGCGGGAATGGCGAACTACCTCATCCCATTGATGATCGGGGCGCCCGACATGGCGTTGCCGCGGATGAACAATTGGAGCTTCTGGCTATTGCCGCCGGCTGCGGTCCTGCTCGTCATGCCGTGGCTGCTCAACCTGTTCGGTATTGGAACCGGTACGCTCGATACCGGTTGGACCATGTACGCGCCGCTGTCCATTCAAAGCGGTCCGGGCATGGATTTCGCGATCTTCGCGATCTTTCTCCTCGGTCTGTCATCGACGCTGTTCTCGATTAACGTCATCGTCACCGTGCTGAACACGCGCGCGCCGGGCATGACCATGCACAAGCTGCCGCTCTTCGTGTGGAGCTGGATGTGGACGGCGCTATTGCTGATTGCGGTGTTCCCGGCGCTGATCGCGGCATCGGTGATGCTGCTCGCCGACCGGCATTTCGGCACTCACTTTTTCAGTGCGGCCGGCGGCGGCGACCCGGTTCTTTGGGTGCATATGTTCTGGTTCTTCGGGCATCCCGAGGTCTATATCCTGCTGCTTCCGACTGCTGGAATATTGCCGCAAATCCTGGCGACCTTCGCGCGCAAGCCGATCTTCGGCTACAACATGCAGGTCTATTCCTTCGGCGCGATCAGTCTGCTCTCGGTGGTCGTCTGGGCTCACCACATGTACACCTCGGGCCTTCCCGCGGCGGCGAACCTCTATTTTATGTTTGCCACTATGGCGATCTCGGTCCCAGTGAGTATCCTCTTCTTTTGTTGGTTCGGGACGATCTGGCGCGGCGCCATGACTTTCGAGACGCCGATGCTGTTCTCCCTCGGCTATATCGTGCTGTTCGGCATCGGCGGGCTAACGGGGCTGATTTTGTCGGACGCGGCTGCCGACCAGCAGTATCACGGCAGCTATTTCGTTGTCGCCCACTTCCATTACACGCTGTTCGGCGGCCCGATTCTCGGCGTCATCGCAGCGATCTACTATTACTTGCCTAAGGTGACTGGTCGAATGTACAGCGAGAAGCTCGGCCGGTGGCATTTTTGGCTGACGGTGGCGGCATTCAACCTGACCTTTTTCCCGCAGTTTCTGCTTGGCATCGACGGCATGCCGCGGCGGATTCCTGATTACGCGCTGAAATTCGCGCACCTCAACATGGCTTCGAGCATCGGTGCCTTTTTCCTCGGCGCCGCGCAACTCCTGTTTCTTTACAATATCATCCGCACGGCCGCCGGTTGGGGCAAGCCCGCAACCGATCGGGTATGGGAAGGAGCGGAGGGGCTCGAATTCACGGTGTCGTCGCCGCCGCCCTACCACACCTTCGCGTCGCCGCCGGTCGTACGGTGAGGCACGCGGTCTCGACACGAAGATGACGTCTAACTGGAACGCAGCCAACGAGCGGTGAGGAAGAAATGACCACGGGAGCGCACGCGGACAAGGGCGGCTATTTCGTTCCCGCCCCCAGTCCATTTCCGATTACCGTTTCGGTGGGGTTGTTCTTCCTATGCCTCGGCGGCGCTCTGCTGGTGAACGGCAGCGCCGCAGGACCATGGGCGGCCGCGGTGGGTGCGGCGATCGTGGTCCTCGGCATCGTCGCCTGGTTCGGAGCGGTCATTCGCGAGAGCCGCGCCGGCCTCTATCACAAGCAGGAGGCCCGTTCCTTCAGGCTCGGGATGTGGTGGTTCATTATTTCCGAAGCGCTGTTTTTTGCCAGCCTGTTCGGGGTGTTGTTCTACGAGCGTGTCATCGCCGTTCCCTGGCTCGCGTCGTTCAGCGCGCATTTCACGCCCTGGGTAGGCTTCAAGGCGGCGTGGCCGACCAGCGGGCCGGCCGGCGCCTCGTTCCACGTCGTTAATCCGTGGGGGATCCCGGCCCTGAATACGTTGATTCTTCTGATCTCGGCCAGCACGGTGACGGGAGGCCACGATCTCTTGATGAAGGGCGATCGTCGCACTGCAACCCAGCTCGTCGGCCTCACGATCCTGCTCGGTCTCGCATTCCTCGTGATGCAGGCGCGCGAGTTCTATGATGCCTACACCGCGCTGCATCTGACGCTGCATTCCGGGGTGTACGGAGCAACGTTCTACATTCTGACCGGGTTCCACGCGCTGCACGTGACCATTGGGCTGGTCATGCTGAGCGCGATTTTCGGCCGCTTGAAACAGGGCCATTTCGGTTCCGGCGATCACTTCGGGTTCCAGGCGGTATCGTGGTATTGGCATTTCGTAGACGTGGTGTGGCTGATCCTGTTTGTGTTTGTGTACTGGCTTTAGAGCGGACGGTGTCTTGTGATAGAACGCCTCGGCCTTATGAGCTAAGAGCGACAACGGTTTCAGGTTTGCTGAGATGACTGATCTTGATATTGCCGCGTTTGAACGTACGCCGCTGACGGAGACGCCGTTCCCGTTTCTCGTCGTGCCCGCGTTCCTCAAGCGCGAGGCCCTAAAGGCGGTGGCGGCGGATTTTCCGAGAATTTCCGAACCCGGTCTGATGCCTCTGGACGAGTTGCGATACGGGCCCGCCTTCGCCGCTCTCATCGACGATATCCGGGGCGGCGAACTCGCGGCCGCCTTTTCGGAAAAGTTCGCGATCGATCTTGCGCACCGGCCGCTGATGATCACCGTACGGGGGCACTGCCAAGCCAAGGACGGCCGCATTCATACCGACAGCAAGAGCAAGCTCGTCACGGCGCTGCTCTATCTCAACCAGCCGTGGCAGAGCGAGGGGGGGCGGTTGCGGTTCCTCCGCGGGCCCGACGATTTCGACGATGCCATCGCTGAAGTGTCGCCCGATGGGGGAACGCTTGCCGCCTTTCGCCGCACCGCGTGCTCCTATCATGGGCACTACCCTTATGTCGGCGAGCGACGCTACGTGATGTTCAATTGGATGGCGGACGTGGGGGTCAGAGGGCGCGAGCTTCTGCGCCACCGTATCTCGGCCCGGGTGAAGCGGGTGTTGCATGGCGTTGCTTGAGGAAAACCAAGTGGAAGCGGCGGCGCATATCGCGGCAAGGCTCGCGGCGGGTCGCTGCGCCGAGCAGCCGTTCCGGCACTGGCTCTTGGACGAGGTCTTTCCGCCGCCGCTTGCGGACGGTGTCGGCGCCCTGCCGGTTTCGTCGCCCGCGACCGGCGACACCCTCGGCCGACGCGAAACTCATAACAGCACACGGGTCTTCGTCTCGCCGGAGAACCAGGCGCGCTTTCCCGTCTGCGCGGCGCTCGCGTGGGGCTTTCAGCATTTGACCATCCTGAGCCAGATCGAAGCGACCTACGGGGTCGATCTCGGCGGCAGTTATCTGCGCATCGAATACTGCCAGGATCACGATGGCTTTTGGCTCGAGCCCCATACCGATATCGCGGTAAAGCGGCTGACCATGCTGGTCTACCTCTCGCTCGGGCCCGAGGCCGCCGAGTGGGGCACTGATGTCTACGATTCGGATCTCAAGCGGGTCGGCCGCGCGCCGGGCGGCTTTAACTGCGGCCTGATTTTCGTGCCCGGCACGGATACCTGGCACGGATTTCATCCGCGCCCGATCCGCGGCGTGCGTCGCTCGCTGATCGTGAATTACGTGTCGCCCGAATGGCGGGCGCGGCATGAACTGGCCTTTCCCGACCGGCCGGTTCCTTAAGCCACGGCGGCGCCGGACCGCAAGCGCGGTCGAACGAGACCATCGGCATCCGCTTTCAGGCCGCGCCTAAACCAGCTTGCGTCCTCGCACGGTTCTGCAGACAATCCTGCGCCAGATGAGGCCGGACTTTACGGTCGGTGCTGAGCATCCAGAATCCCCGCCGCGCGGGGCCCGTGGCATGGGTGGTCGGTCGCCCGGCGCAATCGCGTGAAACTAAAACAAAGAGGGAACGCCAGCCATGAGTGCAAACGCCCGGCAGATTCTCCGCGGCCGCCATTTTTTTGCTAATCCCGGCCCGACCAACATTCCGGATTCGGTGTTGCGCGCCATCGATCGGCCGACCATCGACTTCAACGATGCTGAATTCCTGCCGGTCTATCGCGCGGTTTTCGAGGGCATCAAGCGGGTTCTCGGAACCAGTCAGCATCTGTTCATGTACACGGGCTCTGGCCACGCCGCCTGGGAGGCGACGCTGACCAATCTGCTGTCGCCCGGCGATGCGGTTCTGGTGGTGGAATCGGGCTATTTCTCCGAGAGCTGGGGCAAGATGGCTGCGGCGCACGGGCTCGACGTCCGCACGGTTGCCGCGGATTGGCGGCAGGGCGCCGATATGGCGCAGCTCCGCGCGGCGCTGGACGCCGACCGTGCGCGGGCGATCAAGGCGGTCTGCGTCGTGCACAACGAGACTGCGACCGGCTTGATGCTCCCCTTGCCGGAAGTGCGGGCGGCGCTCGACGCCACGCGTCACCCGGCGCTGCTCCTGGTCGATACCGTTTCGTCGCTCGGTAGCCTCGCCTTACGCATGGACGCTTGGGGCATCGACGCGGCGGTGGGGGGCAGCCAGAAGGGGCTGATGAACCCGGCCGGGCTCAGCTTCACCGCAGTTTCGGAAAAGGCAATGGCCGCGCATGAAAAGGCGAAGCTCGGGCGGTTTTATTTCGACTGGACCGTGATGCTGAACCGCAGCCCGCACAAGAGCTTTGTCGGCACGGTGCCGGTGAACGCCTTCTACGGCCTCGACGCGGCGATCAAGATGATCGAGGAGGAGGGGCTGGAGAGCGTGGTGGCGCGCCACCATCGCCTAGCGGAGGGAGTGCGTCGGGCGGTTGCGACTTGGGCCGGCAACGACGGGCCGCAACTCTTTTGCGCCAATACGTCGCGCGTCTCCGATTCGGTCACCGCGGTCCGCATGCCCGAAGGGTTCGACGCCGAGGTTCTGCGCGCCGCCGTGCGGGGACGCTTCAACGTCAGTTTGGGGGGCGGGCTTGGGCCGCTGGCCGGACAGGTCTTCCGCATCGGCCATATGGGCGACCTCAACGAGCCGATGGTGCTCGGCGCTTTGGCGGCGGTGGAGATGGCATTACGGCTGAGCCGCGTGCCGCATGGCCGCGGCGGGGTCGAGGCCGCAATGGCCTATTTCAGCGGCGAGTGAGCGCAGCCGCGAAACGGGCTGCTCGATGCTCGGGCCGCGCGCACACCGGCGCGCCGAGCTGCGGCTGCCTTGGAGCGGTTGCCGGACCGGAGAGAGGATACCGCCGGCAACCGCCCCGCGCGTTGAGCGTACGGTCAGGCCTTGGTGGCGAACAGAACGCACCAGCCATGCGGGCTGATGCTGCCTGCCACCATCTTGCAGGTCCCGTCGGCGGTCGCGGTTTTGCCTGGAATGAAGTGAACGCAGCCGTCGCACTGCTGCTTGCCGTGGGGGGTCGTCTGATACATGGCCGTTGCCTGGGCGACCTTGGGCGCCGCAGCCTGCGCGGGCTGGATGCGGGCGAGCGTGCTGGCAGCGACAACACCGGCCGCGACAGCGGCGCCATGTTTGAAGAGCTCTCGCCGAGAGGGGTCGAACGCCTTGCTGGTCTTTTTCACGATTAGCTCCGGTAAGGATGTGTGACGGTCTAGAGAATGGAACGCTGAATCTAAGCCATATGACGCAGAGGAGATGGCGCTGAATCTAGCGTTCGCAGGGATAGAAAGTATCAAATTCTAGCAACTGTCATTGATCGCGATCAATAATAATGCGGAGATGGGACAGCCGCGACAAAGTGGCGCAGGGTCGGCCGGAAGGCAAGGCGGATCGCCGGGATGTGATTTGAAAAGCCGTGGCGAGCTGGGTCCGGGCGGGCTTTAGCGAATGCCCGCGCGCATGAAGCTCTGCACGAACTGGCGCTGGAAAATGAGGAACGCGAGGAGCAGCGGCGCGGAGGTCATCAGCGCGGCGGCGCTGATCACCGACCAGTTCACGCCTTGGTCGGCGGTCGAGAACACCTGAAGGCCGACGGTGAGCACGCGGCTGGTGGTGGTGTTGGTGACAATGAGCGGCCATAGGAAGTCGTTCCAATGGAAGCTCACCGAAACCAGGCCGTAAGCGATCAGAACGGGGCGCGCGAGGGGCAGATAGACCTGCCAGAGCACGGCGAGGGGCCCGGCGCCTTCGACCCGCGCGGCCTCCTCCAATTCCTTCGGCACGCTCATGAAGGTCTGGCGCAATAGGAAGACGCCGAAGGCCGAGGCGAAATAGGGCAGGCCGACCGCGAGCAAATGGTTGACGAGACCGAGCGCCGCAGTGGTGCGGTAGTTCTCGACGATCAGCATGTTCGGCATGATCAGGAGCTGCACGAGGATCAGCGAGAAGAGCAGATTACGGCCGAGGAAGCGGTAACGCGCAAAGGCGTAGGCGGCCAGGGAGCAGATCACGAGCTGCGCCGCCAAGGTCATGGTGACCACAAGAAACGTATTGAGGAAGTAACGGGCAAAAGGCGCGGCATCCCAGGCGCGGACGAAGTTCGCGAGGGTGAGCGGTGCGAACGGACTGAAGCGGGAGGCGAAGGCGAAGGGATGAAACGCCGCCCAGAGGGCGAAGACCAGCGGCGCCAACCATAATCCGGCCAATGTCCAGGCGGCGACGGCGGTGAGGCGGTGCGCGGTCATTGATAATGCGTCCGGCGGCCGATAACGAGGAACTGCGCCAGCGCCGCAAGCGCCAGGATGGCCACCAGCACGACGGTCAGGGCTGCCGCGTAGCCGCCATCCCAATATTGGAAGGCGGTTTGGTAAATGTAATAGAGCAAGAGGTTGCTGGCGTTGTCCGGGCCCCCCTGGGTCAGCACGAACAGCGAATCGACCAGACTGAACGCGCCGATGACCGCATTGACCAGGACGAACAGCGTGGTCGGGCCAAGCAGCGGCAGGGTGACGCGGCGAAAGCTGTGCCAGCGCGAGGCGCCCTCGACGGCGGCGGCTTCGCGCAGGCTTGGCGGAATCTGCTGCAAGGCGGCGAGGTAGAAGATCATGAAAAAACCCGCCTGTTTCCAGATCGCCACCATCGTCACGGCCCAGAGCGCCGTCGCCGGCTCGCCGAGCCAATTGACTCCGGGCAGGCCGAAGAGGTTGAGCAGCTGATCGAGCAGGCCGTAGCCGGGCGTGTAGAAGAAAAGCCAGATATTGGCGGCGGCGATCAGCGGCAGCACCGTCGGGGTGAAAAAGGCCATGCGTGCGAAGCCGCGGCCTGGAATGCGCGCGTCGACCAGAAGCGCCATCGCAAGGGCGAGCGCGACGGAGATCGGGATGGAGCCGACCGCGTAGAGCAGGTTGTTTACCAGCACCTTGCGGAAGGTGGGGTCGGCGATCATCTGGCGGAAATGCGCGAGGCCGATGAAATGCGACGGACGGTGCGCGAGCGGCGTCGAATAGAGGCTTTGTACCAGCGTTGCCGCGGCCGGGTAGAGGGTGAAGACGATAAGGAACAGCAAGGCAGGCGCGATCAGCGCCCAGGCGACAACGTGATCTCCGAGCCGAAAGGCTCTGACCCGGGGCAGGGTGGGGGCGATAACGGCCATGATTTTCTCGATAACGGTCGGCGGCTCGCCACGCGCGCGCCCCGTGCGACCAGCGCAGGGGCGCGCAACGCGGCGTCGCTTCAGACGCGGTAACGCTGCAGGATGGCGTCGGCGTCGGCTTGGGCCTTCTTCAGCGCTTCCGCCGGCCCCTTCTGGCCGGTGAGGGCAGCCTGCAGGGCATTGTTGAAGACTTGGGTGACGCGCTGGTTCTCATGGGTGGAAAGCTCGGGTTCGGCATATTTCAGCTGGTCTCGGGCCACCGCGGCCGCCGGGAATCCGGCCAGGTAGCGCTTGAGCGCGGGAGTCTCCCAAGCGGCCGGGCTGGTGGCGATGTAACCGGTCTGCATGCCCCAGTCTGCCGTCAGTTCGGGCGAGGTGACCCAGCGGATGAAGCGTAGCGCGGCGGCGCGTTCCTCAGCCGTAGTGTTGGTGAAGACGTAGATGTTGCCGCCGCCGGTCGGCGCGCCGCGACGCTTGTGCTTCGGCAGCATGCCGACGCCGAAGGGGAAGGGGGCGTGCTTGCGCACGTTGGTGAGGTTGCCGGTGGTGGTCCACATCATTGCGCACCGGCCCTTAAAGAAATCCTGCGGCGTCGTGCCCCAGTTGATAATGCCGGCAGGCATGACGCGCGCCTTGCGCGAGAGGTCGACCATATAGTCCAGCGCGCCGATGGTCTCGGGGCTGTCGAAATAGGTCCGGGTGCCGTCGGCCGCGGCGAGGTGCGTCTGGCCGTTTTCGATCGCGAGGCCTTGGAACAGCCAGTAGGGGAAACCGGAGGAAGGAATCTGCAATCCCCATTCGGTGGCGCTTTTCGAATTATGCGCGCGGGTGAGGCGGCGGGCGTAGTCGCGCATCTCGTCCCAGTCGGACGGTGCGCGGTCCAGATCGAGACCGGCGGACTTGAAGGCGGTCTTGTTCCAGTAGAGCACAGGAGTGGAACGCTGGAACGGCACGCTCCAGGTCTTGCCCTTCAGGCGCGAGTTGGCCAGGAAGGCCGGATAGAAGCCGTCCAGCCAAGCTTCGTCGCCTCGCGTCAGATCCTCGATCGGAACCAGAGCGCCCTGGTCGTAGTAGGTGAAGATATCGACGGAGAGCGCGACCGCGAGCTTCGGCGCGCTGGCGCCGCCGCCGCGAAGAGCGGTCAGCGCCTTGACGGTGGTGTCTTGATAGCTGCCGGTATAGATCGGATGGACGCGGATGCCGGGATTGGCGCGATGAAAGGCGGCAGCGTAGCCGTCCATGATCTTGGCGATGGGGCCACCCACGGCGACCGGGTAGTACATCGGCAGATCGATCACCTTGGCGGCGCGGGCCGTGGTCGGCAGCGCGGCGGCGACGGCGGACGCGCCCGAGAGTTTCAGGAAGTTGCGGCGGTGCATGACGGTCTCCGGTGGGTTGCGAACAGTTTGTGACAAGGGGAATTCAGGTCGGGCAGACGCCGTCCGCCGGCGGCGTCAAAGAGGTTGATCGCCTCTCGGCTCCAGCTGAGCGTGAGCCACTCGCCCAATCGTGGGCGAAGGCGGCCGGGAACGCGCGCCGAGAGGAGGTGCGGGCCGACGCGGCAGGCGATTACGGCGTCGGCGCCAAGGTATTCCATGGACTCGACCTTGGCGGCGATGCCGTCGCCTTGCTGCCTCACCTCGATCTGCTCAGGCCGAAGCCCGAGCACGCGCCCAGCCCCAGGACCCGCGATATCGACGCGCTGGCCGGTGCCTTCGATCACCGGGCCATCGGGGCTGTCGCCGAGCGGCAGCAGGGTCATCGGCGGGGTGCCGATGAAGCGGGCCACGAAAAGGCTCTCCGGACGCTCGTAAAGCACGTCCGGCGAGGCGATCTGCTCGATGCGGCCTTGATTCATGATCACCACCAGATCGCCCATGCCCAACGCTTCGGCCTGGTCGTGGGTGACGTAGAGCACGGTCATGTCGAGCGCGCGGGCCAGACTTTTCAACTCGCGGCGCATTTCGTGCCGAAGTTTGGCGTCGAGGTTGGATAGGGGCTCGTCCATCAGCACCGTGCGCCGGCCGCCGATGATGGCGCGGCCCAGGGCGACGCGTTGTTGCTGGCCGCCGGAGAGTTGCGCCGGCTTGCGCTGCAACAGCGCTTCCAGGCCGAGAAGCTGGCTGGTCTCATGCAACCGGCGGGCGCGTTCGGCGCGCGGCGTCCGCTGGAGCTTGAGGCCGAACAAGAGGTTTTCGCCGACGCTGAGGTGGGGGAACAGGGCGTAGCTCTGAAACACCATGCCGAGTTCGCGTTGTCCCGGCGGAAGATTGGTGACGTCGCGGCCATGGAGTGTGATGCGTCCGGCGTCCGGTCTCTCCAAACCGGCGACAAGCCGTAACAGGGTGGTTTTGCCGCAACCGGACGGGCCAAGGACCACGGCGAAGCGGCCGGGCTCGATCGCCAAGCTCACCGCGTTGGTGGCACAATGGTCGCCGTAGGATTTGCTGACGGTGTCGAGGGTGATCGCTTGCATCGGCGCGAGCATAGGGATGCATTGTGACAAGGCGATGAAAGCGGGCGTTCCAATGTGCCACTTCGCCCGACGCTCGTGGACGAGACCTCTGCCGGTTGGCTGTGGAAGACGATAGTCGGCATGGCCGGGCAGCTTCGGAGGGCCTGGGCGAGACCGGACGTCGCCGCGAGTCTAAGCGCTTCCCTGATCACGCCGGAAGGCGCGCGGCGATTTGCCGACGCGGCGCGTGAAGAAGCGCGAGAAATAGGCGGGGTCGGCAAAGCCCAGGGAATAGGCGACGTCGGTAATCGAGAGATTGGAGTAGAGAAGAACCCGTTTCGCCTCGAGCACGGCGCGCTGGTCGAGCATCTCGGACGGTGGCTGGTGGGCGATACGGGCGCAGGCGCCGCGCAATTGCGCGACGCTGGCGCCGAGCGCGGCGGCGTGGGTCGCGACCGGCTCGCGCAGCCGGAAACGTTCCTCGACGCGATGACGGAAGCGCGCCACGAGTTCCGAGTGGTGCCCTGGGATCGGCAGCGTCGGTTCCAATGCCGGGCCGAGGACGCGCAGAGCGGCGACCATCAGCGCCAATAGCCCGGCATCGGCGGCGGCGCGATGGCCTGGCGCGGCCCAGCCGAGCTCACGCATCAGCCGGCTCGCCGCGGCGCGCACTTCAGCGTCGTCTTCCGGGGCTAGGTCAACGGTGGCAGCAGCGCGGAACAAGCTCCGTAAATCGGCGTCGCGACGGGCAATCTCCTGCAGGTAGCTGGTGGCGAAGGTGACGACCGATCCCCGTGATTCTGCTTCCCACGCGAAGCCATGCACGGTGCCGGCAGGAAGGATCATCAGGCAGGGGGCGGTGAAGGCCCGGGTTTCGCTTTCCACCCGCATGGCGCCCCCGCCTGCCGCGATGTGGAACAGATGATGGAGTTCAAGATGAGCATGCGGACGTATGGTCCATTCGCTGGGGCGTGAGCGATCGTCCAAGCTTTCAACGTGGACAAAGCGCTCGTTAACGGCCTGATGCGGCTCCCCATAGAGATAAAAGCGTGGTATTTGCAGATAGAAAACCACTATAATTAAACCAATATATCAAGTAAGGAATATACCGAATTATCCAAGTTTTTTTGATTCCTGTCCATGGCCCTCGCCGGCCCGTGGTTTATTTTTGGAGTAATCACAAACGCTGCGCTATGCGGCGGACGAAAAGGAGGAGACCCTGCGTACCCAGGTTGCCATTATCGGCGCCGGCCCGGCCGGCATGTTCCTTGCCCATCTTCTCCGCGCCGAGGGCATCGAGACGGTCGTTCTCGAGCGCCACGCGCGCGATTACGTCGAAGGCCGCGTTCGCGCCGGCGTCCTCGAGCAAATCACCGTCTCGATAATGGAGGCGCTCGGCCTCAGCGCGCGCATGCGCCGCGAAGGCCTTGTTCACAATGGGATTAATATCGCCGTCGATGGCGAACCCTTCCGGATCGACTTCGCGGCGCTCACCGGCGGTTCGACGGTGATGGTCTACGGCCAGCAAGAGGTGATGCGGGATCTGTTCGACGCCGCCGCCCCGCGGGGCATCGACGTCGTCTGGCAGGCCGAACAGGTCACGCCGCAGGATATCGCGAGCGACCGGCCGTTTGTGACTTGGCGGAAGGAGGGCGTCGAGACCCGGCTCGACTGCGACTTTATCGCCGGCTGTGACGGCTATCACGGCGTCAGCCGCGGCGCGATGCCGTCTTCGGTGCTGAAGACGTTCGAGCGGGTCTATCCCTTCGGCTGGCTCGGACTGCTCGCCGACGTGCCGCCGGCCGACGAAGAGCTGGTCTATGCCAAGCATTCGCGTGGCTTTGCCCTGGCCTCGATGCGGTCGTCGACGCGGAGCCGCTATTACATCCAATGTTCGCTCGACGAGAAGCTCGAGGGTTGGCCGGACGATCGTTTCTGGGACGAGGTTTGCCTGCGCCTCGGGCCGAAGGTCGCGGCCACGGTGACGCGCGGCCCCTCGTTCGAGAAATCCATTGCTCCGCTCAGGAGCTCGGTCTGTGAGCCGATGCGCCACGGGCGGCTGTTCCTTGCCGGCGACGCCGCTCATATCGTTCCGCCGACCGGCGCCAAGGGGTTGAACCTGGCGGTTTCGGACGTGACCATGCTGGCGGAGGCGCTGGTTGCCTATTACCGGACCAATTCGGCACACCCCCTGGATGGCTATTCGGCGCGTGCGCTGGCCCGGGTCTGGAAGGCGGAACGATTCAGTTGGTGGTACACGTCGCTGACCCATCTTTTCGCGGATATGGACGATTTCTCGCGCCGCATCCAGGCGGCCGAGCTGGACTACATCCGGACCTCGCCAGTGGCGCAAAGATCGCTTGCCGAAAACTACGTCGGGCTTCCATTGTCGTGAGCGTGGGGTCCGGATTTCGCATAGATGCGACCGCCGCACCTGAGGCGTGGCTTGATTAGGGAGCAGGAAATGACCGATGAGACCGTCACCGGAACGGCAGGTGTGGAGCAGCCACCCTCGCTCTTTCCGGGCTATCGCTCGACCGAGCTGCGGGCACCGCGCCAGCCACTGGTCGCGATTCCGAGGACCTTGACCGAGATGACGGGACCGGCGGACTGCTGGGGTCGCCTGATGGGCTCCGCGCTGGCCGATCTCACGGCCCAGCATAAAGGACCGCCGCTCGGCCAGCGCATCATCGTGAGCGGCCGCGTGCTGGACGAGTTCAACAAACCGGTGCCGAACACGGTGGTCGAGATCTGGCAGGCGAACGCGGCCGGGCGTTATATCCACAAGCGCGACGATTGGGACGCGCCGCTCGATCCAAATTTCACCGGCGCGGGGCGGGCGATCACCGATGCCGAGGGACGTTATCGCTTCATCACCATCCGTCCTGGCGCCTATCCGTGGCGCAATCATCACAACGCCTGGCGGCCGGCCCATATCCATTTCTCGCTGCTCGGGCCGGCCTTTTCGACGCGCTTGATCACCCAGATGTATTTCCCGGACGATCCCCTGATCGATCTCGATCCGATCGCCAATTCGGTGCCGATGCCCTATCGCCAGCGGCTGGTCAGCCGGTTCGATCTGGCCACCACCGAGCCCAACTGGGCGCTCGGATACCTGTTCGATATCGTCTTGCGCGGTGCCGGCGCCATACCGATGGAAGAGAACCATGACCGTTGATAACCAGAGCCCCGAACTGTTCGGCCGCACGCCTTCGCAGACGGTCGGGCCGTTCTTTCACTACGGCTTGCCCTGGAAGGGCGGCGCCGACCTGGTCGGCAATTCCGACATGGGCGCCCGCGTCGATCTCGTGCCGCCGGACCATTACGTGCTGAACGTCTCGCAGCCAAGCGGTACGCCGCAGGGCGAGGTGATCGAGATCTCGGGTCGCGTCCTCGACGGCGAGGGCCAGCCGGTTCCTGACGCCATGATCGAGATCTGGCAGGCCAACGCCGCAGGCCGTTACGCCAGCCTCGCCGACCGGCGGGACGACGTGCCGCTCGATCCGAACTTCATCGGCTTCGGCCGGTCCTCCACCAGCGCGGAGGGCGAATATCGCTTCCGCACCGTCCGGCCGGGGCGCGTGCCCGGTCCGGGCAACAGCCTGCAGGCGCCGCACCTCGCGGTCTCGGTTTTCGCCCGCGGGCTGCTCAACCGTCTCGCGACGCGGCTCTACTTCGCCGACGGCGAGGGCAACGACACCGATCCCGTGCTCTCCGCCTTGCCGGAGAAGCGGCGCGGCACGCTGATCGCGACGCGGGCCGCCGATGGCGGCTGGCGGCTTGACATCGTGCTCCAGGGCGAGAACGAGACCGTCTTCTTCGATCTGTGACCGCGAGCCGGCTCATGCCGGCGGTCCGCTGACCGTCGGCGCCGGACGCCCAGGCCTCCAGGCTAAGGGCGGCGAAAGTGCGCGCCCCCGATCAGACGGCAATGTGCCCGCCGAGTTCGTCCTCGACATGGGTGCGGACGATCTCGTCGAACGAGGTTTCCGCCACGAAGCCGAGGCTGCGGGCGCGCTCGGCGTCGAAGTCGCGCGGCCAGCCGGCGACGATTTTGTCGATCGCGGGATCGCGCTCGCGGCGAATGAGGGCGACCGCCTTGTCGCCGCCAAAACGGCGCAGGGCGGCGATTTCCTCCCCTACCGTCGCCGAGAGCCCGGGCATATTGAGGTTGCGCCGCGGGCCGAGCCGCGCCAGCTCCAGGGCCGCGGCGTGCATGAGAAAGCCGACCGCAGCGCGCGGACTGGCGAACCAGTGGCGCACGTCCTCCGAGACCGGCAACACCGCTTCCTGGCCGCTCAGGGGCTCGCGCAGGATGTTAGAGAAAAAGCCCGACGCAGCCTTGTTTGGCTTTCCCGGGCGAATACAGATGGTGGGCAGGCGAATGCCGATGCCGTTGAAAAATCCGCGTCGGCTGTAGTCCGCGAGAAGAAGTTCGCCGATCACCTTCTGGGTGCCGTAGCTGGTGAGCGGGGTTTGGAAGAACTCGTCGCCGATCTTGTCCGGGAAGGGGGCCCCGAACACCGCGATCGAGGAGGTGAAGACCACGCGCGGCTGGTACGGCGTCTTCATTCCCTCCGCCCGGATGGCGTCGAATAGCCGGCGGGTGCCATCGAGATTGACGCTGTAGCCTTTGTCGAAATCGGCTTCCGCTTCGCCAGAGACGATTCCGGCAAGGTGAAAGATCATATCGGGGCGCTCGCCGATTAGCCGCGCGGCGGCGTCGGACGCGGCGAGGTCGACGGTGAGCGCCGCCATCTTGACGCCGGCCAGGATGGGCGTGGGCGGCGCGACGACATCGACAAGGGTCAGGTGCGCGATGTCGCGGCCGCCGATCGCCTTTTCCGCAACGAAGCGATCGGTCAGCTTGCGGCCGATCATGCCGGCGGCACCGGTAACGAGAATATGCATGGTCAACGAACCTTTCCGATGAGTCCTAAAGCAGACGGTGCTCGACCTGGAGCTCCGGTGCGCCCCGCAGGGTTTGAAAGACGACGCAATAGCGCTCCGTCAATTGCAGAAGTTTCGCCACGGTTTCCGCGTCAGCGACGGTATCGAGGTCGAAACGGAGGCGAATTTTCCGGAATCCCACGGGGACATCCTTGGCGACGCCCAAGGTGCCGCGGAAATCGAGATCGCCTTCGGCAATGACCCGACCGCCCTGAAGCGGAATCGAAAGCGCGGTTGCAACCGCCTTCAGGGTGACCCCGGCGCAGGCGACGAGGGCTTGTAGCAACATGTCGCCGGAACAAGCGAGGCCGGCCTCGCCGCCCGTGGCGGGGTGCAAGCCGGCCTCGACCATGGCGCGGCCGGTTTCGACAGAGCACGAGATGGCCTCATCGCCGAGGGTTCCGCTCGCCCGCAAGGTTACGGTGCCGGCTTGCGGATTCTTCCTCAGATTCTGTTTGATCGGAGCTTGCAGGTTGCGCAGCGCTTCGGCGTCCATTGCGGTCTCCAGGCCGTGGCGGCGATACAGGCTAGCGCATCGGCAAAGGGGCCGCTAGGTTCCGCGAGATGTCGGCCTCTGGAGGGCTGTGAGCAGACGTCAAGGGGGGCTGAGTGACGCTGGGCGCGGCCGCCGGCGAGGCTTCCCGGCCCCGGGGTGCCGGTTCGGTGAATTGGTGCGCGATCGAACGGCAATTGGCCGGGCCAGGGGAATCGGGTGAAAGGGCCTACCGGGTGAGGAGGCTGGCGAGGAAATCGTCGTCCCATCCGGCGGTCTTTCGCTTGAGCCGGAGGGAGGTCGTGCCTGGCGCCATTCGGATCAGGTTTTGCGC
>OFHJ01000117.1_pt1 | contig 33059 bp, 35 predicted proteins | sample 1522001 | NCBI WGS metagenome assembly OFHJ01 (sample SAMEA2464838, study PRJEB22497) | soil metagenome | biome: Grassland; feature: Farmland; material: Clay | place: Australia | collected 2013-02-01 | depth 1.2 m | reverse complement strand
ATATATATATTTGTAGGAAATCATAATCACGCAAATGTGAACTCCATACGTTCAGTGGCATTAATCAATTGAGAACCTCTGATCTGGAAAAAACGGTGATTGTATAAATGTGGAGTTTGACAATAGTTCAGAGTATGTAAAGAACGGCAGGTAAGCGGGTCACCATGACAATAACAGCAATAAGCCTGCGAAGCCACCAGGTGGCAAACACAGTGTCTGCTGTAATTCGGTAAATTCCACATCACAGTAACTCGAAATGCTTACTGCAAAAGTTCTTGTTTCTTGAGCACCCTACTTTTCCTTGTATAACCACATCAGAATATATCCAAAAACAAGAGAATCTCCAAGTATCTCAGCGATGTGGTATGGAATAATCGCCGCAGGGAGTGGGGCCTGTATCAGTGGGATCAATGCTCCGGGTATGAAGAGCATCATAGAGACACACACAAACTTGTTCAGCTTGCCAAACCTGAGTGAAACGATCAGCGGGAGGAGAACAAGCCCATAGATTATTCCCCTGGCTATTTCAACAGGAATCATGATGGAAAATGCAGGTATTTTCAACCCAAGTGCCGGATCACTGTAATAAGGATATACGAAGGGGCTCACAATCATGCCGAATGCAAAGTAAACCGCAAAGTAGATTGGACCTGCGAGCACCAACCTGAGGATCCATCCTCCTGTTGAACCCTTTGAGAACCGTTTCCTGAGGTTTTCAGTCAGGCTGTTCCTTGGCCTGGGGAACATGAACACCATTGCCGTCGACAGGGCCGTGAGAACTGAGAATAGTGCTGCATAGCCCAATGAAACAGCGAGGTCTGAAACATTGGTATAAACGTCAGTGAAGAAATAGCCTTCAATTATGTTGTTCAGGAACCTTATGACGAAGAGGTTCAGCCATACCAACAGGATAACGTGGGAAAACTTGAGGTCCAGGCTGTGCACAAGCCAGATAAGATAAACGGCAAGAATAACCCCCACAAGTGCATCAATCTCTGAGGCCCCCACAGTGAAGCCGTATTCAGCCGTGCCAAGCACAACTTCTATGACAACAAGCGCGAGGATGAACAGGACTATGCGACCCCATGGATACAGTCCCGGTTCGGAATACCTGTTAACTGGTGAGCCTTCTTCCATAAACTACCACAGATTAAAATGATCCGGGTAGCCATTAACTGTACACCTTATCTGTTAGGAAAAACGAGCCAGTAAATTGGTCTGTGCCAAAAATAAACTTTAATAAAATGCCCGGCTTAGGGACTGGTAACTCAAAATGATGAGGGCTTTTGACCAGAACCAGAAGAGAATGATTGGTGCTGTGGCCGTAATCGAAGTTCTCAGGATGTTCGGCATATTCCTGGTTGTACCTGTATTCACTTTATACGGCCAGAATTTCACAAATTCCTCCATCCTCATTGGCATCGCTCTTGGCTCGTACGGTTTGACCATGGCCATTTTTCAGGCTCCGTTTGGCATACTCTCTGACAGGTTCGGGCGAAAGAACGTGATCATACTGGGCATGATCCCGTACATCGTGGGCAACATAATTGCCTGGCATCCATTCACTATTTATGGCCTCATAATCGGCAGGCTTATTGCCGGGGCTGGCGCAGTTACCTCATCCGGAATGGCAATGGTACAGGAAAGCGTCCCACCGGAGAGAAGAAACATTGCAATGGCCCTTCTTGGAATCCCCATCGGATTCTCGTTCATGGTTGGAATTGTTCTCGGCCCTTACATATCCGCACGGCTCGGGGCCGATTCACTGTTCCTCCTGTCAGCAATACTGGGAATAATCTCTGTCTTCCCCATGATAATTGTCAAGTACAGGAAGCCCCAGTATTCAGCTGTGGAGAGAAGAAAAGCAGGAAAGATCGAGATGAAAGCTGTCTTCGTTGGAGTGGTTGGCTTCCTGATGTCGCTCTACATGATCGTGTTCTTCTACTACCTGCCGTTGTACGGAACCCGGGCTTACGGTGCACACGGATACGAACTTCTCCTCCTTTGGCCGGTTGTAATAGGCGGCATAATCGCAGTTGTTTCCTCAGGATTTGCGGATCGGGGAAGGACTACCGTCTTTTCAGTGATAGCCCTGGTTATAATGCTGGTCAGTGTGCCATTAGTATTCCTGCAGCCAATAGCCACTGGCAACAGGATGTGGTTCTTCATTGGCACCATCATATTCTTCGCAGGGTTCTCCATTTACGAAATCGTGTTCACCCCCCTCATATCACGACTCTCAAGAAAAGACAGCTATGGGGCAAATATAGGTGTGTATAATACAATGCAGTTTTCCGGGCAATTTGTTGGAGGCGTTGCAGGGGGAACTCTTGTGACCCTGGAGCTGACATATGACTCCGTGCTCAGGACCACCATCGTGCTCACTGTTCTTGTCATGGTCTCGCTTGTATTCCTTTACCTGCCAACAAGATTCAGAGAGGTTAAAAGGAGTGCCGACTGAGAACTCGCTAGATTTTTCTCATATACACTTCCTTGACGGAATGGTCTCTGGCCTTGTTGAGTATAAGGTGGGCGTGGAATTTTGACGGTTCAATGTTCTGCCTGAGATTTGGGCCGTTAATCTCGTTCCAGATCCTCATGGCTGTGTCCACTGCCTCCTTAATGGGCAGGTCGCCGTATTTCCTGAAGAAAGACCTGTCATCCCTGAAGGAGGTCTCCCTGAAAATGAGGAAACGGTCGATATACCACTTCATTATGTCCTCCTCCACTGCATCCACATAGATAGAGAAATCAAAGAAATCAGAAACCAGAAGTTCTGCCAGAGGTGGAACAGTGTCCATCCTCCTTGTCTGAAGGACATTCAAGCCTTCAAGAATGAGAACGTCCGGATTTTCTATATGCTGATATGCACCCGGCACAATGTCATAAATCAGGTGGGAGTACTGTGGAATCCTTATGCTCCGTTTTCCTGATTTCAGTTCGTAGAGAAATCTTATGAGGGCTTTCAGGTCATAACTCTCCGGGAAACCTTTCCTGTTCATCAGGTTGCGTTCTTCAAGGGTCTCGTTGGGGTAGAGAAAACCATCGGTAGCGATCAGTTGAACACGTGGGTTTCCAGGCCAACGTGAAATAAGCGTCTTGAGGACCCTTGCGGTGGTACTTTTTCCCACTGCTACGCTTCCGGCAATGCCAATTACGTACGGGACTTTCTGTCCCCGGAGGCCAAGGAAAGTGCGCCTGACATCGTACAGTCCTTTGGAGGCGGAATAATATAGGTTAAGGAGTCTTGAGAGGGGCAGGTATACCTCTTCTATCTCCGGGATGGATATCTTCTCGTTGATGCCCCGTATCGTTGCGAGGTCTTCCTCGTTGATCGTCATCGGAGTTGAGTTTCTTAGTCTGCTCCACTCATCCCTGTCGAAGGAAATGTAAGGAGACACCGAGCTGTCGTTAAGTGCTTTCAGCAAATCTAACCACTTCAGTTCTGAAGCCCACAGGCTGGTATGACTTGAGGCTACCGCAATCAATGTCAGCAATTATTATAACTCTTTTTGTGCCCGGGCCCCACCGCTGGTTTGCAATTATGATGCCTGGGCAAACTTATCTAATGCTTGAGGAATTACAAAGCATGCACAAGGTCTGCCCACTCTGCCATTCGGATCGCGTGATCGGTGATCTTTTCCTCATTACCGGCCAGTACAAGTGCATCGATTGCGGTTATGAGGGGGCATTCATCATCACAATGGATGATGACAACTACAGAAAGCTTCTGGAAGATGATGAGAAGAATAATATCAAGTAATTCCCAGTCTTTTTAGCCAATACGTTAATGCACTGCCCCAAGATTTTAAAGAAGGGGATTTAACTGAGTTCTGCTAATCCGTTTCTTCAGACAGATGAAAACTGTATCGAACTGGACAGTATTGTCAGGACCTTTGGTGCTACAGAAGCCCTGAAGGGACTTTCCATGAAGATAAGATGCGGGGAGAGAGTATCTCTGCTTGGGCCCAACGGAGCAGGCAAATCGACCACCCTGAAGATAATAGCGGGCCTTCTGAAGCCTGATTCCGGTGAAGTTCTAATAAAGGGATACAACCCGAACAGCATAGAGGCCAAGAGGCTGATGGGTTACCTGCCGGAGGACCCTAGTCCATACATCTCCCTCTCAGTACAGGAGAATCTCGAATACATAGGGAGCGTGAGAAAGACAAAGGATCTCCCCGATAGGATCAACTACCTCATGGGCATCCTCAGTCTTGAACAATACAGGAAGTCCAGGACAAGCAGCCTCTCGAGAGGGAACAGGCAGAAGCTTGCGTTGGCTCTTTCGCTTATCCATAATCCAAAGATCCTCATTATGGATGAACCGCTCAATTACCTGGATATACCATCACAGGAGAGAGTTTTCAAGATGCTAAAGGAGATGGATGCGACATTCCTAGTCTCCACGCACATCATGTCAATTGCGGAGAGGTTGACAGACAGAGTCATAATGATCTCGAACGGCCATCCGATCTGGAACGGCACTATTGAAGAGCTTAGAGAACGGGGAGACCCAAGTGAGCCCATAGAGTCAATAGTCTCGAGGTTGATGACAAGTGCGCCGTAGTCTCCAGATCCTGCTGATAAGAACCAGGTTTACATGGTATTACATCCTGATCATAGTGCTGATAGCCCTCTATTCCCTTTATGCAATACCCTACGAGACTGCGAGCCAGAACAACTTTTACAGCGTGCTGTACTTCACGGGAATTTTTGGGGGGTTTTCCGTAGTCTCCGCATATACCGGAGGCATTTCCGTGTCAAAGTCAGATCAGGAATTCCTGCTTGTTTCCGCCATCTCCAAGAAGGATCTTGCCATTGGGCTGTTGGTTGTCCAGGCGATAGGCACTGGCCTTCTCCTCATTGCGGTGAGCATCTTTGCCCTAACCCTGGTGAAGTATGACCTTGCTGGAATGCTCCTGGCAATACTGAATCTTGCCCTGCTTGACATATTCATGATATCTATCGGAATCTCCACCTTCCGTTTCAGGAAAATCCACAGGGTACTGATCTCGGCAGGCATAGCCGCATGGGTTCTGTCGTTCTTTCTTGATTTTCCATTTGCTCCACAGAACTTTATCTCGGGTAATCCGCTCAACTCCCTTCTTCTGACTTCGCCGATCGCATCGTTGTCTCTTGTGGGCGCTCTGCTTGCCCTTTCCAGTGATGAGTTGCCCATCAGGGTTTCCACACCAAAAGAGTCAAAGAAAGAATACAAGAGCATAGTCAGCTATGTCAATTATACACCGGTGAAGGCCATATTCATGAACGGCCTGACAAACCTTTCCTACAGCACGAACTCACTCATGGCAGGCGGGATCAGGACCACAACCAGCAAGATAAGGGTGCGGACCTACTACATAATCATGGTGGTGATATCCATAATCTACGGCTTTCTGGCATATTACCTCATCAGGTTTGGAGTCCAGGACGCAGGGTTCAATTTTGTCGTCCTGTTCGGTGCACTTTACGTTGGTGTGCTTCCGCAGTTTGTCTTCAATTCTGGTGTGATGACATACGAGAGGGCATGGCTGTCCTTCACTTCCATGGAACCGTGGAAGTATATCTCACTGATCATAGGCTCCAAGATCTTTCAGTCCGTTCTCACGAGCATTCCTTTCATAGTGGTCAGCCTGGTTGACTACACCCTTGGAGTGAGGAACACCATTGAGTCAATACTTGTTTTCCTCATACTAGATCCACTTCTCATAGGACTGTACCTTTTCATAGTGTTCTCAGTAAGCACTTACCAGATCACAGATGAGGGTTTCCTCAGTACAAGGATGAGTGCCGCCCAGTTCGTTCCCACAATTCCACTCATCCTGTTCACGGTCATAGTTATGATAGCCATTCTGGTTCCCGTCCTGATCATATTCACGTCCCTGGGAACAGCCATGATCCTGTTGATCCTCACGACCCGCAGGGAATACTGGGAGAAAAGGATCAGCAAGCTTGTGGAAAGAGGGTATGTTTAGAGACCTGTAAAGGCTGCGTGAGTGAAGAAAGCAGCCTCCCTTTTTAAAAAAATGAATGTTGTGAACCCGTGTATGGTGCAAGAAATTCACAACGGGTTCACCTTCAGAGTTATGATGAGCCTGTGCATTACAGGGTACTGGTTACCTTCTCCATCTCCTCGGGAGTGAAGGCCCTCAGTGTTTCAAGTTTGACATCGCCGGTCTGTGCAGCTTTGATGGACAGCTTCATGGCTGCTTCGTCGTTGGGCATTTCCATTATCTCCACCACATCATACCTTCCAAACGTCATGAATATGTGGACATTCTTTCCGCCCAATTTCTTGACGTACTCCATGATTTCCTCTCTTTTCTTCAAGGCTTCGTTAACGTTGGCCTTTCCCTTTTCGGTCAGCTTAACCAGTAAGACGTAAAACCCCATAACACAACTACTCATGAACGGGATAAATACGTTGTTGCTAACCATAAATGGGTTTTTGCTCCGGATGGCGGGAAATCACAGAATCAAGCATTTGGCGGGAATCCATTATGAAAGAAATCAAGCGCTGGGAGGGAGATTTGAACTCCCGATCTACAAAGAGAACAGGTTTTCCAGACCTGCGCCCTACCAGGCTAGGCTATCCCAGCTTCCCCCTCCTCAATCGGTATGGATTATTTAATCCTTTGAGGAGGAAGCTTATTTGATGTGGTCGAAAACGGGTACAGATAATGTCCGGGCTATGCCTTCCATTCCTTTCAGCTTTCCAAGAACGAGGTCTGAGAGTTCCTTCATGTTCCTGGTTACAGCAAGCAAAATCAAATCCCAGTTTCCAGCTATAACGGACGCGGAGAGGATGTTATCCATCCTGGACAGGTTCCTGCAAAGCTCCCTCTGGCTTATGACGGATTTGAAGTCATACTCAATGAGAATATAAGCCATTATTGAGTAACCAAGTTTCTCGTAATCCAGATCGACAGTGTATTTCTGAATATACCCTTCCTTCCTAAGCCTTTCCATGCGTTCAAAAACGGTTGCTCTGGGAATTTCCAGCTTGGAGGATATCTCGGAAATCTTGTCTCTTCCGTGTTCCTGCAGATATGTAAGAATTTGTAGATCCTTTTTATCAAGTTTCCCTTGCACCTATGATAAAAAATTCCGGAGTATATAAAATGATGTTTGCAATTTGTCACATTGTGACAATAATGCTTATATAATTCCATGGAAACAATTCGGAAAATGTACACGCCGGGGGGGAGATTTGAACTCCCGAGCTACAATGAGCAATAGATCTCGAGTCTATCGCCTTACCGGGCTAGGCTACCCCGGCCCAGCACATCATGCCACAGATACACATTAAACTTTTTCAGGATGAAGTAATCCGGGTGTGCTCTTTCATCATGCATTTGTCCATCACAACGAGGATTCCATTGCTTTTTGCGAGGTTAGCAGCTTCTTCGTTCACCACACCCTCCTGAAGCCACACTGTTTTCGGGTGGATTTTCAGCGCTTCCTCCACTACGGGCAGTGCTGCCTCGGGCTTCCTGAAAACATCGACAACATCCACTCTCTTGTCTCCGGGTATTTCTCCAAGCGATTTGTACGCCTTCTGCCCGTCCCACGATTCGAGTACCGGGTTAACGGGGAGAATCTCGTAGCCTGCCTGTTTGAGATATCTTGCCACTTTGTAACTGTCCCTGTCGGGTTTGTCAGATATCCCGACAACCGCCACTATCCTCGCTTCCCTGAGAATTTCCGGAATTCTTGATTCATCGTACGAAACCATAATCAAAAATGGGAATGACCGTAATAAGTTTGATTGAAGACCATACTTAACCTATATATACCTTTAAAAATTACTCACTTTCTATGCCTATTATGTTTTGTCCCAAGTGTGGATCATTGATGTCCCCATCAAACGGCAAGCTTGTTTGCAATAACTGCAATTATACAGAGAGCGCTTCTGAAAAGGGGCAGGGCCAGATCGTGAGCAAGAGCACCTCAAAAGAGGTCATCATGATAAAGGAAGAGAAGAGCGTCGAACCGCTTGATTCCGATGCAGTCTGCCCCAAGTGCCGCCACAAGGGAGCTTATTATCTCCTGAAGCAGACCAGGTCAGCAGATGAACCTGAAACAAAGTTTTACACCTGTGAATCCTGTGGGCACCGGTGGAGAGAGTACTGAGCTCCACAACGGAATAACATGTAATCCGCATAACTTAAAATCGCATGATTATATGGTGATACAATGGTTCTAGAAGGCCTTGCAGGATCTCTTCGTGAAACACTGAGAAAGATTTCACGCTCTAGCTTTATTGATAGGGAGACTATCAAAGAGGTAGCCAAAGATGTACAGAGAGCTCTGCTTAAGGCTGATGTCAATGTCAGGCTCGTGATGGAACTCTCTTCCACCCTCGAGAGAAGGGCGAACGAGGAAAAACCTCCTGCCGGAATGACAGAACAGGATTATCTTGTCAAGATCGTGTATGAGGAACTCCTCAATATTCTTGGAGAAGATTCTAGATTAACCCTGAAGGAGCAGACCATCATGCTTGTTGGTCTCTACGGGCAGGGAAAAACAACATCCGCAGGGAAGCTCGCAAAATTCTTCCACCGGAAGGGCCTCAGCGTTGGGCTCATCGCAGCGGATATCCACAGGCCGGGTGCCTATGATCAGCTTGAGCAGCTTGCGAAGAAGCTTAACGTGCCGTTTTATGGCGAGAAGGGGCAGAAAAATCCCGTGAAGATAATCAAGAGCGGCCTCAAGGAAATGTCGGATCTCAAGGTGAAGATCATAGATACCAGCGGGCGTGACTCACTTAATAATGAGTTGCTTGAGGAGATCAAGGAGATAAAGAGTGCATTCAACCCGGATGAGGTACTGCTTGTGATTGATGCCACCGTGGGACAGCAGGCAGGACCACAGGCCAGAACAATGAATGAGACCGTGGGAATCACTGGAGTTGTTCTCACCAAGATGGATGGTACCGGAAAGGGAGGAGGTGCACTCAGTGCCGTATCGGATATCCATGCACCGGTATATTTCATAGGTACAGGTGAACATCCTGACGACCTTGAGATCTTCAATTCCAAGAAATTCCTTTCGAGGCTCCTGGGGCTCGGCGATCTCGAAACTCTGCTCGAGGCGTTCAAGGAAACCAACATAACAGAGGAAGAGGCAGAGGAATCCATGAACAAGCTCATGTCCGGAAAATTCAACCTCAAGGACATGTACGAAATCTGGGAGAAATTTGCACAGCCCGGCATTATCAGGAAGATGTTCGACTCACTGCCTCTGGCAAAGATGCCAGGTGGAAACAAGATCGACCCCAATGCCATCGAAAGTGCCCAGGACAAGCTGAACAACTACCGGATAATCATGGACTCCATGACCTATTATGAACTTGAAAATCCTGACGATATAAACGCTAAGAGAATTGCAAGGATTTCCAGGGGAAGCGGACGGCCGGAGACCGATATAAGGGGCCTTCTCAGGGAATTCAAGGCAATGAAGGGAAACCTCAAGGCAATGAAGGGAAACAGGGGATTCAAGAAGATGATGCGTTCCCAGATAAGGTCAGGAAACTTCGGCCTGGACCAGATCGAGAGAATGGATCAATAATCCGGGGGCAGCATCTCGTCGATCACGGAGTCGCTTAAGGATGCGGCCCTGAATATTTCCTCCGCGGAGATTTCACTGAAATCAAACCGGGAGAGATATTCAAGAAATTTTTCCAGATTTTCACCGGAAGACCTCCGGGATGCCTTCCGCAGCCTAACACCATAGTTCATCCCCGGAACAAGGTCCCTGTTTACCTTTTCACTGTAAGAGATGGCAGCAGGTCTTCCATTTGCCGATGCTTCGATTATGGATTTTGCAGCCAGTTCCCCGGAAATCACTGCCTCCCTGAAACCTGTCATGAAGAATTGATCATGCAACCCGGCGAAAGAGCCGACGTTCAAAACCCTGCCTGCGCCCGGGTATGGCGAATCGGGGTAGGATACCGGAACCTTCCCGGAAATTATGCTTCTCCCGGCCGTGGTGTCAGCCTCAGACTTCTCGACGGTGCTGTCTCCGGCTCTCCTCGACACTGTGAGAATGTTCGAAAGGTTTCCTCCCATGGGAACATTATAGGTCAATTTTCCCGCCTCCTCCATTGTGAGAGTCAACGGGTGAACCTCGCCTGATACGAACCTGTTGTAGGCGTATTCGATCTCTGTGGTGCTTCCCGAAGGTACTGCCTGATTTTCCGGTTTGGGTGGCCCCATTGCCATGATTGCATAGTCTGCTACAACTCTGTGAACCTTGTCCCCAAGCCTGTATGCGACTGTAACCTTCCCGGAATCTTCCTCGAAACCAAGGAATTGAGCCCTTATCTTCAGTTTTCCGCCCGCAATGAGTGCCCTTGACATGAGTTCCTTGTCCAGCCGGTCGCGTTCAACAATGGTGTTGAAAGCGTCATTTTCCCCGTACGAGGGTTTCAGCACCACTGCCTCAGAAGTTGGATTCCTGCGCATCCTTAGTTCTTTCAGTCTGGAAACAACTAGCCTCGTGTCTTTTCCAATGTCATCCATTCCCGTCACTTCAAGGTTTACCATGTCGGCACATATTACCGGTGAGCCTATCTCCATCTTTGAGTCGAGCACCAGAACATCGAATCCTGATTCTGAGAGTATCCTTGCAGACTGGGAGCCGCTGGGCCCCCCTCCCACAATGACTATGCCGGCTTCTTCCGGTTTCTCCGTGTTTCGTGAGGGGACCATCATGTTTCACTTACCTGTAACATCCCATGAAGAACCCTGCAATTAAAAATCTGTGTGCATGGTCATTCTTCATGAACCCTGCTGGTTAATTCCTCCCCGACGCAATTACCTGTTTGAAAAAATTAATGCACAGAACTGTGCACAGTGGTGTTCGCTAAACAATGTTTAAATACCGCCGGTAATACAGAGATTGTAGTAGATTCCCATGAAAAACGGCGGAGAATACGATGTGATTGTTGCTGGTGCCGGATTGGCTGGAACGTTAGCCGCCGCAACCTCAGCAAGGAAAGGAAAGAGCGTTTTAATGCTTGACAGAAACCCCGAAGCAGAGGTTGGAAAGAAAACCGTCTGGGGGTGGACTTGCGGAGACGCAGTCGCAGGCTCCCACATAGATTTTGTTACGAAAAAACTCGGGGTGACATTCGGCCAGCCCGAACTTGACAGAAGAGTTGATGGCGTGTACGCACTTTCTCCTGACCTTAAGACAAAATTTAAGTTCGAAGGCGTAGGCTACACCCTGGACAGGCCTGAATTCGAGGCCAAGCTTCTCGAGATCGCCAAGACCTCCGGTGCTGAATACCAGAGCCAGTTTGAGGTTCAGGGACCCATAATTGAGGATAAAAAAGTTGTGGGAATTTACGGCAGAGACAAGAACAAGGAAGAATTCACCTACAGGGCAAAGGTCGTTATCGACGCTCTGGGCATATCAACCGTCATAAGGCGAAATCTTCCAGAGAATCCCTATGTGGATCGCACTGTTGACACGGATGACGTGGAGTCCACGGGGAGATATATCTATGAATATGAACTTGACCACGAAGACCTTGCTTACTTCGATCCGGAGAATGCCCTCATTCACCTGAACAACGTCATGGCACCCGGAGGTTATGGATGGGTGTTCCCCAAGAGCGGCAACAGGGTCAATGTTGGTCTGGGAGTCCAGAAAAAGAGCCTTGACATAAGAAATACCAAACTGGAAAAGAAGGACAACCTTCAGACACTTATCGATGAATACGTGAAGTGGAACCCTCTCTTCAAGGACCTCAAGCTCTGGAACAAGGACAACAACGGTAAGGGAATATGGTCCGTGGCTGTTAGAAGGCAGATGGAGAGCCTCGTGTATGACGGATACATGGGAGCCGGGGACAGCATGGTAATGCCCAACCCAATCAGCGCAGGAGGAATCGGTCCTGCACTTATTTCCGGAATTCTTGCCGGAGAAAACGCTGCAAAGGCCATAGAGGCAAATGATACTTCGGTCAGGGGACTCTGGCAATACAACGTAGACTACAACCAGGCATACGGAAAGAAAATGGCAGGAATGGAAGTCTTCAGGATTTACCTCCAGTCTTTGAACAATGACATCCTCAATTACGGGATGAAGACCTTCCTCACAACCAGGGAGGCATCAGACATAACCCTTGGTATCGTTCCTGAGCTTAGCCTTGCATCAAAGTTCAAGATGGTGCTGAAGGGCGCCAGAAACATAACCGCGTTTTCAAACCTAGTTTATGTGATCGGAAGAATGAAGGAGATGAACGCCCTCTATGAAACCTATCCGGAAACCCCAGACACTTTCACACCTTTCAAGGATAAGGTAGTCCACACCATAGAGGATGCCAAGAAGAGATTTCCCTCTTCCCCAATTTAAATTTTATAAAGCAGCATCTTTTGACCGCCGGGAACCGGCTTCACTTCTTCCCTTTATTCGCACTCTTTTTCTTTGAGGATTCCTCTTTCTGCAATTTCCCGTAATATTCACAAAATTCAGTGATCCTGCATTCTCCGCATCTCGGCCCTATGGGCCTGCATATGACCTTTCCGAATTCCACGAGCATTGGGTTGAACCCGAGCCAGTATTCTTCCGGTATTATCTTCTTCAGGACTTCTTCCGTGTCTTCCGGGTTTTTGGTCTTTGACCACCCTATCCTGTTGCTGATCCTGTGGACATGCGTATCCACTGCAATGGCGGGCTTCCGGAACGCATCAGCAAGAACAACATTGGCTGTCTTCCGACCTACCCCGGGAATGGTGGTCAGTTCCTCGATTGTGTCCGGCACATTGCCGGAGAAATCCTCAACGATTATTCTCGCTGCATCTATGACTCTCTGAGCCTTGACCTTGCTGAATCCAACCCTGGATATGAGAGAGAGGACTTCCTCGTAACTCGCCTCTGAAAGCCTGTCTGCTGTTCCATATCTTGTGTGCAGGTTCCTGGCAGCCCTGTCCGTTACCTCATCCTTTGTCCTGTGTGACATTATGGTGGTTATGAGAACCCAGAATGGATCATTGAATTCAAAATGGTGTTCCGGGCTCTGGCTCTTAATCCTCTCGTAAATCTCCGGGAATGTCTCCCTTGCCCTCTTCAGGTTCATACGGCTCACCAGTACTCCTTAAGTTCCCGGTAGTCTATTTTCACCGCTGCCCTCATCGAATCTATAAGGGCTTCTGCAAGCTTCATGTTTGTGATCAGGGGGATGTTTTTCCTGATGGCCAGCCGCCTGATCTGATGCCCGTCCTTGATTGCACCTGACCTTGAATTTGGAGTGTTTATTATGAGACCAGGCTTGTGGCTTTCAATGTAAGAATCGATCCTGGGTTCCCTGACATCCTCCATCTTGTATATCACCGTTGAATCAAGCCCGATTTCCGACAGATGGTGCCTTGTTCCAGGAGTTGCCACCAGGGCATAGCCTCTTGACAGAAGATAGCCTGCCACATTCTTCAGGGCTGGCTTGTCCTTCTCACTTACGGATAGTATAACCTCACCCCCATTGTTGCCCACATTCACATTCAGGAGAGTGAGGGCCTTTGTGAGCGCTTCCTCCAGCGTTACTCCCGCTGACATGCCCTCTCCCGTTGACTTCATTTCAGGACCAAGGATTGCGTCAAGGTCCAGGAATCTATTGAACGGGAAAGCCGGTATCTTCACGAAGAAATTCCTTGGCTGTTTCTCGTCCTGTGTGATCACGCCGTCCAGCATTGCCTCAATGCCCGCAGATATCCAGTCAGCGCCTGTAGCCTTGCTCACAAACGGCAGGGACCTGCTGGCTCTTGAGTTAAGCTCGATCACGAATATCTCCTCTCCCTTGAGGGCAAGCTGCAGGTTTGAAAAGCCTCGCAGAGAATACTTCTGGGTGAAGGAATTCACAAGATCCACAATCCTGTCATGGACATGTTTATCCGGGAAGTCTGGCCCCATCACCATTGTGGCGTCTCCGGAATGAGTGCCTGCTTCCTCAATGTGGATGCATATTCCACAGACAACCGCCTCCTGGCCATTTGAGACAAAGTCGACGTCTATCTCAGTGGCATCCTCCACATATCTGCTTAGCAAAACAGGGAAACCGGGCCTTTCCTGAAGCAGTGATGCAACCCTGCCATAGACCTCTTCCCTCTCATTTATGATGTCCATTGCCCGTCCGCCAATGATGAAACTGCTCCTAACTATGACAGGCAGTGGTGTCCGCTCTATGGCTTCCACTGCCCCCTGCATGTTTGTCACCGTGACAAATTCGGGCTGTTTTATTCCGTACTGGCTCAGGGCTTCGGCAAACTTCTTCCTGTCCTCAATGGCCTCTATGCTGTCTGGGCTCGTGCCCAGGAAGATGTCCTGCCCGAACACCTCCTTGAGTTCCATTGCAAGATTTTGGCCGGTCTGGCCCGAAAACTGTATTATGAGCCTGCAGGGACTTTCCCTCTTTATTATGTTGGATATGTGCTCCAGAGTGAGAGGTTCGAAATAGAGCACGTCTGAAACATCAAAATCCGTGGAAACCGTTTCAGGGTTGCAGTTCACCATCACTGTCCTGTAACCTTTCTCCTTGAGCTTCAGGACAGCCTTCACAGCACCATAGTCGAACTCCAGCCCCTGCGAGATCCTGTTAGGGCCCGAGCCTATTACAATGACCGTGGGAGCATTCTCCTCCCCCCTCACAAACTCAGATTCCATATCGTAGGTTGAATAGAGGTAGGGAGTCTCGGCATTGAATTCTCCCGAGCAGGTGTCTATTGCCTTGAATGCAGGCAATACGCCCTGTTCCATGCGTTTCTTAAGTATTTCAACCTGTGATATGCCGGTGAATGTGGATATGATCAAGTCCGGTATTCCAAGTTCCTTGAGTTCCCGCAGGTTTTCCGGGAATTTTCCTGATGACAGCTCCGATATCCTGTCAGTGACATTCTTCAGCTTTTCTATAAAGTAAATGCCGTAGCCCGACAGTTCAGAGATCCGTCGCGTGCTCCATTTCCTGAGGAGCGCTTCCATAATTGCGTAGACCCTGAGGTCGGAGGGTATCCGCATGAATTCTTCCAGCTTGTCGTCCCTGGCACCAATGCGTATTCTCTTTGATTCGTTAGTTTCAAGAGATGCCATGGCCTTGAAGAAAGCCTCCTCAAATGTCCTCCCTATTCCCATTACCTCTCCTATGGACTTCATCTGCACGCCGATTCTTCTCTCGACCTCGAACTTGTCAAACGGCCATCTGGGTATCTTTACAGTTATGTAATCCAGAGAGGGTTCATAGGCAGCGTAGGTGTTGCCCGTAATGGGGTTTATGATCTCCGTGAGGTTGTACCCTACTGCAATCTTGCTGGATGTACGGGCTATGGGATACCCACTGGCCTTGGATGCGAGAGCAGAGGATCTTGAAGTCCTTGGGTTCACTTCGACTATGTAGTAATCCCCGGTTTCCTGGTCCAGTGCAAACTGTATATTGCAGGCGCCACGGATTCCAAGTGAGGAAATCACCTTGATAGCGGAATCCCTGAGAAAATGGTATTCCCGATCGCTGAGTGTCTGTGAAGGGGTGACAACAATGCTTTCTCCAGTGTGCACCCCCATTGGATCCAGGTTTTCCATATTGCAGATGGTAATGCAGTTCCCCTCGTTGTCCCTTATAACTTCATACTCAATTTCCATCAGTCCTTCCAGCGATTTTTCAAGTTCCAGCACCTCTCCGGGATAAATACGGAAGAATTCGTCCGCAAGAGCATCAAGCTCCTGCCTTGATCTCAGTATCCTCCCGCCGGAACCTCCCAGTGAGAATGATGTCCTGACTATGAGCGGGTAAATTTCCAGTTTTGACAGTTCCGTCCTGTAGTTTTCAATTGTAAGCCTGGCAGAGGGGGCGACCGGTTCGTCGATCTCGAGCATAAGAGAGTGGAATTTTTCCCTGTCTTCCGCCGTATCTATTGTCTCGACAGGAGTACCGATTATCCTGAGTGAATGCTTTTCTATGGTGCCTGCCTTCTTGAGTTTCAGGGCAAGGTTAAGGGCAGTCTGCCCCCCCATTGTCGGAAGGATTGAGTCCACGGCTTCTTTTTCAACAATTCTCTCAACTGCCTCAACCGAGATGGGTTCGATGTAGATCCTGTCGGCAACGCTGTGGTCAGTTTGTATAGTTGCAGGATTTGAATTGAGGAGGACCACTTCTATTCCCTCCTCCCTGAGAGAGAGGCAGGCCTGCGAACCGGCATAGTCAAACTCCGCAGCCTGGCCGATTACAACCGGGCCGGAACCGATTACCAGCACTTTCCTGATGCTCTTGTCCAGCGGCATTATTTCACCCCCAGGTTCTTTCTTATGTCTTCAAAAAACCACTTTGAATCGTGCGGTCCGGGAGATGCCTCGGGATGATACTGGACGCTGAAAATGTCCAGTGACTCATGCTTCAACATTTCCACGCTGCGGTCATTTATATCCCACTGGACAGCCCTAAGTCCGGTGTCTTTCAGTGTCGATTCATCCACTGCATACCCATGATTGTGCGATGTGATGTAGATCTTCCTGCCGTCCGTGACCGCGTGGTTTGATCCCCTGTGCCCGAACTTCATCTTGCTTGTTCCTGCACCCAGGGAAAGAGATATAAGCTGGTGCCCAAGGCATACCCCGTAGATGGGAACCTCTCCCGCCCTCCGGCCAAGGAATTCCGTGACTCCTTTGAGAGATGCGTGCGAAGGATCGCCAGGACCGTTTGAAATGAAGATTCCGTCATAGGTATGGCCTGCCGAAAAATCAGAGTTGTACGGAACAACCTCAAGATTTGCAACCCTTGACATTTCCCTCACTAGACTCTTCTTTGTTCCCACATCTATGAAAAGCAGGTTTCTGTCAAGCCCGGAATCAATTCTATATGCTTTCCTGCAGGTTACCTTTGAAACAACGTCCTCTTCCATTGGATCCGGGAAATATTCCGGGATGTCTGGTGTTGAAGAAATATATGCCCTCATGACACCGTTTTCCCTTATCTTTCTCACCAGAAAGCGGGTGTCGATGAGATCCAGGCCGGGAACCATGTTTTCTTCAAGAAGCTGGTTGAATTCCAGCCAGCTTTCATCTATCACCAGCTGCGCATGTGCGTCCCGGGTTATGACACCCGATACCTGTACCAAATCACTTTCAAAGAGGCCTTTTGAAAGAGGATAATTCGCAATTGTTGGGCTGGCAAATGTAAGTATCTGGTTCCTGTAGGAGGGGTCCGTAATAGATTCAAGGTATCCGGTCATTGATGTTGTGAAGACTATTTCACCATATGATTCGCCAAGATATCCGTACCCTATACCCTTCAGGACTGTTCCGTCCTGAAGTATGAGGTACCTGTTCATTGGCTGCCCCTCCAGAAAGTTGGCACCTGGCCGACAAATGTTTGCTGTGTGTCCATGAAAATCAACTTGTGTCTCACCGCAAAATCAATCAAAATAAATGAACCGGCTGGAACAAGATTTTTTCCCATCCATTTTCCGGTATTGAATTGCAAGAGTGTTCGGGCTTGTTGATACAAGAGACAGATAAAACAATTTTGTTTGGTTGCCCTGAAGTAACGGGGCTCACCTCTGCCATAACAGCACCCGGGACACGTTCCGGGGAATCGAAGTCTCCTGGTCCATCGTTTGAAACACAACTGTTCAGGAGTATGAGCCACAGAGGCCTATTTGCCCCCTGAACACAATGGAGCCATCCTCGAATGAGAACCTGGGTATGAAGTACTCCACTCCGTCTTCAAGAGCCTTCCTGAACTCCTGATCAAATGCTGGATCAGTTTCTGCATTTGGTACAAAGCACTGGGCATACTTCCTGAATGCGAGAATCATGATTAGGGACCTGCCTCCACTCCTTACATGGTCCCTGAGAATGGTGAGATGCTCCTTTCCCCTTTTGGTGGGGGCGTCCGGGAAAGTGGCAGTAAGTCCATTCAGCAGAGTGCACCCTTTCACTTCTATGAGCGTGTCCTGGAACTTGAAATCCATCCGGTGGTTTCCGACCGGGACCTCGGGGGTTGTACCTTCCGGCAGAAACCTCGCCGCCACGGAGGAATGTATTCGTGTATCGGTTAGAACCCATTCTCCTTCATGATATGCTGCTGTCACTGAATGTGAGGTCTTTACTCCCCTGGTGGGCCTGCACAAAACACTGTTCCCGGGATAGATGAGCTCCCTGAGCCTGCCGGGGTCGTGTAGATGGCACCCAATCTCCTCCTTTCCAGTTCCCACATTTACCAGGAAACGGTTTGGCCGGTCCAGGACTGTTCCTTCAAACATGCTCTGGCCAAAACTGTAGACAACTTCGCCATTCCCGGGAAGAGTGATAATATCGCTGTCAGATTTCACTTCTGGTTCTGAAACCTGATTCCGGCATATAGATTCCGGTGTTGAATGATTGCACAAAAACAGACTTTCTTCAATTGTGCCTCGGACGGGAACCCAGAAATGTGAATTGAAGGCTAACAGTCACCTGGCATGATTATCATTGAACCTATTGGCAACTAAGCCTGAATTTTCAGAAAAACTATACCTTTGAGGGGGAAGACATCAATTGATGCTGGCACTCAGAGCAGTACTTTTCTCCCTGATCTGTGGAACACTCGCACATACAGGTTGGACTGCCTAATTCCAGCTTGCAGAATACACACATATGCCTCAGGATTGTATATGAGTATTTGAGTCTTTAACGATAGAAAAAAGGTGAGACTGGTCTATTTCAGTATTCCAAGTCTCTTTCCAGCCTTGATGAAAGCCTCTACCGCATACTCTATGTCCTCCCTGGAATGTACGGCAGAGGGCATCAGGCGAATTCTTGCGGTTCCCTGGGCTACCGTCGGGTACACAATGGGAGATGCAAACACCTTTTCGTCGGCATATAGTGTCTGGCTCAGTTCCAGTGTCTTCTTCTCGTCACCGATCATAACCGGTGTGATGGGTGTCTTCGTGCTTCCCGTGTCAAAGCCGGCATCATTCAGTTTCTCCCTGAGCATCCTGGCATTATCCCAGAGTTTCTTGAGAAGCGAATCATCCTTTTCCATTAGCTCAATGGATTTCAGAACTGCCGCAGTGTCTCCCGGGTTCAGTCCGCTGCTGAAAAGGAATGGCCTTGCTTTTCTCTTTAGATACTCTACGAGATCCTCAGAGCCTGCCACAAATCCTCCCATGGATCCTATTGCCTTGGAGAATGTCCCCATCTCAACATCTATCCTTTTTGAAAGGTTGAAGTGATCACAGATTCCCCTGCCATGATCTCCGAGAACTCCCTCTCCGTGGGCATCGTCCACATAGCTCATGGCACCGTGCTTTTCAGCCAGTTCCACAATTTCCGGAAGGGGGGCAATGTCCCCATCCATACTGAAAACTCCATCCGTGATTACCAGCGAGCGCCTGTATTTTCCAGCATTCTCCTTGAGTTTTGCATCCAGGTCGACCATGTTCAGGTGTTTGTATACACCCCTCTGTGCTGAACTGAGGCGAATGCCGTCTATAATGCTGGCATGGTTCAGTTCCTCACTAAGAACGTAATCCTCCTTTCCAACAAGGGACGGAATAGTGCCTGAATTGGCGAGTAAGCCACCCTGGTAGACAAGGGAGGATTCCATATGCTTGAATTTTGCAACCTTCTCCTCCAGTTTCTGGTGAAGATCATTGGTACCAGCTATTGACCTTACAGCCCCTGCACCTACACCGTATTCCTCGATGGCATCTATGGCTGCCTTCTTCACTTCGGGATGATTTGCCAGTCCAAGGTAGTTGTTTGAACACATGTTCAGGACCCTGTTGCCTTCTATCTTGACCCAGGCACCCTGCGGCGACTGTAAAATCTTGATGGGAACAAATCTCCCTGCGTCCTTCATTGCTTTTATTTCATCCTTAACCCACTGCAGAGACGTCAATTCAATCACTCATTAATGCACGTCAAATTTTTAAACTTCTGCATAGGCATAAAATTAATCCATCCGCACCAGGAGACTTGTGTGAAAGGCATTCAGTAAAATCAGGCATGCAAATTAGGTCAGAATCACTTCATAAACAATATATACAGATGGTTAATGAGCCTGAAGTGGACCTGTTCCTGCTAATGATGCTTGTTGCGTTATTCGTCTCATCCATACACATGGTAGCTCCGGATCACTGGCTCCCCCTGAGTGTGATAGCCTCTGCCAGGTCGTACTCTCCTTCCAAGAAATACGTGGCTGCCGCGGCTCTTGGATTTGCCCATGCAGGCACTTCAATTGCCATAGCAATTGCGGTTTTTTATGCGGGAATAGTACTGATACACCAGTACCTGGGCTATTTAATCCTGGTTGGGCAAGTACTGCTTGTCATAGTCGGGATATATTTTATAATCAATGGATACAGGGAAGGCCGGGAAGAAGAAACCTCATTCACAGAAACTTCTGCCATCTCAATAAGTGCTTTTCCTGATTTCTCACTGCTCCCTATGGTAATTTCCGCAGCTTCTCTCAGCACGTTGCAGATATCAGGGATTTTGGCAGTTTTTGCCTTATCCAGTGGCTTATCGCTGATGGCAATGGTGTTTGTTGCTGAAAAAAGTCTCGGGAAGGCACTTGCAAAAATACCCCCGAAGTACATGGATTATGTGATAGGGGCAGTTCTCATACTGACAGCTGCCCTGGTGAGATTTGTCTAGATGATTTCAAGATCGAAGGGTTTTATGAGATTCATCTTTACGGCCCTCTCGTAGTACAGCTTGAGGGCTTCTTTTCCCTTCTCACCGAAGTCTATAGAAAGCGGGTTGACGTACATGCGAATGAACTTTCTCTCAAGCTCCATGTCTGAATACCTTGCATACTTCAGGGAGTATTTCACTGCATCATCCTCGTGTTCCATTGAGTACTTGATTGAATTTTCAAAGTCCTCCTTGTATTTCATTGCAACGTCTTTGCCGAGGGACTTCCTGATTGCGTTGAATCCCAGCGGTATGGGGAGATCGCCCGCAAAGGCTTTCCATTCGTCATAAAGGTCCAGCACCTTGACCAGGCCCTTGTTCTGGAACGTAAGCTGCTCGTCATGAATGAGGATGCCTGCATCCACTTCTCCTGAAAGAACTGCTTCCGGGATCTGGTCAAACCTTACTTCCCTGAACTCTTTTGGTTCCGGCGCAAACATCCTGTAAAGAAGGTAGGCGGAGGTGAACTTGCCTGGAACGGCCACCACAGCTTTGGAAAGGTCAACGTTCTTTTTTGCAACAACTGCGGGTCCGTAACTGAGCCCGAAGCTTGCACCGGAAGTCGTGAGGTAGTACTTGTCATGAACCCTGGCGTACCCGTTCGCGGAAATGGCAGTTACGTCATACTTTTCGTCGGGTGCCTCCTTGTTCAGTGTCTCGATGTCCTTGACGACCTGATCGTACTCAAATGCACAGGGTATCTTCTTTTCAAACATGCCGTAGAACATAAATGAGTCATCCGGGTCCGGGGTGTGAGCTATTACGAGTTTCATCATGGGAAATCGCATCATGAATGAATTTCTTTTCCCTCATAACCCATAAGCAGGTCAACCTGTCCCGCTGTTCAACAGCACCTGTAATTATTATATTGTCCGTTTACCAAAGAAACATAGTTTTAGCTGATATCTATTGAATTACCATACTATCCGTTAAATAGTTCCTCTGGATAATGAACATCCCACTCTGGTGAGCTCATGAAGAAGATTCTTATTGCATTTGGAGGAAATGCGCTTCTGCGAAGTGGCGACCCAAGCACATTCGAGTCACAATTGAAACGGGCCACGGAAGCTTTTGAAAAGATTTACGGCATAATCAGCGATAACGACGTGACCATTACTCATGGAAACGGTCCGCAGGTCGGGAATATCCTCCTGCAGAATGAAAATTCCACAAGTGTTGCGAGTTCAATGCCCCTCCACGCATGTGGTGCCATGTCGCAGGGCCTCATCGGTGAGATCCTGCTTGGTGCCTATGACTCCGTAAGGCAGAAGAAAGGGTTGATGAAGGAGGCCTCTGTCATTGTCACCAGAACCGTTGTTGACAAAGGTGATCAGGCATTTGAGAACCCCACCAAACCCATCGGACCTTATTATGATAAACAGACTGCAGACAGGCTCACAGCAGAACGATCCTGGAAAATGCGGGAAGAGAACTCCAAGGGATTCAGAAGGATAGTTCCGTCTCCCGTCCCCATGGACATAGTGGAAAGAAACGCCATATTCAACTGCCTCAATGATGGGTTCTTGCCCATTTGTGCAGGGGGAGGAGGCATACCTGTCATAAAAACAGGAGATGGATATCAGGGCATAGATGCCGTGATAGACAAGGATCTGGCATCCTCGCTCCTGGCAACCATACTGGAAGTGGACAAATTTGTGATGCTCACCGATGTTGATGGAGTTTACAGGAATTTTGGAAAGCCTGACCAGGAAATAATCAAAAGCATAAAATGGGACGAACTAGAAAAAGAACTGGGAGACGACAACTTTCCAAAGGGGAGCATGGGACCCAAGGTGCGTGCAGCAATAGACTTTGTCAGAAAGACTGGGAAGGAAGCGCTGATAGGCTCACTTGATTATGCAGGAAAAGTTTTGGAAGGGGAGTCCGGCACCCTGATCCACTAATACTATGCCTTTGCTTCCCGGTAGAAGTATTGCGAATCGCTTGACAGCCTGCCGGATTTTACAAAATCTTTAAGGACCCTGTCCAGGTGTCCATCCTCGATTGAGAGGTCGTAATGTTCTTTCAGCAGGGCCTTGATTCCAGGCAGATCAAGTCTGTCCTTCATGGTCTTGGACAGTAGATTGTCAAGGTCCTCGTAAACATTCCAGGGGAAAATGAACCAGGTCCACTTGTCCTGTGAGACCTCCTCGCCATAGAAATCCGGGATGAATTCCGATCTCGTGATGTGAAGCATAGTTGCGGTTTTTACCACTTCGGGTTCCTGTGACTTGACAAAATCATAGGCAAGCTTCATGCTCTGTCCGGTATCGGTTATGTCGTCTACCACCAGAACTCTCTTTCCCTTGAGATTGAGTTTTCCAGGATCGTTCAGGATGGCTTCTCCACTCCTGGTGGCCGTCAGGCCCCAGTGCTCTGTCTTTATGGAGAGCAGATCCTTAATCCACAGTGAGTCCGAAAGCATCCTGGCGGGAACCAGGCCACCGCGGGACAGCCCCACAATAACGTCCGGAGTAAAATTCTCCACAACTTCGCACCTGATGCTACTGCACCATTTCTCAATGTCGTCCCAAGAAACAATGTGTGCCCTGAAATCCATGGGTTACCAACCCCATATGTGGTGCGACATTTAAACATATGTCCAAGGCTGATCCTGGATGCACTCTTTTCAGCGAAAAGCCTCAGGTACAATTTAATTGTTTAAATTTAATCTTAGTAATATTTTAATAGGGCTCAGGTAATTTGTATCCAATGAGCACTCTAGACATTTTGTTAATAGTTGTCTTCCTGATCATTGTGTTTATCCTTCTATCAGGGTTGCACATTCTCAAGGAGTGGGAAAGAGGCGCCGTATTTACACTCGGGAGATTTTCCCAGATAAAGGGTCCCGGTGTTGTTTATATCTGGCCCATAGTGAGCAGAATCTCTTCTGTTATGTCCACAAGAATACAGGTTGTTTCGTTCAAGACTGAGAGCACCTTCACAAAGGACAACGTTCCAATCAATGTGGACGCAGTCATGTATTTCCAGATAATTGACCCACAGAAGGCTGTTTTGAATGTGGAGAACTATGGTTCTGCAACCAACTACTCTGCACAGACGACCCTAAGGGAGGTACTGGGAAAGAGTTCGTTTGATGAAGTCCTTTCCGAGAGGGAGAAAATAGGTGAGGCAGCCAGGGAAATTATCGACGAGAAAACCGAGAACTGGGGAATAAAGGTATCCTCTGTGGAGATAAGGGATGTAATTGTTCCGCAGAACCTCCAGGAAGCCATGTCCAGACAGGCTTCAGCCGAGAGGGAAAGAAGATCAAGGGTTACTCTTGCAATTGCGGAAGTTGAGGCCGCACAGAAAATGGTTGATGCTGCAAACCAGTATTCAAACAATCCCACGGCATTTCAGCTGAGATGGATGAACATACTCTATGAAATTGGTCTCGAGGGCAAGGGAACACTCATGATGATACCAGCCAACACCCCGCCGGTTGGAGTTTTCAACCCACTTTCGGCAATGGGGCTCGAAGACCTGGCAAACAAGGCAAAACAATCTAAGGGGAAGACTGACGAGTAATATACCCGTCAACTATCTCCAGCAACTCTTCTGGAGGTATTTCCCCAACCCTTTTTTCACCTGTTTCAGAATCTATACCCTTGAGGATGCCCGATATTTTTTTCCTTCTGGCTGAGAACAGCTTCCTGAAGATGCTATCCGCCCTGAGTATCATTTCTTCGGGATATGCCCCTCTGGGCATGAGTTCAACAACGGACGAATCCACCTCGGGTACGGGATAGAATGACCTCCGTGATACGTTTGCGATAATCCTGATCCGGTATCTCAACTGCGCATTCACGCTAAGCCTTGAGTAATCTCCTGTGCCATGTTCTGCCACCAGCCTTCGGCAAAACTCTCTCTGAAACATCAGCACTGCTTTCTGGAACCTGTGAACAGGGAGCCTGAAAACTATTTCCGAAGAAATATGGTAAGGAACGTTGCCAATGATTCCGTCGCAGGTTTCGCCTTTCATTTGAAGGAAATCAGCCTTGATCAACTCGAGAGAGCCGCCCTCAATGTATTCGCTGAATTTTACGGATAATTCCTGAAAAAATCTGTGGTCTGACTCCACCGCCTTCACCCTGTATCCGGATTTGAGAAGAATTTCGGTGATCACACCTGGCCCGGGGCCAATCTCCAGTATCAAAGATCCACCTGGCAATCCAAGTGAGGCTACCTCAAAATTTGCAACCTTCAGGTTCTTGAGCAGAACCTGCCCGTATTTCCTGGTATACAGCCCGGAAGGCTTTGGCATCATCTCGCCACAAACAGTTTGTATTTCTCGTACCTTTCCTGGAGTTCCACCGCTATCCGTCCCGCAATCATCTTCTGCGGGTTGTGGACAGTCTTGACCCGTTCGGTGAGATCATGGAACGATTCGAAAGGCTTTTTCTTTCTTTCATCGAGTATGCTCCACATTGTCTTGTTTCCAAGCCCGGGCAACAACTCCAGGGAATGTAGCCTTGTGGAAATTGACTCGGCCTGGTTGAAGAACTTGATGAAGTCTGCCTCACGTTTGTTGATTATGGTCTCAAGAGTGAAAGTTAGTTCATTCGCCGCAGCGTGGGTCAGATCGGAGTATGAAATCCTCCTCTTAACCGAGAGGACTTTGTCCCGCTTCTCCTGGTCCTTTCCTATGTAAATCCTTTCGCCTATTACAATTACAGCATTGGGCTTTGGTATGATTTCGAGAAGCTTGAATTCAGTTTCGCCTACAGCAAGCGCCAATGAAGTCTTGTGATAACTTTTGTCATCTGCCCTGCCCTGCGGCAGGTAATCTAATACGTATGCATATTCTTCCAAAAAACCAAAGCCTCCCCGCCTTACTCGCCGGTAAAATAACTAACGAGGCTATTTAAATCTTCCTCGGATAGTAAAATACTATAACCGGAAACTATACTGGTAATTTCCTCTTTTGTCTTTGGAACAAGATCCACAAGTTTAACTGCAGTCTTTTCAGGAAGCTTGAAGTTCTTCACCAGATCAGAAACTGCTTTCTTTGAGTCCTTGCCCTTCATTTTCAGGAAAGCTTCACAGTATCCCAGATTTTCTGCCTCTGTTTCGTCGTGCTCATTCTTCTTGGTAAGGATATCGAAAACTTCCGGGATAGTAATGAATTTGCTCTTCATTATCTGCCTTCTATCCTTTTCAGGTGCACTGGCCCTGCAAGAACCTTCTTATGAACGCCGCCAATTTTTACGGTCAGGAGATAGCACTCCCCCTGCTTGCCTGAGATTCTTCCGGTAAGGCCCTGAAATCCATGGTAAGGCATTCCAGAATGTATAGATGGTTCAATGTTAACAGCTGCGAGATCTCCAATTTCAAAATTCTTGAAGAATCTAGTAACCGGAGGAAGTCCTCTATCTTTGACACGTTTTGTCATTTTCATTCTGGAGCCCGCTCTTGGGCCGTGTGACATTTTAACCATTTATTCACCATTCCTGTGGATCCAGATCACATCGAGGGTATCTACGGCCAGTTTTGCACCGTAGGTTTCTGAAAGGCTCGGTTTCGTTCTGCCTTCATCACCGTGTATGAGTTCCTTAATATAAGTCCCTGCCTCAGCACGGACCTTTATCACGGCAATGTTGTCGAGAACGTCCTCAACAGACATTTCCCTTACCATCTTATCCCTGACGAGATCAGATCTTCTGGTAGATACCCTTAATGGTGTCCTTTGATAAATATGTTTTCCAGATAAATTTTCGGCTGACTGGAGAAGCTTCTCCCTGTCCATGGGATTCTCACTTTTCACGGTGACCCTGTATGTCTTGTCAGGTGCGCTTGATTTGAGGGCCGCAACCCCGGACTTTGGCACAAACCTCAGTTCATCAACTTCCACTCCCTCGCCCGATGAATTGATCATTTCCTTCAGCCTGGACAAATCTATACTCCTGAATCTTGGTTCCAGGGACTCCATTATAAATTCCCTTCCATTGCCGAGCATCCTCACGTCGACATCCTCTCTCCCGGCCCCATGGAGGAAGTAATTCTTTCCCCTGGTGAGTTCGTTGAGCTTGTCCCCCACTATGGTTTCGATGGAAGCGTCGATGTCCTTCTTGTGTATCCATCTTGTCTGGGGTATGTCCCTTCTGTTCTTCCTGTAGATCCCGTAAATGAACAGGTTCCTGGGCTTAATCTTGAAAGAGTCGTAGGTGAGATCCACCACAACCGTGATGTCGGGTTCCTTGAACTCTGCCTCTTTGTGGATCCTTTCCGATACATATTTTCCGAATTCCCTGTTGAACTCCCGCTTGACGGGTTCTCCATTGTTTCCGAACAGAACCTGGAGCTTCTCCTCTGTTTCCAGAGATTTCCCGGGGAACTTTGAACCAACAAGGAATGTAGAATACTCAATGTCCCCGATTTCCTCCATGAGCACTTCGTAATAGTCCTCAAGCCTGAGAAAAACTCCGTGGCATATGGAGCAGGATGCCTCATCAGAAAGCCTGAAGCCTGCGTTATAAAAGGATTGTTCATTCTCCGGATAGAAAGATTCACCTCTCTCAGTATTGGAAATCCCTGTCCCCACTTTGGCGAAAGAACGCCCAAAGCACCTGATGCATACTGCAGGAACTTCTAAATCCTGAGCGGTGTCACTTGACATTATCTTGCAAGTATTACTTTCTCTATGCTCGGCCTTTCTTTTATGAAAACCCTGGAACCGCATTCGCACTCAATTTCTGCAGTTCCAAATGATTTCTCAAGAGGCCTTCCGCACCGGATACATTTATACATTTTGGGTTTCCTCTGGCTGGAGAGCTACGCGTGCAAAGTCAGGTGTATAGGAACCTCCAGCGAATTTGTGGTTGCAGTGCCTGCATTCCCATACTCCTGCAGAGACTCTCTTTACTTTCTTCTTCTTGCAGGAAGGGCAGTTATAGTAGGCAATCTTCTGCTTGTTTATCTCGTTCCATGCCTTTCTGACTGTAACCCCATATCTTGGACCGAAGCGTCCTGCCGCACCAACCTTTATTGTTCTCTTGGACATTTTTATCACTTAAGGTATTTCTTGCGAAGTTGTTTGCCTGTATCGCTTGATAACTTTATAGCTTTTTTTATCTCGTCCATTGTGAAAGAACCGTGGTCTCCCTTCTGCATAGCCCTGATGTGTCCATCTTCACTGATTGAGACCGTTATCCTTGCGGAGGAAAGTTGCTCTTCTTCAACGGTCGGGTCGCAAAGCAGTTCGTCTCCAATCTTTACCATGGTCACTGAAACAGGTACAGTGGAGATTGGCAATGGGAAATCCTTGCCACCCTCTTTGGAGGCAGGCACTATGGCAGACTTGAGCGCCGAAAGGGTGCCCAGGGTGCACGCATCTATGAGGTTTCCATCGTAATCTATGACATTTATGTCCACGAAGACTATCCAGACCTTCTTCCCTGGCTCGATGACGAGCTTCTGGATGTCGATCATTTTGCTTTCCCTTATGCCTCTGTCTACCACCCTTGCAATCTCAATTGAAGTTTCATTGGGAGGACCGGATTCAAATGTGGGAAAAGCCATGGGGAGAAGTTCAACATTTGTTGTGAGAACTCCCTGATTTGGCGTGTCCGGGAAGGGCTCACCGGATTCTATCTTGATTCCTGCAACAATCTTGGTTTTTCCAAGTTTGACGAATGCTGAGCCTGCAGCACGCGGGACGTAGTTTGTCTGGATTTCTATTTCTCTGAAGTCGGAAAGAGCTCTTCCGTCGTCTCTCTTTCCTTCCTTGATTTTGCTGAGTATGTAATCTCTCTTTATTTCGGAAAGTATTCCTGCCTCATCTCTCGGCATTACTCACCACCTCTTTCAAGTGCGAGGGCAACAAATTTTCCTTCCAGTGCCTCACGCTGTATTTCATTGATTCTCTTCGCGGCGTCGAGTATCATTTCTGTCGCCTTGTCGAATTCCTCGACTGAAAGGTCACCGTCCATCTGAACCAGTACCACTTTTCCGGAATGTGCCAGGATCCCCATTGGAAGGTCGGCCTGACCGAAGTTATCCTCTTCCTTGCCCAGATCCAGTACTATCTGTCCATCGATTTTCCCTGCAGTACAGCCTACAACAAGGTCCCTCATGGGTATACCCGCGGAGGCTATGGCCACAGATGCTGCTGTTAGACCTGCAATCCTGGTTCCTGCATCTGCCTGCAGCACCTCGATGAAAACATCGATCTGTGCCCTAGGAAACTGTTCCACCATTATTGCGTTCTGCAGTGCTTCAGATATGACCTTTGAAATTTCAACAGACCTTCTGTCGGGTCCGGGCCTTTTTCTCTCATCCACCGAGAATGCTGCCATGTTGTATCTGGCCTTGACTATTGCCTTCTCTATATCCTGCGTGTGTTTGGGATATGCCTCCCTTGGTCCGTACACTGCCACAAGGATCTTGTTTCCTCCCCATTCTATGTAGGCAGACCCGTCTGCTCTGTTAAGCACGTCAGTTTCTATTTTCAGGGGCCTCAGTTCTGTTGGCGACCTGCCATCAAGTCTCAGCCCGTTCTTGTCAATCAGCTTAATATCGCTTGCTGTTCCCATCTATTCACCTTTCAATTCTTTAAGATAATTCTGTATTCTGTCTGTGAGTCCCGTTGTATGGGCCTCCCTTTCAACCATTTTAATCGCCTCGATGGCCACCATAACATTTTCCGGTGTACCATCAATCCATATGAGGCCATTCTGCCCCACAACGATCCTGGTATCTGTGCTGTCCTTTATCATGTTTACCATGGAGCCGCCTTTGCCTATGATCCTGGGAACCTTCGGTGCGGGAACCATTGTTATGTGCCCACCCTCCAGTTTTCTAAGTCCTACATCTTTCAGGGTCAGCCAGCTCTCCTTGATCTCGTTGAGAGTCATGACCTTTGCATAAACGTAGTTTCCGGGACTGAGGTATTTCTTGAGATCTCCAGAGTTCGTCCTCCAGGGAGTATCGTTCATGTGAAGCAGCGTGTGATAAGGGGAATTGATATCAACTGTCCACATTGAAGGGCCCACCTCTATTACTTTACCTATGACCTTGTCTCCTCTTCTGGGATAATATGGCCCAGAAAATGGGACAACGTCTACGAATTGGTCACTTACCTGTATGATGCCGAAATAAGAGGAACAGAACTGGTTCTCTCCACACTTATATACTCCGTTCCTCGGTTTACCCAGACTCTCTTCCAATGGGTCTCCAGGCATAACTATCTGTTTTGTCTCTGACATTAGTTCACCTTCGAAATTTCAAGCATGAATTCCCCTGTCGCTATTTGAACAGTGCTTTACAGATTGGAGAATAATCAATATTTCTCCTTTATCCACTTTCCTCTTTTGCTGAATGAGGAATCTGGCTTGAATCACTTTTTCTTCTCGGCAATTCATATTTAAGCCATATTTAGTCTTTCCGTATCTCATAATTATATTTGCTAAATCTTTTTGTTAAGATAAAAAAGTGGTTATCTCCCCTTTACAACTTTAATCTCAATGTCGTCCTGACCGCGCCTGCTCAGGGCACCCATAATTTCACTGGCCATCCCGGCCGGAACCTCGAGAAGGCCTACCCACGAACCGTCGCTGCCCCACTCCTCCTTCACCAGGTAGCCTCCGCGTGCGATTTCACCATAGACTTTACCATAGGCGTCTCCGGTGAGCTTGACCGCAAGTTTCGTCTTCTCCATCCTGATGGGAAGAAGTGGCTTTATGGCCTTCAGTACTGTCTGAACCTGTTCCCCAACGCCCTTGAACGGGTCTATGTGCAACTTTGCATCATCTATGGCCTGTGAAATTCTGGCTGGAGGATGCGGGGCATTGGTTTGTGGGTTTATGGATTCCCTTGCAATGGTCTCTATGATCTGCTTCCTCTTCCTCTCCGTCATCTGGTGCCTTTGCTCTGTGGTGAGCTGGATCTGGCCTTTTCTCACAATTTCTATGATAATCTGGGAAATATCAGTTGTCTTGAAGACTTCTTTCAGAGAATCCTCGCCAGCTTTCTCTCCTTTCTTGGCATCCTTGTATATTTCATCCAGCGCCACATCATTTGCGAGGTCAAGATTGCCCTCCTTGATCTTTTCTGTAGCATCCGGATCAACGAAGATCTCAAATTTGTGACCGTGTGATTCAAGCCTGGCCACTATGGCGTCTTCTACTCGAACCATGGCATGAAATAAATACAGATGATAAAAAATGTTTGATTAGCGGATACAGAAAAAAACTTACTGCATCAGCTTTTCTACTTCTTCTCTGGGGTATATGCGGAATTTGTTGCCTTCTGTGATGGCCGCAACCTCTGGAATTCTGAATTCGGAAGAGTCTTCATAGGCTCCCTTGAGGGCCTTTATTGCAAGCTGGACAGCATCCTTCTCGGACATGTCTTCCTTGTATTCCTTCTCGAGTGTCTCAACCACAGGATTCCTGAATTCTCCAATCGCAACTGCCTTGTATTCGTTGATTGTTCCCGCTGGATCACAATCAAAAAGTCTCGGCCCTATGCTGTCAATTCCTGCAAAGATCATAGCAACACCGTAAGGCCTTACGCCCCCGTACTGAGTGTACTGCTGCATCTGATCTGCAACCCTCTTGACAAGATTCTCTATGTTCACAAGAGACCCGTAAGTGATCTTTTCCTGCTGGACAGAAACCCTTGCAAGGTCAATAAGAATCCTTGCGTCTGCCACGAGACCGGAAGTGACCGTTGAAACATAATCGTCGATAAGCTGGATCTTTTCCATAGAATTCTGCTCAACAAGCCTGCTCCTTACTTTCTTGTCTGAAATGAGAACTACGCCATTCTTGAATCTTATGCCGAGAGCTGTTGAACCTTTCTTAATTGCTTCTCTTGCATATTCAACCTGAAAGAGCCTTCCGTCTGGTGAAAATACGGTTATAGCCCTATCGTAAGCCATTTGGCCCTGCTGCATCTATGTCACCTTGGCATCCATAAGCTACACCAATTATAAAGGTTTTCTCAAGCTGGAACAGAATGAAATTCTCTATGAATAAGTATTACAGCCGCTATTAAACTTAAACCTTTCCAAGAATATTTAATGAGTGGTTGAAAAAATAAAAATTGAAATGGGTCACGCCAAGGTTTAGATCCTGAGATTGTAGAATTCCCGGGATAACAGTGGCCCGATGGCAGTAATGGCCAGAACGCCACCAATGAAATAGAAGGCGCCACTTATGCTGAGGAGCCTTATCAGAACTCCCCCAATGGCACCTGACAGGAAGGTCATGCTGATAGCGAATGTGTTGATTGCACCCATTGTCCTGCCCATCATGTCCTGATCCACAATCTTGACCATTGCCGTCAAGACCAATACGTTGGTCAGGCCAAGAAGAACACCTATGACGAATGAGATTGGGTAGTCCATTAGAATGTTCTGCAGCAACCCGATAAAAATCAGTGCCATTCCCACGAGAAGTAACATCACGACAGCGTACGGCCCCACTTTTCCCTTGACCCTGGAACCCAATGCCGATCCTGCGAAGATGCCCAGTGTCAGTGACAGGAAGAATGCCGAGAAATAGATTGCAGGCAGTGAGAACATGTCATCCACCTGAAATGCCATGAGTATCCCGAGTGTTCCAAAAGCAAGGTTTGCCACCAAAGAAAGGAGGATTATGGCCCGGAGGCTCCTGTTGCCAAATATGAAGTCCAAGCCGTTTAGAATGGATGAGCCAATTGATTTCTCATTGGAAACCTCCTGTAGCCTCTCATTTTTGAGGAAGAGAAGGGGGAGTACAGAAGTTGCAAGTATTATTGCAAAGCTGTAGACTGCAAATTCCAGGCCGAATAGAATCAGCACACCGGCCCCTAGAAATCCCAGGGCCTGTGCAAGGGATGTGACACTCTGCATGAGGGCTGAGCCTCTCTGGTACTGCGTATCTGTAAGAAACTGTTTGGTCCAGCTTGCACGGGCTGAGTTAAGGATATCGGAGGTCAGCCCGACCACGAAGGTAACCGAGTAGATGGAAACAACCTCCAGGATGAGATTGGATGAAATAAGGGCTACCAGAAGTGCCAGTATTACAACTGCCCTCAGGACTGAGGAGACAATAGCAATGTTCCTCTTGCTAACCAGGCTGTCAATATATGCTCCGAAGGCAAAGCTGAGGACCAGGGGAAGAGCGCCCATGCCATCTGCGAACCCTGAAATCACTGGTGAACCCGTAACTGTCAGGGTTATCCAGATGATAGCCAGGCTGAACGCTGATGTCCCCACGGTTGAAAGGCCGGAGTTTATGGTGACCAGATGGAAGTTCCTCCCTATTTTCCCCTCTTCCACAGTGTTGGTATTCTTTCCACTGGCAAACATATCAGGGCCACCCACCGAATCTTGTGTTTTGAAGTCCATCCCTTACATGTAAATTTGACATATATGGGTTAACAATGTTTAGTCATATAAATCT